>Ga0182024_10009040_pt1 | contig 20757 bp, 17 predicted proteins | sample P32metaG_FD_120480 | JGI IMG/M metagenome (GOLD analysis project Ga0182024, IMG submission 120480) | Permafrost microbial communities from Stordalen Mire, Sweden - P3-2 metaG (Illumina Assembly) | ecosystem: Environmental > Terrestrial > Soil > Wetlands > Permafrost | place: Sweden: Stordalen...
AATCCTGGACAATTTCAAGCCGCGTGGTCCGCTCCCAAGACGGGCGCGTATCTTACCGAAGTCACGGCGCAACGCAACGCAATGGAATTAGGCCGCGATGTTTTAACCTTTCAGCGCATGGATGGAGTGGCGGAGAATTTCCACACCGAACAAAATCGTGACTTGCTGGAACGCTTGGCCACTCAAACCGGCGGTCAATATTGGAAGCCCTCCGACCTCGGCAAACTCGCCAGCGCCATTCCCTTCTCCGAAGCCGGCGTCACCATGCGCGAAACCAAGGACCTATGGGATCTTCCGCTGGTCTTCCTCGTCTTGCTGCTACTGCGTTTCTCCGAATGGTGGCTGCGCCGGAAGTGGGGAATCGTTTGATGTTATACTAAAATATAACTAGAGGAGATCCACCATGCACACTACCAATCTGCGCAAAGTCGGTGGATCGGTTATGCTCGCCGTCCCGCCCGCGCTGCTAGAAATCTTGGACTTGCAGCCGGGCGCCAAAGTCGGCATCGCGGTGGAAAGCGGTCGCCTTGTAGTGGAGCCGCAACAGCGGCGTCGGTATACCCTGGGCCAGTTGCTCGCTCAATGCAATCCAAGGGGTCGTCGTACCAAGAGAGAGCAGGAATGGCTGAACAGTAAGCCAGTGGGTCGTGAGCTGATCTGATGAAGCGCGGCGAAGTCTGGCTCGTTAGCCTTGATCCAACATCTGGGCACGAGCAAAAGGGTCGCCGTCCGGTATTAATCGTGTCGCCGGAGGCCTTCAACAGGGTGACCGGACTCCCTGTGATTCTCCCCATCACGAGCGGCGGTAATTTTGCGCGGACCGCCGGATTCGCCGTGCCGCTGGCAGGGGCCGGAACTAAAACGACGGGAGTTGTCCGGTGCGACCAGCCCCGTACCCTCGTTCTCGCGGCGCGCGGCGGCAAGAAACTGGAAAGCATTCCAGATGCGTTTATGGACGAAGTGCTGGCCAGGCTATCGCCAATATTTGAATGAGCGTCTACCGGTTCTAACCGCAACCGCTACGGAAGCTCCAGAGCAACCTACCCATAGAGCAGGAATACGTGCTCCTGGCGCTGGAGACGAAACGAGCGTTCGTAGAAAAGCTGATCTCCAGGCAGCCATCAGCGCCGCGGTTTACGAGCGCGACCGCAACAGAACAGACCGCTTGCAGGGTTACCGCATTCACATCGATCCGGATGGAAGCCGCGCGCTGCGCGACTGTTTGCCCCCGGAAATTTCAGATATTTTCGCAGCCACATGCGGCAAGCGCGGTAAGGGGCTTCGCATCATGACACAGCAACTCAACGAGCTGCTGTCTTTCTCTTGCGAGGGGCCAGAGGACCCAATCGCACGGCATCATCCGCCGCGCCATGAGACACTTGAAACCTGGATGGAATCCGATCATACGCTCTGTATCTCGCTTCTTTCAAAGATTCAGGAACAGATCGATAGGACGGTTCATCTCATCCAACTTCTGCCGGCCAACCAACTGGAGGGTACTCCTGAGACTCCGGATGAATGGCCTGTTGAGATGCTGCTCGGGCATCTGCTCGATTGTCTGGCCGGATTCTGCGCCGTTCAGGCTGCAACGGAGCCTGAGCGCCTGGCGCATTTCTCCGAGCTTCGCAGCCTGCCGGTGAATCAAGCTTGTTCCCCGGACGAGGCGATTCACCGCATTGCCATTTATGGCGACCGAATCGACGAAGGCTTTGCCCTGCTTGAAGACGCCAGCCTGGCACGATTGATTCCGACTGCCTTTGTGGAGCGTGGCGAGACAGTGCTGACGCTGTTCCTGGGCAATCTGGAGCACCTGATCAACCACAAGCATCAACTGTTTACGCACCTGAAACGCATGGGTGTGAACGTGAGAACGCGCGATCTCTACCGCTTCCGGGAATGAAGTTCCGGATTTTTACATAGATTTTACAGGCCACGATCATTTGCAGACTTCCTCAGTTTCATACTTGGGGTAGTTTGTTCAATGTTCAATGACACGTTCTATGGCCGTTAAGAAAGTCGTCTTCTTCTTCCCCGCCTTCTCCAGTCAAGAGGCCACCGCGCCTCTGGGTATCCTGGCCGTCTCCACTCCGTTATTGCGCGCGGGATATCAGGTCAAAATCATCGATTCCACCATAACGCCCAATTTCCAGAAGCGCGTTTTGGAAGAGCTCAAAGACGCTCTGTGTCTTGCCGTCTCGCTCGTCACCGGGCCCATGATCAAGGAAACGGTGCAAATTGCCCGCACTGCCAAACAGCTCTATCCTGACAAGCCTGTCGTACTGGGTGGCTGGCACCCTTCGCTGTTGCCGCACCAGACACTCGCCGCCGAATTTATCGACATAGTGGTTCAAGGACAGGGTGAAGAAGCCTTCCTGGAAGTGGTTCGGCGCATCGAAGCAAGCGAATCGATGGAAGGCATTGCGGGCGTGGGATACAAGGAAGACGGCCGGATTGTGTTCAACACTCCGCGCGCTCTGAAGCCTATTCGCGAGCTGCCGCCTAAGGCCTATCATCTGGCGGATTTCGACGCGTACGAACGAGTGTGCGGGCGGCGCTGGGCCATGTACACCTCCAGCCTGGCCTGCCCCTACGACTGCGCTTATTGCACCAATAACAGCGTCTACGGACGCAAATGGAACGCGCTCGATCCCGATCAGGTAGTCGAGGAAACCACCGACTTGGTGTCTCGCTACAATCTGCAACTTCTTTGGGTTGTCGACGACAACTTTTTGGTGGATCGTGAACGCGCCATCGGAATCGCCGAAGGATTGGTGCGCCGCGGCGTGAAGTTCGACTGGAGCATTCAGGGCTCGACAAATCTCGTCAATCGCTTCACCGTCGAGGAGCTGAAACTGCTGCGCCGCGCCGGTCTATCGCAGGTCGCCCAGGGCGCGGATAGCGGCTCGCCCAAAGTTTTGCATCTGATGAACAAGGATTTTCAGAAGCTGGAAACTATCTACACCGCGGCTGACAAGCTGACGCAAGCAGGCATTCGGCCTTCTTTCAACATCATCTTCGGATTTCCCGGTGAAGGCCGCGCGGAGCGCCGTGAATCCATCCGCCTGGTGATGGACATTTGCCGTAAGTATCCAGGTGCGGAATTCTGGACCAATATCTTCACGCCGTATCCCGGTGCGCCCGTCATGCAGCGCGCATTTGAGCTGGGCATCGAGGTGCCTCAAACGCTGGAAGGCTGGGTGGATTTCTTTCCGCGCTATACCGTTCTCCCTTGGCTCAAGGGGAAAAAGCACCAGGAAGTGCAGACCATGCGCGAGTACATGCGCGTGGCTTTCAATCGCAAACCCATCGGCGTACAACGCAAGAATCCGGTGAATCGATTGGTGCATCGGATGATCAGCTTTCCCGCTCGCTGGCGTCTGGATCACGATTTTTATGCGTTTCCCTTCGAGCTTGGGCTAAAAAACGCAGCCAATAAATTGTTCGCGCCGCCTAAGCCGAAAGTAGATGCGCAGATGCTTGAGGCCGAGGTGGTGACGTGCTAAGCGCTAGCTCGCGCAAGGTGGTGCTTTTCTTGCCGCCCTACTCGGGCCAAGTGCTTGGGCCGCCGCTCAGCTTGTTGAGCCTGGCCGGGTCACTTCGAGAAGCTGGTTATCTCCCGTGCATAATCGACGGGGCGCTGGATCGGAACTTTGCCGATACGGTGGCGCGCGAAATCGATGGCGCTCTTTGCTTCGGCGTCTCGCTTCTCACCGGTCCGATGATTCTTGACGCTATCGAGATCAGCCGGCTGGTACGAACGCTCCGGCCCGAGGTGCCCATCGTATTCGGAGGCTGGCATCCCAGCCTGGAAAGCGGACAAACGCTTCGGGAAGATTTCGTCGACATCGTGGTTCGCCATCAGGGCGAAAAGACCCTGGTCGAAATTTTACAAAGGCTCGAATCGGGTAAGGCGCTCGATCTCGTTCAGGGCTGCTGGTTCAAGCGGGACGGGTGCATCATTCAGAATCCAGACCGGCCTGCCACCGCGCTGGCTTCTCTACCCGCGCCCGCCTACGACCTGATCGATTTTGACGCGTACGAGCGGGCCAGCGGCGAACGCAAGTTGCCATACGCCACGAGCGTCGGGTGCCCGTATGCCTGCAATTACTGCACGGACATGGTGTTCTATAACCGCCGCTTTAACCCCTACGATACCGGGATGGTAGTAGAGGAGTTGGTAACTCTGGTGCGCGCGCACCGCTTGACTGAAGTCGCTTTGCTTGATTCCAATTTTCTGGTTGACGTACGCCGCGCGCTTGCTATCGCGAAGGGGATTCTCGATTCGCGGGTTCGGTTCCGCTGGAGTTTCCAGGCGTCCACGGACTTACTTTGCCGAATGGCCGATGAAGACGTGCTGACGCTGGCATTAAGTGGAGTAAGTCACATAGGATTCGGCACGGAGTCTGCATCGCCGGACGTTCTGCGTCATATGAACAAGGCGCATCAGCATATTCCAGATATGTTTGAAGCAGCCCATAAGTGTAAGCGTGCCGGAATTCGAGTGACTTACAACTTGCTCTTCGGATATCCCGGCGAAGAAGACCGCCATCGCCGCGAAACTTTGAAGGTGATGGGCCAGATCGCGGAGCGGTTCGATAACGTCAGCTTTTCACCGAACGTCTTCACTCCTTATCCCGGTATCCCCATCTGGCCGCAGCTTCGGGCGATGGGTGTGAACGAGCCCCAGTCGCTGGCCGAATGGGCCTCCATCGATTTGGGAACCAATAATCTGCCGTGGTTGCAGAACGAATCCTATCATCGTTTGCAGCGCGGCATCTCCTATTTTCTGCTCGACAATCAGATCAACAAGACGCGCCGGGGGTCCACGTCGGGAGTGGTGCAATCGATTCTGCAAGCCGCCAGAAAACCGCTGCACTGGCGCATTCGGAACTATTCCTTCGACTGGCCGCTAGAACTATGGCTCTCGATGGCGAAGCCATGGTTGGTGGTAAGGCGTTCTCTGCTCACTGGACAATCCCTGAGCCACGAGCTTGCTAAAGCGCGGTAATCCACTTATGGCTGACGTCTTACTAACTCACAGCAATCATCTTTACTCGGATCGCAAACAGGTGAAGAAGATGCAGCCCTATCCGCCGCTGCAGACATTATTAGCTGCCGCCGCATTGCGGGAACGCGGATTCAGTGTCGCGTTGTTTGACGCCACATTCAATACTCCGGGCGATGGTTTTGCCGCCGCGCTCGAAGCTCATCACCCCCGACTGGCGATTGTGTGCGAAGACGACTTTAACTTTATTTCCAAAATGTGTCTCGGGCGCAACCGCGAACTCGCATTCTCGATGGCTGCCGAAGCGGGTATGAGAGGCATCCCGATCGCCGCGCACGGTTCGGATGCGTCCGATCACGTGCCGGAATATCTTGAGGCGGGATTCGACTCGGTTTTGATCGGAGAAGTTGAAAATACCCTGCTCGATCTTGCCGAAGGACGCCCGCGCGAGTCCATTCGCGGACTCGCCTATCGCGAGGGATGGTCCGTTCAATGGAACGCGCCGCGTGAGCTTCGTGCAGATCTAGAAGCGCTTCCGCTACCGGCATGGGACCTGGTGGACATTGAGCAATATCGCCAGGCATGGAAAGAGGCGCACGGCTATTTTTCGCTAAACATGGTTTCCAGCCGAGGATGCCCTTATCGTTGCAACTGGTGCGCCAAGCCGATCTACGGGAATCGTTATCACGTCCGCCCGCCGTGGGCCGTTGCCGCCGAGATGCTTTATCTGAAGGCCCGGTTCAAGGCTGACCACATTTGGTTCGCCGACGACATCTTTGCTCTTTCGGCCAAGTGGACTCTCGCCTTCGCCGATGCCGTGGAAAATCAGGTCGCGCGCGTGCCTTTCAAGATGCAATCCCGCTGCGACCTGATGACGCGCGATACGGTGGAGGCCTTGCGGCGCGCCGGATGCGCCGAGGTCTGGATGGGAGCGGAATCGGGATCGCAGCGAATTCTGGATGCCATGGACAAGGGAGCGCGCGTGAAAGACATCTACCGCGCTCGTGAAAATCTCCACAATCACGGCATCCGCGCGTGTTTCTTTCTGCAGTTCGGCTATCCGGGCGAAACGTGGGATGAAATTGAAGAGACTATACGGATGGTCCGCGAGAACCGGCCGGACGATATCGGCGTCTCGGTTTCCTATCCGCTTCCCGGCACCCGTTTCTACGAGCGCGTGAGCGCGCAACTCGGACCGAAATCCAACTGGTCTGATAGCGCCGATCTGGCAATGATGTTTCGCGGCGAATACTCGAGCGAGTTTTACCGGGCGCTGGCAGACGCACTGCACGCCGAAGTGAGCCGAGGTTTTCACGGCGAGGCGGACGCCTGGCAGCGCGTACGAGAACTGAAGCGCGCTTCAACGCGCGTGGCTGCGCCGAATAGAAGCCCATTCCATGTCCTGCGCGGATCCCCGGAGCCGGCGGCATGAAGCTCCTGCTCACTCACGCCTATTTTCTGAGCGAAGATCCCAAAGAACGCCAGATCATGAAGCCCTATGCACCCCTGGGCATTCTTTATCTGTCGTCCTACTTGCGCGACAAGGGATTTGATGTCGATATTTACGATTCAACTTTTGGCTCGCGCCAGGAGCTGTTTAGTATTTTGGACGCTGGTCCGCCGGCCGCCATCGGGATTTACGGCAACCTGATGACCCGATGCAACGTGCTGGATATCGCCTCGCGCGCTCGGGTAGCCGGATGGAAGGTTATCCTTGGTGGGCCGGAACCGGCGAACTATGCCGACGAATATCTTCGCGCCGGAGCGGATCTCATTGTGGCGGGCGAGGGAGAATATGCGCTCGAACAACTGCTCTCATCGCGCCTGAATCCGGGGGAATGGCCGTCCATCCCAGGAATCATTTTTCGTGCGCCTGATGGCTCGGTGCTCCGCACTGATCCCACGAAACTCATTTCGGACCTCGACGTGCAGCCCTGGCCTGACCGCGAACGCGTGGACATTCCCCGTTACCTGAAAGTGTGGCGCGAACATCACGGCACTGGCTCGGTCTCTGTAATCACGGCTCGCGGCTGCCCCTATCACTGCAACTGGTGCAGCCACTCCGTGTATGGAAAAACGCATCGTCGCCGTTCTCCAAAATCAGTTGTCGATGAGGTGGCCTGGATCGCACAGCGCTACCAGCCGGATATGCTTTGGCTGGCCGACGACGTCTTTACTATTCATCATGGTTGGATTTTCGATTATGCGGCTGAGATGCAGCGCCGCGGTCTGGCGATTCCTTTCGAATGCATCACACGCGCCGATCGTCTGAACCCTCGTATCGCTGAAACGCTCGCTGCTCTAGGATGCTTTCGCGTCTGGATCGGATCGGAGAGCGGTTCGCAACGAATTCTCGACGCCATGCAGCGCGGAGTGAAAGTGGAGCAGGTGCGCGATGCGGTTTCATTGTGCAAACAGAATGGCATTCAGACCGGCATGTTTCTTATGTGGGGCTATGAAGGCGAAGAGATCTCTGACATTGAAGCCACTGTGGATCACGTGAAGCAATGCCGGCCCGACGTGTTTTTCACCACCGTTTCCTATCCCATCAAAGGAACGCCGTACTTCGAAAAAGTGGCTCCCCGGCTGGTGAGCATTCGCCCGTGGGAGGCAAGCACGGATCGCGAGATTCGGATTCGCGGCCGGCATTCGGAAACGTTCTATCGCCATGCGGACGAACTCTTGAAAACCGAGATGGCTGCCGTGCCGGATGCCGGAAAGATTCTCGCTGCGCGTCAGGCGCTCCGAACTACGTGCCAAGAGGTGGAAGCGTGACAGCGGTCTTCGACCAGCTCGCATCCGAATACGATCGGATATGGACGCGCTCCGCCGTCGGAACTTTGCAACGCGAAGCTGTTTGGCGGCACATTGCCGATTGTTTTAGGCCAGGTCAATCGGTGCTCGACCTGGGCTGCGGCACCGGTGAAGATGTGCTGCGTTTGATGCGAGCTGGCCTGCGCGTTCGTGCCATCGACGCATCGCCCGAAATGGTGAAAATCGCCCGTGATCGCGGAGTAGACGCCCAGACGCTTTCCATCGAAAAGTGCTGCATTCTGGACGAAACGTTTGACGCAGCGCTTTCCAATTTTGGTCCACTGAACTGCGTGCAAGATCTCGATGCTTTATGCGGGCCGCTTGCTCGACTTATTCGCCCCGGCGGTTATCTGCTGATCTGCACCATGGGGCGTTTCTGCGCATGGGAGACGGCCTGGGCGCTGCTGGGCGGGAAGCCGCGCAAGGCTTTTCGTCGTTGGCATAACAGCGTAATGTCTTCGCTGGGTGTTCGTGTTTTCTACCCATCGAAGCAGCGCGTCGAAGCCGCGTTCCGTCCGGCATTCACGCTCGCAAGCTGGTACGGCATCGGCTTGTGCGTTCCTCCGTCGTACGTTACCGGATTGCCTGAGCGTCTGCTTCAAAAGCTGGACGCTCTGGATCGTCGTATCGCGCATTGGCCTGTCTTGCGCGGCTCCACGGACCACCGTCTGTTCGTTTTCATTCGGAACTCGTCATGACCCCAACAAGCGTGAGGCATCGATTTCTCAAAAACTACCGGACCATCCGGAGCGCCGAAGGCCGCGGCTCGAATGAATCGGCGTACTATCGGGCGCTGCCGTATCGCGATTTGACGGGAAGGAATTCGGGGCAGTGGGCGATTCGTGGCAGGAGCTATCGCTATTTCGAACGCCACATACTGTCTCCAATGGAACGCAACCTCGGCAGAGCGCTGGATGTTCTGGATCTTGGAGCAGGGAATTGCTGGATGTCGTATCGCCTTTCTCTCAGGCAGCATCGGCCGGTGGCTCTCGATATTTTTGCGGACGCGATGGATGGGCTGGGGGCTGCGTGCCACTACGGCCAGCGCTTTCCACTGTTAGAAGCGGAGTTCGATCACTTACCTTTCCGTCCTTCGAGTTTCGATCTTGCGATTTTCAACGCCTCCATCCATTACTCCATCGACTACCATCGAACGCTGAATGAGCTTCGGCGAATCCTTCGCCCGGGCGGACATTGTGTGATTATCGACTCGCCCGTCTACCGGCGTCAGCAAGACGGCGAAAAAATGCGCGCCGAGCGCCACGATGAATTTGAGCGCCGCTATGGCTTCCGGTCGGACGTGCTTCCCAGTCTTGAATATTTCGATGAACCCACGCTCGCCGCGCTAGCGGAGCAACTGAATATTCAATGGAGCGTCCATCGCCCCTGGTATGGATGGAAATGGTGGTGGCGTCCCTGGAAAGCCCGCCTGCTTGGCCGACGTCCGCCCTCGCGCTTCTGGATTCTGGACGGAGTGTTTGCCAGAGAGTTTATTTGACGCATGATCATCATCCTGCATCCCCGCGCTACCAAACCGAAGAACCGTCGCTTTCCGCTGGCGGCGTTGGCGATTGCCGCGGTTATCGAAGGGAAGGAAGAGTACGTCATCGTGGACGGCAACGTCGATCCGCAGCCCGATCGCACACTCGACCGCCTCATGCGCGAAACGGGAGCCGAAATGCTCGCCGTGTCCGTGATGCCCGGTCCGCAAATGGCCGCCGCAGTCCCTTTGTGCCGCGATTTTCGCCGGAAGTATCCGCAAGTGCCGGTGGTCTGGGGCGGATACTTTCCTTCCCTTTATGCGGAAGCCACTCTGAACGCGCCCTACGTCGATTTCGCCATTCGCGGGCAGGGCGAAGACACGCTGCTGGAATTGCTCGCGGCGTTGCGCGGGTCGCGGAGATTCGGCGGCATCCGTGGACTGTCCTATAAAGATGACTTTGGCCTCCGAGTGCACAATGCCGAGCGGCCCATGCGCTCGCCCGACGAGTTTCCCTGGCCGCCCTATCATCGCCTGGCCAATCCCGAGAAATATATTCTCCCGACTTTTCTCGGACGCCGCACCGCCGTTCACCATGCCAGCATTGGTTGCCCGTTCCGTTGCAAGTTTTGCGGAGTGGTTCCGGTTCACGAGGGAAGGCAAAAAATGGAAGGGCCCGAGCGCACTGCCGCCATCCTCACGCACCTGCAGCGCGAGTACAACATCGACTCCGTGCAGTTCTACGACAATAATTTCTTCCTCAACGAAAGTCATGCGCGCGAACAGGCCGAGCGCCTTACTCCGCTAGGTTTGCGTTGGTGGGCCGAAGGCCGCGTGGATGCAGTGCTTCGCTATTCCGATCAGACCATGCGGGCGCTACGCCGCTCCGGAGCCACCATGATCTTCTTCGGCGCGGAATCCGGCTCAGACAAAGTGCTCGCCGAGATGAACAAGCGCATCACAAGTTCACAAACCCTGGAACTTGCCGCGCGCATTCGCCAGTTTGGTATCGTGCCGGAGTTTTCTTTTGTATTTGGAAACCCAGCGGACCCGGCGGGCGATACTCGGGACACCATTCAATTTATCCGCCGGATCAAGAGGCTGAATCCAGAAGCCGAGATTATCGTTCAGCACTACATTCCCACGCCCCATCCCGACGGCATGTACGGCGACGTGGAAGGCAAAATCGAATTTCCCAGAACGCCCGAAGAGTGGGCCAGCGAGCGCTGGTACAACTTCACTGTGCGGCACGATCCGCATCTGCCGTGGCTGCCGCGCGCCGTCAAAGAGCAGATCGACAATTTCGAACTGGTCGTCAATTCGCGCTGGCCTACCATCCAGGACATCCATCTGCCGCGCTGGGGCCGCAACATGCTTCGCTCGCTCAGTTTATGGCGCTACGCGCTGGGCGTTTACAAGTTTCCATTTGAATTGCAATGGGCGCAGCGTCTGGTGTCGTTGCGAAAACCTCGTCTGGAGAGCCTCTGAGTGCGCGTAACCGCTATCGAAGGCCACCGGAATTGGGCCGCCAGCTACGACGTTGGTCCAAATCCATTACTGGCTCTCGAGACCCGGCTGCTTCTGGAACGGTTGATTCGGGTTCCATCCGCGCGCCTTGTCGATGTCGCTTGCGGCACTGGCCGCTGGATGGAGTGGGCGCTAAATTCCGGATCGCGCGTCTTCGGCGTCGATTTCTGTCCGGAGATGCTGCTCCAAGCTTCGCGCAAGCGGGGTCTGTCCGGATTTCTCGCTCTTGCCGACGCCCGCTGCATCCCTCTTGCCGATGGCTCAGCCGATTTTACTCTGTGTTCTTTTGCGCTCGGATATTTACCGTCGCCTCAGCAAGCGATAGCCGAAATGGCACGAGTAACGTGCGCAGGCGGGCGCGTCGTAGTCGCCGATCTGCATCCCAGTGCACAAAACGCCGGCTGGACGCGTTCCTTCCGATCGAACGGACACAGCTATGAGATCGATCATTATCATCATCCGAATGCAGCCTGGGAAGCCGCTGCCGAAGCGGCCGGCCTTGCGCTCGACTGGCGAATCGAGGCCTGCTTTGGAGAACCAGAGCGAAAGATCTTCCGCGAGGCGGGGAAGGATTCATCGTTCCAGGAATTAAGCCGTATTCCCGCCCTGCTTGCGATGTGTTGGACGAAAACATGACGCTCACGGGCGCGCGAGTAGCCCGAGGCGCTACATCCGCCGAGCGCATCGATCTCGAAATCCGGCATGGCCGTGTTCAACCCAGGGGCAGTTCCAGCGGTGACGAACCCGAACTGAATCTCGACGGCTATCTGATTCTTCCGGGATTGATCAATTGCCATGACCATCTGGAATTCAATCTGTTTCCGCGTCTCGGCCGGGGGCCATATCCAAATGCGAAAGCCTGGGCTGATGACATCTATCACCCCGATCGTTGGCCTCTTAAAGAGCACTTGGCGGTTCCCAAGGCCGTGCGACTCGCGTGGGGTGGATTGAAAAACCTGTTCAGTGGCGTAACCACTGTCGCGCACCACAACCCCTACGATGCCTCCGTCTTTGACAACGGATTTCCAGTGCGCGTGGTGAAGCGGTTTGGATGGGCTCACTCGCTTCAATTTTCTCCCGATCTGGCCGATCGTTACCGCGCGGTTTCCAGACGCTGGCCGTTTCTGATGCACGCCGCCGAAGGGACGGACGCCAACGCGGCGGCCGAAATCCACGAACTGGAGCGCGCCACAGTTTTGAGCTCGCGCACTGTTCTCGTTCATGGCGTAGGAATCGATCGCCAATCGCTTCAAATTCTCCTGCGACGCCGGGCCTCTCTGGTATGGTGCCCCAGTTCCAATTTATTTACGCTGGGCCAAACCTTGCGGCCCGACGTGCTGCGCTCGAATCTGCCCATCTGCCTGGGAACAGATTCCGCACTTACCGGTCAGGGTGACATGGCCTGCGAACTCACCGTGGCGTGCAAAGCCAGCGGCCTCACGGCCGAGCAGATTTATCCCATGGTGACCACTCGCGCCGCACGCACACTTCATCTCAATCGGGGCGAAGGCGAAATTCGCGAGGGCGGGGTTGCCGATCTGCTGGCCGTACCGGATTACGGACAGACTCCCGCGCAAGCGCTGCAACAACTCAGCCCGGCTTTAGTCGTTCTCGGGGGCCGAATTCAACTCGTCTCCGGTACCTTTGCCTCGCGCATCGATCCCTCTCTCACGCGGCATTTGCACAAGGTGGAACTGGATGGCCGCGGGACTTGGCTTATCAACGCAAATGTCTCTGCTCTGTGTGCCGCAACGGAAGCCGTCCTAGGGCCGGACTTCAAGCTGGCCGGAAGGCGGGTGCGGACATGAACCCGATTCTCGATTCGTTGCCCGTTTTGATTCTGTATCCGCATAGCCGCTGCAACTGCCGCTGCGTGATGTGCGACATCTGGAAAACGGATTCCACCCTGGAAATCAGCGCCGCTGAGTTGGAGCGGCATGCCGAAGATATAGCCCGGCTGCGCGTCGAATGGGTAGTGTTTTCGGGCGGCGAACCGCTCATGCATTCCGACCTCTTCCGCCTATGCCGGTTCTTGCGTAGCCGGAATATTCGAACTACCCTCTTGAGCACGGGGCTCCTCGTCGAGCGCCATCGAGATCAGATCGTCGATTTCCTGGACGACGTGATCGTGTCGCTGGACGGTCCCCCGGAAGCTCACGATGCGATCCGACGCGTGCCTGGAGCCTTCAATCTGCTGGCCGCCGGCGTGGCCGCTCTGCATCGACGAAATCCTGATTTCGCGGTCTCGGCGCGTTTCACAGTTCAAAGCGGAAACTGCATGCTTTTGCGCGCCACAGTGGCGAGCGCTCGCGATCTCGGACTGAAGTCGATCTCATTTCTAGCGGCCGACGTTTCCTCGGAAGCATTCAACCGGGCAGGCGTTTGGAGCTTGCAGCGTCAGAACAAAGTGGCGTTGACGCCTGGACAGATCTCGCTGCTGGAAGCCGAAGTGGAAGGCTTGATCGACGCGGGGGAATGCGGTGGGTTCGTTGCCGAGTCGCCTGAAAAACTGCGGCGCATCGTCGATCATTTTCGGGCCCATTTGGGTCGCCGGCTGCCAGTTGCTCCGCGCTGCAACGCGCCCTGGGTCTCGGCTGTGCTGGAAAGTAACGGCGATGTGCGTCCCTGCTTTTTTCATCCTGCCATCGGCACGGTCGCTAACGGGGCCTCGCTTCTCGAAGTGCTCAACGCGCCGGACGCTATTCGCTTTCGCCAGGCCCTTGATGTTGCATCGAACATTACTTGCCGGCGTTGTGTGTGTTCCTTGAATTGGAAAGGGCTGAATTGAGGTTGCATGTGACAGCAGCGGCGGTCTTGGCTCTCACGCCGCTGCTGATTCTGCCGGCCTATTCTTTCTATTACGACGTCACGCCGAAAGTCGTTATTACGCTGTTAGGGGCCGCGTTGGGACTTGTGCTCTTGCTCCGCGATTCAACCTTTTCCGGAGTGCCCCGGGTATGGGCGGACCCGCTTGGCCGCTGGTTTTGTCTCCTCGCAGTTGCGCAGCTTCTTTCGCTACTGCTCTCCACCTTCTTTTCGAGCCACGCCGCGTTGTCGTGGAACGGAGGAAACTGGCGCAGGTTTGGCTTCATATCACAATGCGCGGTAATTGTGCTCGCGTATCTCATCGCTGCGTCGCGCCTGGAGTCCGGATTGCAGATTTTGCTTCGTGCCACCACCGCGTCAGGCCTCGCCGTGGCTTTATACGGAATCTTCCAATACTTTGGCATCGATCCGCTGCTGCCACAGGCCGGCTACCACGTTGGCGAAGGTGTCGCAGCCATCGTTCGACCGCCGTCTACTTTGGGACACGCGGATTACTTCGCTGGATATTTGCTGTATGTGGTCTTTTTTGGCGCTGCTTTGCTGGCGACGGAGCCGAAGCCAAAATGGAAAGCGCTTGGAGCGGCTGGCGTCGTCGGGGGATCTGTAGCCATCGTACTCAGCGGAACGCGCGGTGCGCTGCTTGGACTTGCCGCTGGCGCACTCGTAATGTGCATTTGGAACCGCCCCCGATTTACCCGAAAACATGCCATCGTGGCGGTTTCACTTTGTGCCGTGAGCCTTGCGTTTTGTTTCTCTCCAGCCGGGCTGAAGCTCCGCGCGCGCGGGCAATGGGAGATAGAAGATCTGCGCGGAGGCGCGCGACTCTGGCTCTGGCGCGATTCGTTGCGCATGGCGCGCGAGCGACCGCTGCTTGGTTTCGGCCCCGAGACGTTCGGCCAGGAATTCCCCCGCTACCAATCCGCGGAACTGTCGCGCGCGTATCCGGATTTCTATCATGAGTCGCCGCACAACATTTTTCTCGACGCATTGGTGTCGGAGGGCGTTCCGGGGTTAGTAATACTCGCTGGGTTTGCCGCACTGGCGTGTTTCGCCGCTCGACGCGCCGCTGTTCAAAGCAAACGGGCCGCACCGCATCTGGCATCGGCGCTGGTGGCCGCGCTAATCGCCGGTCTGTTCGTATGCTTCACCCTGACGGGCGCGATCTATTTCTACGGCACCATCGCGATTTTGGTTGGGCTCGCCATTCCGCGGACCCCAACCTTCAGCCCGAACCCATCGCGCATCCCCGCGCTCGCCTTGAGCGTGAGCGTGATTGCCCTGTTTTTGTATTTCACCGTCCGTTTGACGATGGCCGATTTCGCCCTGGCGCGAGCCAAACGCGCTTTGGACGCCGGACGCATCGACGATTCGATAGTAGCTTTCCGTCTTTCCGAGCGCTGGCATCCGGCTGGATCGAGCGACGATCTCTATTTCTCTCGCGCTTTGGTCGCCTCGAGAACTTCGTCGGCGTCAATGCAAGAGGCATTCCGTACCGCGCAGCGCGCCACGGGCACCTCGGAAGAACGGCAAAACGCCTGGTATAACCTCGCCGAGTTTTATGCTGCCCGGAACGATACCGCCGCTGTCGAGATCTGCTTGCGTCGTTCGATGGAGGCCTCTCCAAACTGGTTTAAACCGCATTGGGCTCTCGCGCAGATGCTGCAGCGGTCTGGACGGCATACCGAAGCGCTGGCCGAGGCGCAGCGAGCAATTGATCTGGATGGAGGAAAGGCTCCGGAAATCACCCAGTTCTTGCAAAGCATCACCGCTTCGCGCGTGCGCTAAGGCAAGTCTAATTAAAACTTCGAAGGCCGGCTGTGGGTGCGTTTACTACGAGTACGGATTCGCTGGCCGTGCCGCCGTCTTCCACCGCTACTTCCAGGCGAATGTCGAGCGCGGCGCTGCGAGGCCTGTAGTAGATGTGCCCGGTTCGGATCTCGCCCGGATCCAGGCGGACCCTTTTGACCCGGTCGCCGTCATGAATGGTTACCACGCCGCCGTTGGAGTTCTCCGCCGTGGCCGACGTTCGATCCCACAGGATATCCAACATTCCCCCATTGCGGTCCACCTGAAGACCGAGCGGATTCGACACCATAACCGGTACCGTCTCGCTCACCTGCTGCGGGCGATTGCTGACGACTTGTCGTCCATGCATGAACCACAGTGTTCCCCCTGCGGAGATCGCGCTAATTGCAGCGGCGACCAGCTTCGAACGCCAAGGGGAGGCTTGCCTCGGCGGGGACTGGCGCTCAACCGCCGCTGCTATCGTTTCCACCGGAGTATTTTCCGCCGCTGCCGCTGCCTCTTCTGGAGCAGCCTTCGGCGTGGGTGCTGTTACAACCGGTTCACTAGCGGCGGCGCTGCTGGTCGTTGAAATCGGTGGTTCCTGTGGCGCATCGCTTAGTGGAGGCGTTGCCGCAGTTTCCAAGCGGGGCATTTCCTTCGCCGGAGGTGGCGCCGGAGGCGGCGCGGGCTTTTTCCATACGCCTTGCGCCGTCGGCGGCTGCCTACGGATGTTCCCCTTCGGGGCTTCTCTGGTGGGTGCCTGGCGCACCTGTTCTTTGGCGATCGAATGGCCGCGCTCAGGCCTTGGAGCAGCGGCGGGGCGAAAGAATCTTACCCAGCCCCGGCGCTTAGCAGCCTTTGCTGGAACGTCCAATTTGGTTGTTTTTGCGAGGGCATTCGTCGGCGGCGTCTTCCGCACGATCGGCTCCGGCGCCGCTTGCCGGGGGGCAGGACGGCCGCTCGCCTTTGGAGTTGCGTTGGGTTTACGTGAAGCTTCGCTCGCCGCTGCCTTCGCCGCTTGCGCAGGCTTGGGGGCCACGGTTTTCGCGGGAACCGGCGAGGTCCACTTATTAAGTACCGCGCCCAATATGCGAACGTTGGCCCCGTTTAGAATCTCCTTGGTATGACGCGCAGATTCCCGGGTGGCCGAGTTCGATTCGATCACTAATACGACGCCTTCCACTAACTGGCCGAGTAGCGCAGCGTTCTTGGAGAGGTTTACCGGCTCAACATCTACCAAGACATAATCAAAAACAGTGCGCAGAGTAAGTATCTGGGAATTTAATCGCTCCGAACAGGCCGGCAATGACACATCGAGCGACGTACCGGCGGTGATCAGCCAGAGATTACGCCCCTGAATTTGCCGCGCAAATCCTTGCATGGAGCTGGACCCTACCAGAGCATCCGAAAATCCTTCGCGATTCTCCAGTTGAAAGTAGCGATGTAAGGAAGGCGCGTGTAAGTTGGCGTCGACCACGCACACGCTGCCGGGTACCTGCGATGCTAAAAGTTCCGCCGTCCGCCCACAAACCGTGCTGCAGCCAGAGCCGCGTTCGACGCCGCAGAACATCACCGAAGCCGCCGCAGCTTGTCCGGTGGGAGTGAACAAACGCTGTACCAGTTTGCTCGCTTGCTTTTGAGCAAATTCGGCCGGGGCCACGACTGATTCATCATGACCCGCCCTACGAAATAATGGAATGTGGATTCCCATTTTTGCTACCCAGCCGGAGGTAGTATACACCGAGACACTTCTTTTCAGACCCCTTGGTCTGTAATCCAAAGTACTATTTTGTACTGGTACTAAACTGCAACTCGTTGTATCTGCTAGCGCGCAGTCGAGCTTTAGGCAGCGACTCGCAGGCGACGCAGAACCCAGCCGCCCAACAAGATCGCGACCGCTAACGGCAGCGCAGTGGAGGGTTCGGGGACTGCGGACGTGGAGTAATTCACGCTGACTTGCGCATTCAGCCCGGTGGGTCCGCCACCGGCGTCACTGCCGCCGCCAGTGTTGTACACCACGAATTCAAGCGTATTGAGGCCGGAAACCAACTGGCTGTCCACGCTAGGGGAATCGGGAATAATCGTATCGAACTTCCACTCGCCCGTATCTGGCCCTGTATAGAATACAGGGTTGCCGTTCAGCGAGATGGTCGCCCAATCGTCCGCCGCCAGCGTGATATTCAGGCTCGCATCGCTGAAACCGACCGGCAAAAAGAATGAGGTGTCATAAGTGACGCTCCCGGTGTCCTGCACCACCCCAAAGGTGTCTCCCCAGCTTTGGTCCGCCTGAGGCGCGATCCATTCTGAGGAAAGATCGTTAACCCAGAGAGGCGCCATGCTGGTGACCATCGTTACAGTGGTGCCTTCGTTCGGGTCAAGCGTATCCGAAGTAATTGTGTAGGGGCTGCTGCCATTTCCGGTATTCAGATTGAGGCTATCGGCGGCCGCCGGAATGGCGCTTGTAACACCTAAAAGGCCCAACAAACTAAGAGATAAAGACAATTTCATAATAACTATGACCTTCAACGTCTTTAGACAGGTGTAAGCTGCGCTCACCCCGGGCTGCCTTTTTAGGGGCTACCTGGATTCAGAGTATACACGTGAGGGCTTCGACTGAAACCGAATTTCGCTAACCCCTAGTACCAAACTGTACCGGTATCTAACAGCTAAAGCCTTGAGCTACAGCTTATTGGGCCGGGGTCCACATGAGCTGCGACCTGCGCAGCTAATAATGTTCCTCGCTCCCGCCAAAGTTTTCGGCCGGCAGACTATACAAATGTCAAGACATCGAGTTGTTTTGTGCTGTGTTTTCAATGAGAAAGCGTCTTTTGCGTGACCGCGAGTTACTAAGCAACGTACCGGTACTTATCGCCTTTTTGGTCTGCTTGAAACGGGGTCCTAGCCGACTTATAGTAATTCAAGACCACTGGGCAGTGGTTTGCGGTTCTAAAGGAGGAGCATGATGAAAATATCTCATATCGGTATATTATTTGGACTTATTTGCCTTGGCGGAGCAATGCCGACTTTTGCAAGCAGCAGCATCTGCGGCGCTGTGTCCGGCAACTTGGTTCTCAATTGCGGATTTGAAACCGGGGACTTCACGGATTGGACTGTCACACCCGCGGCAACCAGCCCTGACTTAGAAGTTACCAATAACGTCCCCAATTCCGGCACGCATGACGCACGCTTCGGCGCGGCCAGCGGCGAGAACGATCTTCTCGATCAGTCTTTCGCAACAATCGCGGGCGATTCCTACACTGTGAGCTTTTATGTTGACTCAGCTCAGGGTGTCAGCCCTACCGGTCAATTCGTCGCGAATTGGAACGGCGGCAACATTTTGACTATTACCGGCGCGAATGGCACGGGCACCGGGCCCGATACCGCTGGGTACGAATTCTATACATTCACCGAGACCGCGACTTCGACCAGCACCGATCTTCAGTTTGGTGGCAACACGCACGCCAGTTATTACCATCTGGATGACGTTGTTGTCACTCAGAACGCCACATCTGCGGTGCCCGAGCCATCCTCCATCTCGTTCGCGGTGACGGGATTGTTTGGCATTTTGCTGATGGGACGCCGCTACATGGAGAAGCGCTCTCAGCAGTAACCAGTAGAAACGGCAAACCAAGGCCGCCGCCGATAATCCGGTACGCGGCCTTTTTATTGCGCCAGCCTTGCAGCGTTTTCTCGCGCAACCTCGACTAATCTGTGAGAAGCGCATGGACTCGAGTAAAGACGCCGACCTGGTCCGCATGGCCAGGGCGGGAAACCGGGACGCCTATGGCGAACTCATCCGGCGATATCAACGCCAGATCTGCGGGCTGGCCTGCACCCTGCTCGACGATCGCTTTGAGGCGGAGGACCTAACCCAGGAAGCGTTCCTTCGTGCCTGGCTCAATCTGGATCTCCTAAGCGATCCAGCGAAGTTCGCCCCGTGGCTTCGCCGCATCGTCTTCGGCGTTTCTATCGACTGGCTGCGTGTATTTCGGCCCGACCTCTACCGTTCGAGCGATGGGAAGACCGACTTGGAGCAAATCGTGCAACCGGCTCGAACCGAGTCCGCCTTGGCGAGGCTGGAAGCAATTGAACTACAACAGAGAATTTGGGACGCAGTTGCGCGGCTGCCTCCCAAGTACCGCCTGCCCCTCACGCTGTTTCATTTCGACGGTCTAAGCCACAGTAAGGTGGCCGAAGCATTGGGTGTTCCTGTAAGCACGGTCCGTTCGTTGGTGACGCGCGCACGCCAGAAACTGCAGCCGATGCTGGCTTCCTATGCTGGAGAATTATTCCCGGCCTTGGAAGATCTGCTCCAGGAACAGGCGGCTAGGAAACCCAGCATGCTTCATATCACCGATGGCGAGTCGGTAGCCGGCACCCTTAGGGGATCCGCTATCCCTGGAAGCGTTTCCACTTACGGTGAATTGATGTATGAAGGACCAGCCCCGCGTGATCTTACGCCCGCGGCTTGGCAGGAAATGCGCGCCCGCTTCATGTCCGAAGCCGGCTACGCAACTCTCGACGAAGCGCGGCAGTATCTGAAAGCGTGCCACGATGCGCTTGCGGCCTTCCCCCAGTACGAGGAAGTCGTCATATGGCTGGACCACCGGCTATCGGACCAACTCATCCTGATTAAGGCACTCGACTGGTTTAGTGGTCAGGATATGGGGGCTGTGAAGTTGAGCCTGATTTGTATCGGGCGCCATTCCGGCCGGGATCATTTTGTCGGGCTTGGAGAACTCACTTCGGACCAATTGGCGTCTCTAGCCGACACACGGCTGCGGGTGGCGGAGGCCCAATTTCGCGTGGCCCAAGCGGCCTGGAGCGCGTTCACGTCGCCTGATCCTACTGCCATCGAGCGTTTTATTGAGACGGATACATCGGCGCTGCCATTCGTTGCCGCCGCGCTGCGGCGTCATTTGGAACAGTTCCCCGCTGTTGATAGCGGTCTGTCCCGTACCGAACGCCAAGCTCTTTCCGTGCTCCATGAGCAGGGTCCGCTCTCTGGAAGACGGCTGTTTGCCGCGGTCCAACGTCTGGAGGAGCAGGTCTTTATGGGCGACGGCTCGTTCTATCGAATAATGGCGGATCTGGCCTCGGTTCGGCATCCGCTGCTTCAGATATCGGATACGCCGCAACTTGGTCTCGGCGAAGTTACGATCACGGAAGCCGGGCGAAACGTCATAGAAGGCCGCGTGAACCACATCGAGCTCAACGGTATTGATGAACTCAACGGTATTGATGAACTCAACGGTATTGATGAACTCAACGGTATTGATGAACTCAACGGTATTGATGAACTCAACGGTATTGATGAACT
>Ga0182024_10009041_pt1 | contig 20756 bp, 19 predicted proteins | sample P32metaG_FD_120480 | JGI IMG/M metagenome (GOLD analysis project Ga0182024, IMG submission 120480) | Permafrost microbial communities from Stordalen Mire, Sweden - P3-2 metaG (Illumina Assembly) | ecosystem: Environmental > Terrestrial > Soil > Wetlands > Permafrost | place: Sweden: Stordalen...
AGACGCCGTAATATTGGGATTCAAAGCCGCTCTGCAGGAAGAAGTCGCCCATGCGCTTCACGAGCTCGTCCAGGTCGACTGCGTCCGCCGGCTCACCAACATATTTTCCGTAGCGAATTACTTTCATAAATATTCCCCTGGCCCAGCTGACTACTTCTGTTGCACGCTTAAGCTAATTGAATTGGCGTCGCGGCCCACGCGACGACGGCGTTTCACGTGGTTCCTGCGGCTTTTGTTTCTCGGCATAATAGCCGCGCTCTTCGCTGCGGCCAATCCGGCGATGGGCCCAGAGGCCTTCCAGGATCATTTCCGAGGCTGCAGCAACTGCGGCATGATTGTTGGTGTCCGTTACGCCGATACGGCCAACGTGCTCGCTGAGGCCCTGGATTTTAGATAATTGGCGGTAGCGTTCATCGGTGGTGGCGAGCTCAGGAAGTTTCAGCTCTCCGCCCAATTCGAACCACTGAATCACCGGTTGAAAGTTCACTTCGCCAAAATACTTGGTGAAGACCCGACCGACCGCGGTGCGAATCAATTCGCGCGCGATGGTGTCGGCACCTTTTAATTCACCTTCATATTCCAACTCCATTTTCCCGGTGATGGCAGGGAGGGCAGCATAAATGTCTGCGACGCTGGCGTAGCAGCTATTTTCTCCCGTGCGGGCAGCGCGCTGTTCGGCGCTGCTGACCACGCTTTCGAGCGTCGTGATTGGTAAGCGCTGGCTCACTCCCGAGCGGCGGTCGACGCGCTTGTCTTCACGGGCCTGGAAGGCGATTTCCTCTACGGTCTCGCGAAGGTACGAGGGCACTTCGATGGCGCGGCCGGCTGTGCGGCGCACCCAGGCTTCCTGTTCGGTGATGACCATGCCTTCCTTGACGCTGGCAGGGTAATGGGTACGAATTTCCGCACCGATACGGTCTTTCAACGGCGTGATAATTTTTCCGCGAGCGGTGTAGTCTTCGGGATTTGCGGTGAAGACCAACAACACGTCCAACGGCAAGCGCAGCGGGTAGCCCTTAATCTGAATGTCGCCTTCCTGCATGATGTTGAAAAGTCCGACCTGAATTTTTCCCGCTAAGTCGGGCAGCTCGTTGATGCCAAAGATTCCGCGATTGGCGCGGGGAAGCAAACCGTAGTGAATGGTCAGTTCATCGGACAGATCGCGGCCCCCACGAGCTGCACGAATGGGATCAACGTCGCCGATGATGTCGGCCATGGTGACGTCCGGCGTGGCCAGCTTTTCGACATAGCGGCTATCGCGCGGCATCCACGCGATTGGCGTGTTGTCGCCCTCAGCAGCGATTTTGTCGCGGCAGAAGCGGCAGATGGGTTTCAGCGGATCGTCGTTAATTTCGCAACCCACTACGACGGGAATTTCCGCGTCGAGCAAATTGATCAGACCGCGCAAAATGCGGCTTTTGGCCTGGCCGCGCAGTCCCAGCAAAATAAAATTGTGACGCGAAAGCAGTGCGTTCACGATCTGCGGTACAACCGTATCTTCATAGCCATGAATACTAGGGAAGAGCGGCTCGCCGCGTTCGATCAAGCGCAAAAGGTTGCCGCGAATTTCATCTTTCACGGAGCGCGAGACACTCCCGGCGTCAAAATCGGGAATACCCTTTAATTCGCCCAGGGTACGAGGTTTCGGGTGTTGCGAGTGAGACTTCATCGATGTGCTAGCGGTCATTAGATCCCCAAATGGATTACGTTACGATTGCTACTGCTGGATGAAAATCGATTCAACTCAGAGATGACGAAGAGTTCTCCCACCATTATTAATTCAATCCGTGCCCATTCCCGGCCGATTGGGCGCGCACAGACCCTACTTTCTGTAGATGCGGGGCCCAGCCACGAAGGTAGCCTATTAATCTTTCCTGGCGTTCGGTTTCGGTCCGAAGTTCCAAGAGCTGCTGTTTCCACATCAAATCCATGGGCAACGCCGCAGCCACTTGAAAAGAAAACGATGCCGCGGGGTCGGCGGCTAGATTTTTTGGATAATCACCGAAAATCAGCGTATAGCAAGTCTCGTAAATTTCGATCAACGCGGGCTTGGGAGGCTGATTGCAAATTTCCCGATCTTCCAGGTAATCAACCTGGCCTTCGAGCAGTGGATTATCGGTGAAAAGTTCCACGGCGCGGAAGGGAATGCGTCCCACGGATATAATATCCATCCTGCCGTCGGGATAACGCTTGAGCACCTCCATAATTTCAGCGGTGCAACCGACCCTCGCGACGCCATTGGGCATGGATAACAACATTCCAAACTCGGAACGCTCGCTCATGCATTTATTGACCATTTTCCAGTAACGCGGCTCGAAAATGTGCAGGGGCAGTTCAGCGCCGGGGAGAAGGACGACGTTAAGCGGAAAAAGCGGGATGCGATCTGGCCGCACTAGCACCATAGGTGATGATACCAGAGGGAGTCACAGGTTGCTGATTACGTGCAGATTCGTACATGGGGTGGGAATTGTGTAGAGCTTAATTTTCAGTGTAACCGCCTGTTTAGCTGATGTCGGCCAGCAAGGCTTCCATCTCTGACGCGGCGTGCTGATCGCCCGTTCTGCCAGCGGCAGTAATGCCGGTAGTAAGGATGTGTTTAGCTTCATCGGGTCGAGACTCGCGGACCAGCAGCTGACCGTACATCAAGTAGGCGGGGATATAGTCGGCGTTTTGCTTCAGTAACAGGTCGAAGTTGAGAATAGCTGCTGCGGCGTCGCCGGTGCTCATGCATTCCATAGCGAGTCCGTAGCGCGAAAAGGCGTCGGCGGGGGACTTCTGCACAAATTCTTCCAGCACCTGCCTGCGGGTTTTCTTTTGGTCTGTCATGATGGCTACCGTAGTATACGGATGGAACGCGAGGTTCCAAAATTGCGTCGTGCGGGGACGAATGAAGCGAGAAAAAAATAGGACCATAAATTTGACACAAGATTCGAAGTTGAAGCCGAAGCCGGTGAGCGCTTCGCGCTCTGAGATGGCGGAAGTAGTGCTCCCGGCGCAGACGAACCCGCTGGGAAAGCTTTTGGGCGGACAAGTAATGCATCTCGTCGATATGGCGGCGGCGATGGCCGCCAGCCGCCATTCCAACAGCTATGTGGTGACGGCCTCGGTGGACTACATCGATTTTCGCAATGCGGTGAACCTTGGTGAGCTGGTGATCCTGAAGTCGCAAGTCAACCGCGTGTTTAATACCTCGATGGAGGTAGGCGTGGAAGTTTTTTCCGAGCAAATTCTGACCGGGCAGCGTAAGCACACCACGACCGCCTATGTGACGTTTGTGGCTATTGACGAATATACGAAGCAGCCAAAAACCGTGCGGCCGCTGCTGCTAAAAACTGCGGAAGAGAAGCGGCGCTTCCGAGAAGCAGCCGAGCGAAGAAAAACGCGGTTGCGATTGCGCTTCGGAAAATAATCTCGACCAAAAAATTAACTCATGGCTCCGACCCACTTGGGCGTCGTAGTAGGCGCAGCGCTGCCGCCAGCCGGCTCTTCGGTAATGGCCAGCGCCTTGGTGTCGCTGCTGGCAGCGGGTGGATTAGAAACCAAGATTACGAAGTTGCCGTTGGCATCGGGGCGTACCGTCACGGACGGCATAGGCTTGCTACCTGGCGCCTTTGGTATCAACCACAATTGCAGAACGCGGTTGCCGGATGGCATGGGGACTTTTTGTCCGGTGAGCACGATGCCGTACTTGGTGTGCCACATGGCAACCATCTGGGGAGCCTGAATCTTTTGCGCCGCCAGCGTGATTTTGACCGAGGAGGGGTCAGTCAAAATGGCATTTTCGCGGCGCATTTTGGCCATTTGCTCTTGCATGGCGGTTAACTCTTGCTGGGAAACAGCGCGCTCGTTTTCTGTGCTGGCGACCATTTGCTCGTTTCGTTGATTTTGTTCGTTGGCAGCGCGCAATTGCTCCTTCAGGCGGTGCGCATCCCAGGCAAAATATAGAGTCAACAGCAATAACGCCGCGATTCCGGCTGACAGCCAATAGGGAATGCCAGAAGCTGTTGTCGTGGCTCCGGTCGAAACTGGTGACGATGATTTTGCTTTTGTATCTGACCGTACGGTTTGCATCAAGCGGACCTTCAGCATGTCCGAAGTCGCAGCCTCGGGCGCCAAGTAGGCCAACTGGGAGACTAGCCAACGTGCTTCCGCCACGGACTTTGCGCATTCCGCGCAGCCGGTAGCGAGATGAGCTTCCAGCGCGGCGCGTTCAGGCGGATCGAGCGCGCCTAGCGCGTACGCTTCGTACATCTCCCGGAATTGGTCGCAATTGCTCACGACGCGGTGTGCAATCCTTCCTTAAGCCGTATCAGCCCATTGCGGATCCAGCTTTTTACAGTGCCGAGTGGTTCTTTTAATTCCGCGGCGATTTCGCTGTGGCTCAGGCCCTGAAAGTAGGCTAGTTCAATAGCGCGTTTTTGCTGCGGATTCAATTGGCCGACCAAAGAGCGAACGCGTTCAGCACGGCGCTTTTCGTCCAACTCCTTTTCATATTGCGGCGCTACCACGACGGAAAATAGCTCGTCGGTCTGATTCTCCAGGCGGCGCTGCCGCTCGCTCTTAAGTCTAAGGGTATCGAGCGCGCGATTTCGCGCCAGGGTGAGCAGCCAAGGCACGAACGGTCCGCGAGCAGCGTCGTACTGTGTGGAATTCCGCCACAGTTGCAAAAAAACGTCTTGCACAACTTCTTCGGCAGGTCCTGACTGCTGAACAATTCTTAGAACGAGCGAGTAAACGATGCGGGAATATTTGTCGTAAATTTTTTCGAACGCGCCCACGTCATTTTGAAGAAGCAGACGCACCAGCGCAGCGTCGGGGGACGCTTCGCGATTATCCTTTGGGCTGATTGCCGCAAGGAACACGAGGTCTAGCTTCTACTCCTACCTGAGAATACGGAATACCCGGTTAACTGGATGAGCGCACGTGCGTTGAGGGTATCCCTCATGTCGCGCGATCTCTCTTAGTTGGTTCCTGCGCGACGGTCAAGGCTTGTTCGACACAAGCGCCCAATGCAGGGCCGCCAAGATAATTGCCGATGAGCCGGATCGATGGGTACTTCCTCTGCATGTGATCGAGCCTACCTATAAGCTGAATGTGGCCGAGGTTGTATTGCGGTATGGCGCGTTGCCAGGCTTGAACGTGCGAAAACGATGGCGGCTGGGAGATGCCAAGTACGGATGCCAGCTCGCGATGTACGATGGACACAATTTCGGATTCAGGCAGCGAGACGGCGCTCGGGTCCGTGGCGCCGCCCACGAAACTTGTCAGCAAAACGTGTCCATCGGGAACGCGGTTGGGAAACAGCGAGGAGTTCCAAACTGTGCCCAGGATTCGTAATCCGGACGAACGCGGCACGAGAAAACCAAAACCCTCGAGCGAGTGGTGAATTCCACTTTTGGAGTAGCCCAGCGAGACTACGGCAACCGGTGCGTAAGCGATCGCCGATAGTGCAGATTCGAATTGCAGATCAACATCGCGTAGCAACCTGGCGGCTTGTTGAGCTGGTGTGGCGATGATCAGGCGATTGGTGGTGAGAAGTTCTTCCCGGCCGTTCGCTATGACCGTCATTTCGAAGGTTGGAGTGCCTGACGATGTCGTTGTGAGGCTGATGCGTTGGGCGGTAACGCCGCAACGGAGATTGGGTCCCAGATTCGCAGCTAGGGCCTGAATTAATGTTTGATTACCTTCGCGAAAGGTTTGCAAAGTAGGTTTTTCGGCCGACGCAGAGCGCTTTCTTGCTGAGAACAATAAACCCCGAACAACACTGCCTGCGGATTTCTCCGCTTCATATAACTGAGGAAACGCGCTTTGCAGACTTAGCTTGTCTGGATCTCCGGCATAAATGCCGGAGACGAACGGACCCACAAGCTTATCCAGGAGTTCACGTGAAAATTTGCGGCGGGTAAAAGCAGCGACGGATTCGTCCTTCTGAGGCGGCGCAGAGCGACCGAGAATATCGCGCAGGACTCGCAGCTTGGTGAGCGGGCCGAACAAAGATGATGCGATGAATGCCGGCGGGCTGAGTGGAACTGGCCGCAAGCTGCCTTTTACGAGTACGTAACGAGGCGCATTAGCTGGCGCGGGGAGGAGTTGATTGTCGATGTGCAATTCGCGGCACAGATTGACCAGCGCGGACGTAGCGTTGAAGCTTTGCGGGCCAAATTCCAGCAAATAACCGTCACGACGTTCACTGCGAATCACTCCGCCGGGATTGGCGCTGGACTCAACGACCTGTGCGTCGACGCCCGCCTTGCGCAACGCGTAGGCGCACACCAAGCCCGAAATTCCCGCGCCAACAACCAAAGTTGGAACGTGGACGGTCACGGGAATGATGCGCGCATAGAGGTTGATGCTACAGAGTTTTTGAAAATAACGGTATGGCGTTCAAGTGCTGCTTTTCGAGATAAGGATCGAAAATCATCGCAAGATTGCGGATGAAGATTCTGCCGAGCCAGGTGGCGCGCACTTCGTTATTGTCCAGCATCACCAAGCCATCCTCGCGGGGACCGTCAAGCTGACTCAGCTCAGCGGCGAAGTATTGATCGAAGTCGACGCCGAATTCACGGGAAATTTCATCTTTCACGATTACGGTGTGGCAAAGAAGGCGATTGATGACGGCGCGCCGCAGACGGTCCTCGTCCGAGAGGCGATAACCACGCATGGTGGCGATGCCGCGATCCTGCACGGCCTTTTGCCAACTTGGCAGGTCGCGATGATTCTGTGCGTAAGCATTCTGAAACGCGCTGATGGCGGTGACGCCCATTCCGTAGAGGTCGGCTCCGGCCTTGGTGGTGTAGCCCTGAAAATTGCGGTGCAAGGTTCGCTGTTGTTGCGAGACAGCCAACTCATCGCCGGGCTTGGCGAAATGGTCCATGCCGATATAGAGGTAGCCGGCTTCAATAAATTTCATCAGGCCGGAGCGGAAAATTTCAAATTTTTGCATGCCTTCCGGCAAATGCGCGGCGAAGGCCCCTTGCTGCTTTTTGAGCCACGGTACATGCGCATAGCTGAATAGCGCGATGCGGTCGGGTTGCAGCTCGAGAATCTGGTCGACGGTGTGGCTAAAACGTTCCGGCGATTGGTACGGCAAACCATAAATGAGATCGACATTGATGCTGTCGAAGTGCAAGTCGCGCGCAGCGAGCAGCAAGTCGCACGTCAATTCGAACGGCTGGATTCTGTTGATGGCCGCCTGCACCTCGGGATGAAAATCCTGGATGCCCATGCTGAGTCGGTTAAAGCCCAGGCGACGCAAGGCTTCAAGGTGTTCGCGAGTGGTTACCCGCGGGTCGATTTCAATGCCAATTTCCGCTTCCGGCGAAAAATTAAACTGTTCACGCGCGAATCCGAATAAATCCTCAAGTTGTTGCGGGGTGAGATACGTAGGTGTGCCGCCGCCCCAGTGGAATTGCACTACGGGGCGATCGCGCGAAACTCCTCGTGCCACCTGTTCGATTTCGCGCTTGAGTACATCGAGATACGGTATCGCGACACGTTTGTCTTTTTGAATAATTACGTTGCAGGCGCAAAAAAGACACAAGCTTTCGCAGAAGGGAAGATGCATGTATAGCGAAATAGGTGTCTGCGCCCTTTGCGCTTCGGCGTGGACGGATTCGAGATCATCAGGGCCGAACGCGTCATTCCAGACTGGCGCGGTTGGATAGCTCGTGTAACGCGGTCCGGGGCGATTATAGCGGCCGAGAAATTCTTCACTGATTTGCAATTCCTCGCGCATGCGTTGGAGGCTGGGAGTGGAGAGCGTCACGTCATGATCCTCACCGCGAATACGCAGCGGAAGTTGGCTGATTCGTTTTGACCGTCGAGCCGACCACCGTTTGCTGGCCGGATTCGATAAAGAGTCGCGCGTTTTCTACCGGCGTCTGTTTAAAGATACCGTGACCGAGATTAAGAATATGGCCTATTCCGTTCAATTGCGAAAGGGCGCGTTGCGTAGCCTCGCGGATTTTGCTGGTCGGCCCGAGCAAAACAGCGGGATCGACGTTGCCCTGCAGAGCGATTTTGGGACCGAGAGTTTTTCGCAGCGCGGCGAGATCGGCGCGCCAATCGACGCTCAGTACGGTGGCTCCGGAGCGGGCTACCGCTGGCGTGAGGTGATTAGAAGCCTTGGTGTAGTAAATGACCGGAACTTTGCCAGAGATCCCTGCGATGACCTGTTGAACCGCGGGTAGCGCGAAATTCTCGTAGTCTTCCAGGTTGAGCTCTCCACACCAGGTATCAAACAATTGTACGGCACAAGCGCCCGCGTCGATTTGCGCTCGCAGATAAGGAATGATGGCCTGCGCGATTTTGTTCAGAAGTAGCCGGAACGTCTCGGGCTCATGGTACAGAAAGCTCTTAACCGTCGAGAAGCCTTCCTTGGTTTTCCCTTCGACCATGTAGCAGGCCAGGGTCCACGGAGCGGCCGCAAAACCGAGGACCGGCACATCCGGGCCGACGCTCTTTACGATGCGGCGAATGGTCTCCGGCAGGAATTTAGTCTCCAGCTCTGGATCGAAGATGCGAAGGCTGGCCACGTCGGCGGCGCTGCGTATGGGACTGGGAAGATTTGGGCCGGCGTCATTTAGCTCAAGATGCATGCCCATGGCTTCGGCGGGAATCAAAATATCCGAGAAAACGATGATGGCATCGACCCCCAGGATGCGAAAGGGCTGCAAAGAGACTTCGGCGGCCAGGTCAGGAGTTTTGCAAACATCCAGGAAAGGGTGTGTGGCACGAATGGCGCGATATTCCGGCAGATAACGTCCAGCCTGCCGCATCATCCAAACAGGGACGCGAGTTAGGGCTTCACCGCGGCAAGCGCGGAGGAAGAGGTCCTTGCGATCGATCCCGTCGCGTTCGGAGGGCGTAACTGCGTTCAAGGGCGCCATATCACCTATCTTCAGCCAGGAAGTCCGCAGAGAGAATAGCAAATCCGGCGCGTCCTTGCTGCGGGGCGGCTGCGTACGCTATGTAAGTGGTTGTTCCCGTGGGCTATACTCAGGATACAGGCCTGCCGACATTTTTGCGTCTTTCGGAGACGCGATATCTGAACAGTGCGGCCAGGCAATAACGAAGATGAGCCATCTCTATTTCATATTCACAGTTGCGGCCTACTCCTTGAGTTGGGGTTGCTATCTGGCGTTTCTGAATACCGGCCGAGCCTTGCTGGGGACCTGCGGGTCAGCGCTGTTGGGACTTGGGCTGGTGACGCATTATTTTGCGCTGTTTGAGCGGTCACGCGGCCTGCACACCGTTCCTTATCACGACCTCTACGGCTCGATGTCGTTATTCGGATGGCTTCTGGCGCTGACGTATCTTGCTCTCGAGTTTTATCACCAGCAGCGCTCGGTAGGCGCGTTCGCAGTCCCGTTTATTTTGACGTTTTTTTTAATTGCCCACCTGGCACCCGCGGACCGGCTCTCGCCGACGGTGGCGCACGGGGTGGTTTTCGCCTTGCACGTCACGCTCAGCATCCTGGCCTACGCGGCGTTCGCGCTGTCGTTCGTGTTGAGCGTGATCTATCTCGCGGAAGAGCGATTGTTGCGAAGCCGTAAGCTCAGCAACGTGGTGTGGCGCTTGCCATCGCTGGAACTGCTCGAGCGCATGAGCCACTCCAGCGTGCTCGTGGGCGTCATTTCCATCGCTGTTGGCACGGTGCTGGGATTCATCTGGGTGGACCGGCTCACCGGCCAATATTGGTTTTACGATCCCAAATATGTGATCACGCTGGTGGTACTGTTTCTTTATTTGCTGTACTTCCAGTTGGCGCGCAGCACGGCGTGGCGTGGCGCGCGCGCTTCGAAACTGTGCGTATTCAATTTTTTCGTGGTGGTGATGAGCTTCACGGTTGTGAACCTGTATCTATCGCATAGCCACAGGTATTTCTAGGAGCAGTGCTTGGATAAGTGGCCAGCCTGATGGAAATTGTTCTCGTCGGATTAAATCATCGCACCGCCCCGGTAGAGGTGCGTGAGCGCGTGTCGTATACCGCGGAACAGGCCAGCCGCGCCGCCAGCGAATTGCGTTCACGAGGAATCCTCGAAGAGACTTTGGTGTTGTCTACCTGTAATCGCAGCGAGGTTTATGGTGTGCCTCCGGAGACTTCCCACGAGAGCGCGGCCGGACTTTCGTCTTTTCTAAGCGAATTTCACAAGGTGCAGCCGGATATTTTGATCGTCTCGCTGTATCACCACTATGACCGGCACGCGGTGCGCCACTTGTTTCGAGTTTCCGCTGGGCTGGATTCGATGATGTTAGGTGAAGCGGAAATTCTTGGCCAGGTTCGCGAGGCGTATAAATTTGCGTACGAACAAGGGGCGACCGGCCCGGTATTAAATCGTATGTTTCAAGCCGCGCTGGAAGTGGGGAAGCGCGTACGATCGGAAACGGAGTTGGGGACGAGGCCAATGTCGGTTGCCTCCGCTGGCGTTAAATTGGCGGAACGAATTTTTGGCAAACTTGGTCAACGCACCGCGCTGGTATTAGGAGCGGGAACGATCAGCGAGCAAGTGATGCTGCAACTGCGCGATCGCGGCGTCGGGCAATTGTTGCTGATGAACCGTTCGCTAGAGCGCGCCGAGAAACTGGCGACGGAATTTCACGGGACCGTGATGCCGTGGGGTGAATGGGGCGATGCACTGCGGAGTCCCGACGTGATTGTTTCGTCGGTCGCCGCCGATGAGCCAATTCTGGAGCGCGCCACTCTCGAGCAAGCCATGGCCGCTCGTGGCAATCGCGCGCTATTTATCATGGATCTCGGTTTGCCACGCAATGTCGAGCCGGCAGCGGCTGAGATCTACAATGTGTATCTCTATAACCTGGACGATCTCGGTGGCATTGTGCAGCAAAGTCGAGCCATGCGAGAAAATGAAATTCCACGTGCAGAGACGATTGTCGACGAGCATGTTGGCAAATTTCTTTCCTGGCAGGCCAGTGTCGAGCTGGTGGGCTTGGTCGATGAGCTGCGCGCGCGCTTGCAGCACGAGCGCGAGGCTTTCATCCGCGACCGCATGGAGACGATGAAACACCTAAGCGCGGAAGACCGCCAACAGATGGAAACGTTGATGGGCGAGCTGCTGGAGAAATTATTGCTGGAACCCGCCGAACGCTTGCGCGGCGAAAAAGAACTGCGGCGAAAAATCCAGAATGTGGAAGCCTTGCGCGATCTGTTTCTTTCGAACCGGGAGAAACAATGAAACATTTGCGCATCGGAACACGAGGAAGCCTGTTGGCGAAATGGCAGGCGGAGTCCGTGCGCAAGCAACTTTTTGCGCTTGCGGGCGTGGAGGTGGAAATAATTATTATCAAAACCGCGGGCGACAAAATGCAGCAAGCGTCGCTGTCGCAGATTGGCGGGAAGGGCATTTTTATTAAGGAATTGGAAGACGCGCTGCTGGACGAATCCATCGACCTCGCGGTGCACAGCGTCAAAGATATTCCCACGGAAGTGCCCCGCGGATTGAGCTTTCCGGCGGTGTGCCGGCGCGACGACATTCGCGATTGCCTGATTTCTCCGACGGGTTCAACGCTGGAAACTTTACGGCAGGGCGCGCGAGTGGGCACCAGTAGCTTGCGCCGTCGAGCGCAGCTTCTGCGGTTGCGCCCGGATCTTGATATTCGCGAATTGCGTGGCAATGTCGACACCAGACTCCGCAAAGTCGGCGACGGAGAGTATGACGCCATTGTATTGGCTAAGGCAGGTTTGGACCGCCTGGGATTGAGCCAGCGAATATCGGAAACTTTTGCGCCGGAACTTTTCATGCCCGCCGTGGGACAAGGCGCCATCGCTGTGGAAACGCGCCTGAACGACAATGAGACTGGCGATCTCTTGTCAAAGTTGGATGACCCAGAAACGCGGGCCGCAATTATTACCGAGCGCGCACTACTTGGAGCGCTACAGGGCGGTTGTCAGGTGCCCATCGGCGCTTGGGCTCGCATCGAGCGCGGCGAAATGGTGCTGGAGGCATGCGTGACCTCCGTTGATGGCCAGCAACATGTGAAGCAGCGTTTGACCGGCGCGCCCGACCAGGGCGTCCAGCTTGGAGAACAGATGGCGCGGTTGCTGATGGAAACCGGGGCGCAAACGATTCTCGAAGAAGTGGGGCGGCAACGTGGATAGAATCGGCGTCACTTCGGAGTCCGTGCTATCGGGCAAGCGCGTAGTGATTACGCGCGCGGCGCGTCAAAGTGTTGACCTGGTCGAAAACCTTGGCAAACTCGGCGCCGTTCCGATTTTGCTGCCGCTGGTGGCCTTTTCTGCTCCAGAGAACTTTGGTCCGTTGGACGCAGCGCTAGATCGATTGGAAGAATTCGATTGGATTATTTTTACCAGCGAAAATGCGGTGCGCGCGGTAGTTAAGCGCGCTGAGGTGCGAGGCAATTTGCGAAATGTGGCGGGACGACGTTCGCGCGCTGCAGCGGTTGGACCCACGACAGCGGCAGCAGCGGAGCGCGCCGGTTTTTTTGTGGACTACCAGGCCCAAACGCACAGTGGAGCAGCGCTCGCCAATGAACTGGGAGAGAAGCTGCGGGACCAAACTGTGCTTTTACCGCGAAGCGACCGCGCCAATCCGGATTTGCCACAACTTTTGAGAAATTATGGCGCGGAGGTCACGGAGGTCATCGCGTACAGGACCGTCACGCCGGTTAATCTCGACGAGCAGAAAATCGCGGCGATCGTGAATGGCGAAGTCGAAGCGGTTTTATTTTTTAGCCCCACCGCCGTCGAGCATTTCGTTGGAATTTTGGGCAAGGGAAAACTCTGTGATTTGCAAAACCACTTGGCGATTACCGCCGTCGGCCCTATAACCGCGAACGCGTTGCGCCAATCGGGTGTGGATACCTTGCTAGTGGCCGAGGACACCACTACGGACGCCGTCATCGCGATATTGAATCAACACTTTGCGGGTACGCGGAAAGCCTCCGCTGTCGGAGTAGTTCAGGAATGAGCTTTCCGACGCACCGAGGGCGGCGATTGCGCCGCAATGAAGCAATGCGCGGACTGGTTCGCGAAACGCGATTAAGCGCCGCAGGACTGATCTATCCGATGTTTGTTTGTCCCGGGCAAAAGGTGCGGCAGGAAGTCAGCTCCATGCCTGGCGTGTTTCAGCAATCAGCCGATCAGATTGTCGAAGAATGTCGCGAAGTCGAGTCACTGGGTATCCCGGGAGTAATTCTGTTCGGGCTGCCGGAGAAAAAGGACGCCCTGGGCATGAGCTCAGTCGCCGCTGATGGCGTAGTGCAGCGGGCCATAGAGGCCATCCGCAAAGCAAAACTCAAATTGCTGGTAATCACTGACGTTTGCCTTTGTGAATACACGGATCACGGGCATTGCGGCGTAATCGAAGACGGCGAAGTGGCCAACGACGCCACGTTGGATATTCTCGCCAAGCAAGCTGTCTCGCACGCCCGGGCAGGTGCGGATATCGTAGCTCCTTCCGACATGATGGACGGACGCGTCGGTGTTATTCGCGAATCGCTGGACGAACATAAATTTGAAAACATTTCGATTCTGGCCTACGCCGCGAAATATTCTTCCGCATTTTACGGACCTTTTCGTGAAGCGGCACAGTCGACGCCGCAGTTCGGCGACCGCCGCGGTTACCAGATGGATCCCGCAAATGCGCGCGAGGCATTGCGAGAGGTGGAAATGGATTTGGACGAAGGCGCGGACATGGTGATGGTCAAGCCGGCGCTTCCGTATCTGGATATTATCAGGCGCGTCCGGGATGAATTTGATGTACCAGTGGCGGCCTATAATGTCAGCGGAGAGTACTCGATGGTGAAGGCTGCGGTACAAAAAGGTTGGCTCGACGAGCAGCGTGTGGTGATGGAAATACTGACAAGCATTCAACGCGCTGGAGCGGAAATTATCCTGACTTATCACGCCAAGGACGCCGCGCGATGGTTACGCGCGTGAGCCTCCCACAGGCACAGCAATGAATCCTGCGCAATCGCAGATTAAACGTAAGCGCGAGACCAGGCGCTCTCGAGAGATTTTCAAGCGCGCGGAACAGGTGTTGGTCGGCGGCGTAAACAGTCCGGTCCGCGCGTTTCGTTCTGTCGGCGGTGAACCGTTCATCGTCGATCGTGGGCGTGGACAATTTCTTTACGACGCGGATGGTAATGAGCTGCTCGATTATGTGTGCTCCTGGGGCGCGATGTTATTGGGGCACGCGCATCCTGAAGTGACGAAAGCAATTTCTAAACAAGCAGAGCGTGGCACAAGCTTTGGCGCCACCACGGAGTTGGAAGTAGAGCTGGCTACGCTGATCACCAGCGCTGTTCCATTCATCGAAAAGATTCGGTTCGTCTCTAGCGGCACGGAAGCCACCATGAGCGCGCTACGGCTGGCGCGCGGGGTGACCAAGAGGGACTTGCTGCTCAAATTTGAGGGTAATTATCACGGACACTCGGACAGTTTTCTTTCGCAATCGGGATCGGGTCTTGCGACTTTGGGCATCGCGGAATGTCCCGGCGTTCCAGGAGCACTCGCAGCGTTAACCTTGAATGCGCCCTACAACGATTTGAACGCGGTGGAGCACCTGTTCACCCAGCACCAGAATAAGATCGCGGCGATTATCGTTGAGCCGGTTGCAGCCAATATGGGCGTGGCTTTGCCAGAACCGGGCTTTCTTGCAGGTTTGCGCGACATTTCCCGAAAAAATGGCGCGTTGCTGATTGTGGATGAGGTGATCACTGGCTTTCGTCTGCATAACGGCGCGGCGCAGCAGCTCATGGGAATCGAGGCGGACCTCACGACGTTTGGCAAAATTATCGGCGGAGGCGTGCCGGTCGCGGCTTACGGCGGGCGAGCGGAACTGATGAATAACGTTGCGCCGCTCGGTCCGGTGTATCAGGCGGGAACATTAGCAGGGAACCCTTTGGCGATGAGCGCCGGAATTGCGACGCTGAAACAACTGTGCGCTCCGGGTTTCTACGAAGCCATTGAGAAACGCGCGCGGCGGCTTGCTGACGGGCTGCGTGGTGCGGCGGAGAAAGCCGGTGTGCCAGCGCAGGTGAACGCCATCGGCTCACTAGCTACGCTTTTTTTCGCACCACAACCGGTTCGCAATTATAGCGACGCTAAGAAATCTGACACAAAACGCTACGGCGAATTCTTTCGAAACATGTTGGAGCGGGGAATCTTTCTGGCTCCATCCCAGTACGAAGCGGAGTTTGTCTCCGCAGCTCATACTGACGCGGACATCGATCGCACGTTGGCGGCGGCAAGCGAGTCGTTGAAGAATTAATTAAAGAGGAGAATTAGCGTAATGGCCGAGGATTTTGAATTACCGAAAACGGGGAAAGAGCACGGCCACGACCCGCAGGTGCTGCCCGTTTCCCTGACCATTTCGATTCTGGCGGTGCTGGTAGCCGCCGTCACTTTGTTGGGACATCGGGCGCACACCGAAGAGCTGCTGTTGCAGTCTCAAGCTACCGATCAATGGGCCTTCTACCAGGCAAAGAATATTCGTCTTCATGAAATGCAGGGCATGGTGGACCTGCTAGGGACGATCACCCCAGTGGACAAGGAAAGAAACGCCACGCTACGCGACAAATATGTAAAGGAAGTGGAGCGCTACAACGGTGACAAGGAAAACATCAGCGATAAAGCCAAAGATCTGGAAAAAGAGCGCGACACCGTCAGTCGCCGCGCAGACCGATTTGACGGCGGAGAAGCGCTACTGGAAATTGGACTGGTGATTTGCTCAATTACTCTTTTGACCAAGCGCAAAGCATTCTGGATAACCGGTATATTGGTGGCAATCGCCGGGCTTATTTTCGCCGCGACAGGCTTCTTAGTGCATATCAGTAGTTGAATCGTTAGGCGCTGGCGGGCGATAGTTCGCCGCGCAATCGCACAACCTCTTCCATTAAGTTTTTCAACCGCTCGACCACTTCCTGATGGCGAATATCATCGGTGGCAGGTTTCTTGCCGATAAAGGTCAAGTTTCCCCCTGGTTCCAGAATACATTTCTGCACATCGCTCAACGATTCAAACCCCTGCTTACGCGCGGCCCGCTTCCAATTGTGTCGGGCTGATCAGTTCTTTCTTCAGTCGGTCCAGACGGACAGCGCCATTCTCGATGAGCACGTCGGCATCGCCTTCCATGAGTTGATCGATCCGCTTGTGACCATAGAGAAAGCGAACCACCAGATAATTCACCGCTAATAAAGAGGTGGCGCCGATGATTCCGCCGCTGACGCTGCTATCGTCGCCGATGATGGCGTTCTGCACGGTATTGGAAAGCGTGAGCAGCACCACCAATCGAAAGGGTTCAGCTGTACGAGCTCACGTTTACCGGAGAGCCGCAAACTGATAACCAGAAAAGCGTACACAAAAATTGGTCGAAGAATCTTCTCGGCTAACGGCAGGCCCAGAACAAACATGTCTTTCCAGGTGTCATGCATTTCTCGCGCTCCTCCGGTTTAGAAAATTCAGACCGTTATGATTACTCAGGTTAAGTCGTCCGCGCTACACGTGCGAAGCTACGCGCCTGTACCTCGGGACAGTCATCAATTCGATAAGTATTTGCCAATGTTTCGCAAGCTTGCTTCAAACAAGGTCTACCATTGGAGCAGTGTGTTTGCGCGTCCCGGCCTTCCATGACCTTTTGCTAAGGCGAGAAAATGCACCGTTAACGACACTCTATGTCACAACTGCCATCTCCGGATCTCGTCCTGATGAACACCAACGGGCAGCTCCCGGCGTTATTGGAATGCGTGCGTGAGCTTTTGGCCGTATTCGACGCGGATGGCACGATACTTTTTGTCAATTCCGCGTTGCACACTGTTCTGGGCCATACTCCGCTCGAGATAGTGGGCAAACCTGTCGCTGAATTGATCCATGAAGACGATTTTGATTTGTTTCTTGCAACGCTCCGGCGCTTAAACGCGAACCTCGAAACCACCGTGAATGTACGGTGCCGGCTGCGCAGCGCCGACGGTGTCTGGCGCTGGTTTGACGCCGAAGCACGCCGCAATCCAGGCAATGACCAGGGTGGAATCGCGGTCAGCCTGTTAGACATTACAGATTTGCAGCGCATGGAGTCCGAGCGGCAGGTAATTATCGAAGTGGTTCATGCCCTGAATGAAACCTCCAACCTGGACCAGTTGCTGCAACACATTCATCAATCCCTCAAAAAAGTTTTGTATGCGGAAAATTGTTTCATCGCGTTGCACGATGCCGATAAGGATTCGTTTCATTTTCCGTTCTTCGTGGACCGCTTCGACGTGGCCCCGCCGCCGCAGAAAGTCGGTAGGAGCTGCACCGCTTTCGTGTTTCGCACCGGGCGCGCCATGTTGATACCGCAGCCGGAGTTCGATCGGCTGGCTGAAAATGGGGATGTGGAATTGGTAGGCTCGCCTTCGCCAACATGGTTGGGTGTGCCGCTGAAAACACCGACGGCTACGATTGGCGTTCTGGTTGTACAGCATTATGAAAATCAAAACGCCTACGATGTCCGCGATCTGGAGTTTTTAGATTCTGTAGGCGGACACATTGCCCTGGCCATTGAGCGACGCGGCGCGGAAGACGCGCTGCGACAAAGCGAATCTACCTTCCGGCTGCTCTTTTCGCACAATCCGCTGCCCACCTGGGTATTCGATTGCGAAACCTTCAAATTTATCCAGGTGAATGATGCGGCCGTCCGTCAATACGGTTACTCGGCGGAAGAATTCGCGGACATAACGGTTTTTGACATACGCCCTCCTGAAGAACACGCCGCCTTGCGCGAACATCAGAAAGACTGGGAGGCACCAGGGCAGTATCACGGGGTATGGAAGCATCGCAAGAAGGACGGCAAGATTTTCGAAGTGGATATTATTTCTCACCCTTTGGAATACGGCGGTCGCAGGGTACGCATGGTCGTCGCGCAGGACATTAGTGAACGCCAGGCGCTGGAAGAACAGCTGCGACAGGCGCAAAAGATGGAGGCAGTCGGCCGATTGGCCGGCGGCGTGGCCCACGACTTTAACAATTTGCTTATGGTAATCAAGGGTCACACGGAGTTGTTGTTGAATGTAACTTCCGTGCCGCCGCCACTGTTGAAAAAAATCGAACACATAGACCGCGCCGCCGATCGCGCTGCGGCGCTGACCCGTCAACTCCTGGCCTTCAGCCGCATGCAAGTTTTGCAGCCGCGGGTGATGAACATTAACGGTGTGGTCGAAGAAATGGGCAAGTTGTTGCCGCGTCTCATCGGAGAAGACATCGAGTTGGTCCTGCGAACCAGCCCGGACTTGGGAGTCATTCGGGCCGACGCCAGCCAGATGGAACAAGTCATCATGAATCTGGCGGTAAATGCTCGCGACGCTATGCCCTCGGGCGGCAAGCTGGTTATCGAGACCTCGAACGCTGATTTGGATCGCGCGTACAGCTCAGTGCATCCGCTCGTGCAGCCCGGCCGCTACGTGCTACTGGCGGTGTCGGATACTGGGACGGGCATGGACGCGCAAACACAAGCGCGAATTTTCGAGCCGTTTTTCACTACCAAGGGCCAAGGAAAGGGAACTGGATTAGGGCTTTCGACTGTCTACGGAGTTGTGAAGCAAAGCGGCGGCTACGTGTGGGTCTACAGTGAGATCGGTAAGGGAACCTCTTTCAAGATTTATCTACCGCGTGTCGATCAGGCCGAAGACGAAGCTTCTCCGGTGCCGTCGTCCGAAGCACCTCTCGGTGCGGGAACAATTTTACTTGCCGAGGATGAACAGGAAGTCCGTGAGGTTGCGCGCGAATTTCTGGAATCCGGCGGATACACGGTTTTGGAAGCTCGTGACGGCACCGACGCCTTGCGCCTCGCGGAACAACACCCGGGCGTAATCGATTTACTTGTCACTGACATGGTCATGCCCGGCATGACCGGTCAGGAATTAGCCACGCGCATTCAGGAAAAGCGCAAAGGCCTGCACGTAATTTTCATGTCCGGTTACAGCGAATATGCCGCTGTGGAAGCCGCGCATTCCGATTCTGGGTTGCGATTGCTTACCAAGCCGTTCAGCCGTGCGGTGATTTTGCGCGCGGTGAGAGACATGCTGAAGGGTTCGCGAATGAATTAAATCAGTCCAGGGCTAAGCGGGGGTTTAAAATCCGAGCCGAAGATAGCCTCTAGAAATAAGCTCCCTAGTAACTATTCCAAGCGACGTTAGTTTGAATTGATTAGCGTGTGAATTTGTTTCTCGAGCGCCTGATTATAATCGCGCTCGAGCTGCAATTCGGTCTGCACTTTTTTAATCAGCAACTCCAGGCGCGCGACTTCTGCGCGGAGCATTAGCATCTCTCGCGATGATGGTGCATTGGAAGATTGCTGAGTCGTTTGCGGAACTGATGACTGTGGCGACGGTGGTTGTTGCGTGCCGATGGCTTGAGGCGGTTTTTGGTTTTGGCCTTGCTGACCGCCATTGGACGAAAAAGGTGGCAGTAGTGGCGAAAAGGCTTCGGCAAGTGCTCGCGGCCACGCCGGCTCACTGCTCGTTTCCGTTGCTGCCGAATTCATAGCCGGTGACGCTGGCACCTGGGCAACCGCCTGGGGCGCAGGCGCAAACAAATTCTGGAGCGCGTTCGAATTGGATCGTTCGCGCGTCGCTTGGGTCGCCACCGATTCCTTCGGAGCCAGCAGAGTTCTTACACGCCCAATGAGTTCCTGCGGCTGGAATGGTTTGCGAATCAGTTCGTCTGCTTTCACGGCAACCGCTTTGTCGGCGACGCTCTTGTTAACTACGCCAGACATCAAGACCACTGGTATGCCGCCAAATTCCGGATGCTGTTTAATCTGACTGCAAACCGCATAGCCATCCTGGTTGGGCATGATCACGTCGGTAATCACCACATCAGGGCGGTTCTGTTCGAATTGCGCCAAGGCGGAAGCTGCGTCGGCGCAGGTGATGACATTAATATTCTCGCGACGGAACGCAATCTTGATGACTTCACGCATTGTGGCGCTATCGTCAATGAAATAAACCGTGGGTGCGCGCTTCACGGCGGTTTCGCCGGCTGGCGGCATGACGAGCGCTTCGCTCATGGTGCGTTCCTATCCGCCATGTCGTGCGTGGCTTCATCAAATTCGCGCATGGCATCGAGCATCAGGTCGGTAGCGGTTCGCAGCACGGTACGCTGCAGAGAAGTCGTTCCGTACACAAACTTGTAGACGCCGTCGCCGCCGTGCACGCTCTTAAGAATGTGAATGACCGCTTCGTCGCCAAAGTAATTGCCGCTTTCCGCGTGAGTTATTTCTCCAGCATCAAAAAACATTAAGGCGTCAATCTCGCCGGCATTGATGTGAAGTGCGCCGGTCTGGCGCGCCTGTCCTAGCATCTGCATTACACCGGGAAGGTCATGATGAGCCAGACTTCCGCTGAGGCTGGTGTTGGACTGATCGAGCATTTGCGTGGGATGAAAGCCTTCGGCCTTGCTGATGATGATTTGTTTCACATGCGCGGCGATCGTCGCTGGCGAGCGGTGCCTGTCGATATAGTCATCGCATCCGGCCTGAAAAGATTCCAGCAAGGCGCGCTGGCTGCCGTCTCCTATAGCAATGATCGGCAGAGCCGCATTCTTGGGGTCGGCGTGAACAACGTTGGCAATTTCGAGAGCGTCCATTTCGCGCATGTTGGTGGCGCAGAGAATCGCTACCGGCGCGTCATATTCCAATGTAGTCAAGGCAAAGGCCGCCTGGTTGGCGGAAATCACTTCGAAGCCTTCTTTTCGCAGCGCATCTCCCAGGCGCTTTGAAAAGTAAACGTTGCTGTCAATCAGC
>Ga0182024_10009042_pt1 | contig 20755 bp, 14 predicted proteins | sample P32metaG_FD_120480 | JGI IMG/M metagenome (GOLD analysis project Ga0182024, IMG submission 120480) | Permafrost microbial communities from Stordalen Mire, Sweden - P3-2 metaG (Illumina Assembly) | ecosystem: Environmental > Terrestrial > Soil > Wetlands > Permafrost | place: Sweden: Stordalen...
CGGTGCCAAAGCTTTCCCGGAAGGAGCTCCCAACTCAAATCGGTAGTTCCGTTCACCGCGTTGATCACGAATGAGCCACCTCGAGACCCTCGAATGCTAAATCTCGGACAGACTCCTAGGGAGATCGCAGCAGGGAGAAATTGATGAAAGATAATATTTGCTTACGAAAAGCCGGCGTTTCGCGTGCAGCGTGCCTGCTCGTTCTGGCTGGCGTGGCCGCAATGCTGATCGCGACCCAAACGATAGCTTCGGCACAGGATCAGAAATCGACCGGTCAATCTGCGGCTCCCGCAGCCGGGAACGCTGAAAACGGGAAGAAAATTTTCAATACCGTTGGCTGCTTCGAATGCCACGATCACGAAGGCCAGGGCGGAGCTGGAACCGGACCACGGCTCGCCGGAGACCCGATCACATTTTCGGCATTCGTCAGCCAACTTCGCCACCCCGCGAGTCAAATGCCTCCCTATACCGAAAAAGTCTTATCCGATACCCAGGTCGCGGATATCTATTCGTACCTGCATTCGATTCCCAAGCCGCCTCCGGCGTCGAGCATTCCTTTGCTCCAGGAAAAGTGAGCCTGGTTTTTCGGATATTAGAATTCGTGCGAATAGATGGAATCAGTCCCCCGGTGGTGGAATTGAAACGCGTTGATATGACTCGGCCAGGGCGACGATTTGCCCTGTGGATAGGAATGTTTGTTTTTGCTGCCGTTTGGCTGGGCGCATGTGCGTCAGGTACACCGTCGTCCGGGGATACCGGATCGACTGGCAGCCTTATGATTACGCCGCCCACGCTCCCCACCGGCGTTGTTAGCGTGGCCTATAATTCTCCGGCATTCAACGCCTCCGGCGGTTCCGGCAGCGGCTACACGTTCGCACTGGCCACTGGCTCGATTTCTCCACTGTCCATCGGGGCTTCCACCGGCGTGATCTCGGGGACGCCGACAACAACTAGGGACATTGCAATTCACCGTGAAGGTGACGGATTCGCTTGGCGACACGGCCACGACCGGCCAACTCAGCATCACGATTAATCAGGCTCTGGCTATTACGCCGCCGACGTTGCCTACCGGCGTTGTTAACGTGACTTATAATTCTCCCGCGTTCGCCGCCTCCGGTGGTTCCGGGAGCGGCTACACATTCGCGGTGGCGTCAGGTACTTTGTTCCCACTATCCATCGACTCAAGCACCGGGATCATCACCGGAACACCAACGACCGCGGGAACCTTGCAATTCACCATCATGGTGACCGATTCGCTGGGTCTTTCGGCCTCGACGGATAACCTTAGCATCACGGTCAATCCAGCCCACATGATCTCGCTGGTGCAGCATGTCAGCGGTTCCAGCACGCGCAACAATTCGATGTCGAGTCCTTACTGCTACTTTTATCAGCTTCCGGGTCTCACAACTGCCGGCAACTCCATCGTCGTCGGATTTACCTACCAAAATAATGTGACACCGATGGTTACGGACGACATAGGCAATTCTTATACGATTGAGGAGACCTATTTCGATCTGGCCGATGGTCAATCGGTGGGCATCGCTGTCGCGTTTAACATTGCCGCCGGGGCTCGCGTGATCTCGCTGTGTTTTAATTCCGATCCCGGCGCGTTCGTGCAACCCATGGCGACAGAGTTCGATAATGTTACTGGCATTGACGGCGCCGGAAGCGCAACCAATGGTACCGGCACGGCCGCTTCACCGGGGAGCATGACGGCGACCGTCAGCGGTGACCTCATCTACCAGGTCGCCGTGAGCCTTTCGTTCAATCAGTCCACTTTTATGGCAAGCTCACAGAGCGGCGTCGCCTGGAATTTGCTGAGCGCCGATTTGATGGATGGATTGGCGGGCCAATATGGCGTGGATTCTTCGACTGGCGCTATCAATCCAACGATATCCATGGGAACGAGCCAGAATTGGATCTCGGCAGGAATCCTGTTGAAACCGGGGAATTCCGGCAGCGTCCCGCCGGGGTTGCGGATTGTTCATCTGGTCCACGAAAATGTTCCGTATCATGTAGTCTCGGGCGGCACCGGAAATCCATTTCCCAATCCGCTTTCTTTAACCTTTCTGAGCTCCGGGAATCTTCTTGTCGCGATGATTGGAGGCGGAAATGCGTCCGAAACGGTCACCGGCATGAGCGACACGAATTTCAATACGTGGACACAGGCTGGGTCGCCATTCGTGATCGCCGGGAACGACACGGTTCAGAGCTATTATGCCGGCAATGCCACAACTTCCGGAAACCTGGGACTCACGTTAAATTGGACGGATACACAGGGGGACTTCACAATCTTTCTCTATGACGTGGCGGGGGCCGCTTCTTCGCCATTCGATTCAACTGCCGGGGCCACCGGTTTTCAAGGGACAGCGGGAAACTTGACGATGCCCTTCATGATCACGCCCGCAATTTCGAATGAGATCATCTTCAGTCAGGTCGTTTGGGACTTCAACACGGGCACGGGACTCCAAGGGCAGTTATTTGATACGAACACCTTCTCCGGAGAAAGCTTGAGCGGGCCCGAGCCCGTGGATGAAAACAACGGCTGGGGCCATGTGATCACGACAAGCACGGCCGCCGTGTCATTCACTTGGACGGACTTGCCGATCGACCTGCCGGTGCTGAATTGGGCGGCGAATTCGGTGGCGTTCATGGCAGGGAATTAATACATCCTACAGACAGGCGGTAATTCCGTGCTGAGTGCGCATGGCGTTTTTTGCATGTGATTGCGCCGATGGATAACTGGGCGTGCGCAAATTGGGCTCGGTCCGGAACCCGATCCACAATCCTAAATTTTTGAATTTCTACTTTGCCGGTTGAAGGACGACCCGCTCGCTGACGTGCTGTTCCACCGCCGCGCGCGAATAGAGCATCGGAATATATTGTCCCTGATCCTACATGGGCATCAGATCGGCATAGTGCGGGCTTCCCGGGACGCCGCTCTCGTCCGGTGAATTGATCATGACGGAATTATCCCAGGCGCCCACATCGAGGATCTGCCTCTAGGTGGGGCCGCCGGTCTGGTAAAAGACCGACTCGCCGCGGCGAGCGCCTCCGGTGGCGTTGATCGTGCTTGCGTCTCCCGGGCGCGGAATGGGGCCGAGGTCCACCGACAACATCATCTAATCAGCCGTGTGATCCATCTTAAGGTAACCTTAAGGTTCGCTAAGCTAAGAAGCAGGCACGAATCCTAGGTGTGCCCATGGAATCACGTTTTGTATTACGGGGAAGGGCAGGATTCGGGAGCCGAAAGTTTAACGCCAGAAATTTCAGATTATGTGTTTTTGGAGGATTTCATGAAACGTTGCTTGCAGTTTTGCATCGTTGTGTTTGTCTCGCTCCTGAGCGTTCCTCTGTTTGCTCAGGGCGTCCCGGAACTCAGTTTTGATTCCGCTCCAAATTTTTTGAAGCTGCCGGCGGACAGGTATCTGGGTGAGGCTGCCGGAGTCGCTCAAAATTCCAAAGGCCACATTTTTGTTTTCACCCGAAGCGGTGAAACGCAGCTGTTTGAATTCGACCAGGAAGGCAACTTTGTCCGTGAAATCGCCCCACGATCCTACGGCTTTGCGTTCGCCCACGCCGTGCGCGTTGATTCGCAGGACAATCTGTGGGCCGTCGATGAGGGCACGAACATGATCGTGAAGTACGACCCCTCCGGCAAACAGATCATGACCATGGGCCGCAGGCCGGAATCCGCCGAGGGAGATATCCCCGGCGGTTTCGCCTATAAGCTGCCGATGCCGGGCGCGCCGGCTCGGCCTGAGGACCACTATTCCTTCAACCGCGAGACGGACGTCGCCTGGGATCCCGCCGGCAACATTTTCGTCTCCGACGGGTACGGCAACTCGCGCGTCGTCAAGTACAACAAGGAGGGCCGGTTCATCAAGGAAATTGGCAGCAACGTGAAGGGCACCGAGCCCTACCAGTTCAACACCCCGCACACCATCGCAACTGACAAAGTAGGGAACGTGTACGTCGGCGACCGTGGCAACAATCGAATCCAGGTGTTCGATAACGACCTGGTGCTCCGCGCGGTCTGGACCGGCGTTGGCGCTCCGTGGGCTATTTGCATCACCCCGGGGCCAACGCAATACCTGTACAGCTCGGATGCCGCCGGACCGATTTACAAGCTCGATCTGAACGGGCACATCCTCGGAAAATTCGGCACCGCGGGCAAGCAGATAAAGCAATTTGGCTGGATCCATGAAATGAATTGCTCGGGCGAAAACGAACTACTCGTCGGCGAGCTTCTGAACTGGCGCGTGCAAAAGTTGACGGTCAAACCGCAAGGGAAGTGACGCCGTTTGTGAGCGGGGAATTGGCGGGGCAACGGGGCGCGGCCGCGCCAAGCGCGTTGTCCCAAATGGAAGAGTCAAACTATTTGGAGGCTTCTATGCGACGCTTTACAGAAGTGATCTTGATTGCTTTGATTGTGCTGGTTACGTCTCCCTTGTTTGCCCAGACGTCGGTTCCGGAGATCCCGTTCGATTCCACGCCGAACTTTCTGAAGCTGCCTGATGACGTGGTCATGGGTGAAGCGGTCGGTGTGGCGACGAATTCCAAGGGGCACGTGTTTGTATACACGCGCGATGGAACGCTCGCCTACACGGTTGGAACATCGCGTGAATTTGGACGCGGCGCCGCGGCCCGCCTTTATGAGTTCGATGAGACGGGAAAGTTCATCCGTGAAATCGGCAAGGGAACTTATGCCGAGGCGTTTGCTCATACGGTCCGCGTCGATCCCAAGGACAACATCTGGGTCAACGACGAAGGCGCCGACATGACCGTCGAGTACAGCCCGGAGGGTAAGGTTCTGATGACTCTCGGCCGACGGCCGGAAGATTATCTGGGAACGCCGGGACCCGTTGCCGAGGGGCAGTCAACCGGTGGTATCGGCGGCGGACAGTTGCTCATTAATCTCGGGCGGGAGCTTGCCGCTTACCGTGAAGGAACGCCACCCGCAGCCGGTCGCCCAGCAGGTGCTGCGCCCGCAGCGCCAGAGGGCGGCGGTGCCAATGCGGGGCCTTTTATCACTTTCAACCGCCAGACGGACATCGCCTGGGATTCCAATGGAAATATGTTCGTCTCCGACGGCTACAACAACAAGCGAATCGTGAAAATCGATAAAGACGGTAACTTCGTGAAGCAGTTTGGATCACGCGGCCGTGGCCCAGGACAATTTGAGGACGTTCACACGATCCAAGTGGACCACGCGGGCAACGTCTACGTCGGCGACCGGTCGAACAAGCGGCTCGATGTGTTTGACAACGACGGCAACTTCAAAACTGCTTACATCAATGTCGGCTCACCCTGGGCCATCTGCATTACCCCGGGCGAGCACCAGTACATTTACAGTTCCAACTCGACGGGCACATCTTCGATGGAGGATGGCGGCGAGATTTACAAAATGGAACTGGACGGACGAATTGTCGGGAAATTCGGAACCGGCGGCAAGATGCTCAAGCAGTTCATGGCCGTACATGAACTCGACTGCCGCGCCGACAACGTCGTCATGGCCGGTGAGATCTCAAACTGGCGCGTTCAGAAGCTCACCCTTCACCCCACGAAGTAACGGGGCGGGAGCCGTAAAGGTTCATCGCTCCCAGTGAAATCGAGGCCGTCTCGGGAAGATTTCTCATCCGAGGCGGCCTCATTATTTGTGGACATTTTCAGGCGTTTCGCGCTGCGCTGCTGCTGACCTCCAGCTTTTTCGGCTCCCAAATACAATCACAACCCTAGTTCGTCAAAGCGAGTAGCGGGCGCATGATTCGGGTGATGATTTTTTCTCTTGACTAATTCAAACATTTGTTTTAAACAGTTGTTTGATATGGCTCACCACGCCACAGTAGAAATTATTCCCCGGCGCCACAGGCGCATCAACGCCAAACCGTCGGATTTGACGCGCAACAAACTCATCGAGGCGGCCGGCCACGTTTTTGCCGAGCGCGGGTATCGTTCCGCCACCATTCGAGAAATCTGCCGTCGCGCGGGAGCCAACGTCGCGGCGGTGAATTACACCTTCGGCGACAAGATGGGCCTTTATACCGAAGTCCTTCGGCAATCCGTGCGCATGGCGCAAAACCCGGAAATGAATGCCGCCTTGGACGAACGTCTTTCGCCCGAAGACACTATTCGAGGCGTGATTCGTGCGCGGGTCAGAAGCTTGTGCCAGGAGGCTCGGCCCGACTGGCATCTCCGCCTCGTTATGCACGAATTTTCGTATCCCACTCCTGCCATGGCACGCGTCGTGGATGAGGGAATCCGGCCAGTCTACGAACGCATGCGAATTGCCGTGGGAAAAATCATTGGCCTGTCGCCTGACCACGAGACCACGCGTCTTTCCGTGAACAGCATTGTCGGCCAGTTCCTTTTCTATACATTCTCGCGGCCTGTGCTCGCGCGTTTGCAGCCGGAGTTGAAGCTCACGCCGGACCAGGTGGACCGCATCGCGGACCACATCGCGGATTTCTCGCTCGCATATTTGAAGAAAGTGGGACAGGGAAAAAGTCATGAATGAACTCAAAACCAGCACGATGATCGAATCTCCGCCGCGCCCGGAGGCGCAACCTACGCCGGAGGCCGCAAAGACCACGCCCGCGCCGCCGGATACCAAGCCTCCACGCCCGCGCGCCCTGAGAATCTTGCTGATCGCGGCTGTTGTCTTCGTCGCCGCATTCGCGATATGGAAACTTTTCTTCGCCACGCCAAGTTTGCCGGACAGCATCGTTGCGATGAGCGGGCGAATTGAAGGCGATGATTCCGCGGTGGCGGCGAAAACGGCCGGGAAGATTCTTGAAGTCACCGTCCGCGAAGGCGATTCCGTTTCAGCGGGCCAGGTGATCGCGCACCTGGATGACGCCCAGGTGCGCGCAAGAGAAGATCAGGCGCGAGCCGCGCTTACCGATGCGCAAGCAAAGGCCCAGGCCGCACGCGATCAGATTCAGGTATTGCAGGAACAGCTCCGGCAGAACCAAATGCAGACGACACAATCGTCGACGGATGCAGAGGGCCGCGTTCGAGAGGCGGAGGCGGATTTGGCGGTATCGGAGGCCGATCTCACGCAGCAACAAGCCGCTCTCCGGCTGGCTGAATTTAACCGTGACGCCTACACACGTCTCGCAAAGACCGGCGCCGTTTCCCAACAGCAAGGACTTCAAGCCGAAGTGCAAGCCGACCAGCAAGCTGCCGTCGTAGCCGCTGCGCAGCGCAAAGTGGAATCGTCCCGCGGCGCGCTGACGACCGCGCAGGCGAACCTGGATAATCCGAAAATTCGCGGCGCGCAGTCTGTCGGCACCGAACGGCAGATTGCCGAGCAGGAATCGCAGGTTGTCGCCGCCAAGGCGGAAACGGATCAGGCCCAGGCGCAACTTGCGCAGGCGCAGGCCGATCGGTCCGATCTAACGGTGGTTGCGCCATTTTCGGGCACGGTACTCACCCGCGCAGCCGAACCTGGTGAAGTGATCCAGGCGGGCACGGCGATCGTGACGCTGCTGGATCTCTCGAAGGTGTATCTGCGCGGCTTCGTTCCGGAACGTCAAATCGGAAAAGTGAAAGTCGGCCAGCCCGCGCACGTCTTTCTGGATTCCAATCCCAACCAACCACTCGATGGATATGTCCTGCGTGTCGACCCCGCGGCGACCTTCACTCCCGAAAATACATATTTCCAAGATGACCGCGTGAAGCAGGTGGTCGGCGTGAAACTGCAATTGACGCAGGGAATTGGCTACGCGAAGCCCGGCATGCCGGCGGACGGCGAAGTCCTCGCGAGCGGCACCGCGTGGCCACCGCACAAACGAGCGCAATGACCACCGCAGCCACGGACCCGAAAGAAATTTACACGCCCGCTACCCCATCTTCCGGCGCGGCCATTGATGTGCGCGGCCTTTGGAAGAAATATGGAGTTCTCGAAGCGGTGCGCGGAATTTCCTTCAACGTACATCGCGGCGAAATTTTCGGGTTGATCGGCGCGGACGGGGCAGGCAAAACCACCACTTTTCAGATTCTCGCCGGGGTCATGGAAGCAACGCGTGGCACGGCGGAAATTTTCGGGAAACCGACGCGCGATGCGCGTTCGCGGACCGGATACCTCACTCAGGCGTTCAGCCTCTATCCCGACCTGAGCGTGCGGGAAAACATCAGCTACATCGGTGAATTGCGGCATGTTCCTCCCGGTGAGATTACCGAGCGCGGCGGCCGCTACCTGAAAATGTTTGAAATGGATCGCTTTTCGAGCCGGCTGGCGGGCCAGTTGAGCGGCGGCATGAAGCAGAAGCTGGCCCTCGTATGCGCGCTCGTTTCAGAGCCGGACATCCTGCTGCTCGATGAACCCACGACCGGCGTTGATCCCGTCTCGCGGCGGGAGTTTTGGGACACGCTCGCTCACCTTGCCGGACAGGGCCTTACCGTGCTGGTCGCTACGCCCTACCTCGATGAAGCGGAGCGGTGCCATCGCATCGCCTTGATCCACCTGGGCGAGATCCGGCAAGTTGGAACTCCGGATGAATTTCGAGACAGTTTGCATGCGAAGCGCCTCGAGTTGCGCACGCCCGACCTTCGCAAAGCCTTGCACGTCGTGCGCAATGTCGCCGGCCCCGAAAACGCAATTTTTGACGTACAGCGATTCGGAGACCGCCTGGACCTACTCTCGCATTCCCCGGAAGCCGCGGAGAAAAGGATGGAAGAGGTCCTGAAAGCGGAAGGGATTCCTATCGACAGCGTGCGAGTGGACGAGCCCACGCTGGAAAACACGTTCGTTTCGATGCTGCGTTCCTTCAGTCAGGAAATGCGGGACACCCCATTTCCCGCGCGCCACGAACACAAAGACAAGCGGGGGCAAATCGCCATCGGCGCCGAACATCTGACTAAAAAATTCGGAGCGTTCACGGCGGTGCACGACGTGAGCATGCAGGTGCGTTACGGCGAAATTTATGGACTGCTGGGAGCGAATGGCGCGGGAAAAACGACAACCATCAAAATGTTGTGCGGATTGCTTGAGCCCTCTACAGGAAGCATGCAGCTGGCGGGCGAACGCGGCTCATTTCGCTCCGAGCAGATCCGGCAGCAGATCGGCTACATGTCGCAAAAATTTTCGCTCTACGACGACCTTTCGATCGTAGAGAACCTGGATTTTTTCGGCGGCGTTTACGGCGTCCCGGATGCTGAGCTGAAGGAGAAGGAACGCTGGGTACTTGATTTTTCAGGCCTCGAAGGCAAGGAACAGCAAATCACCGGAAGTTTGCCGGGCGGCTGGAAACAGCGTGTGGCGTTTGGCTCCGCCATCATGCACGAACCCGCCATCGTGTTTCTGGACGAGCCGACGTCGGGCGTGGACCCGCTGGCGCGCCGCGCGTTCTGGATGATGATCAATCGTCTGGCCGATGCGGGCACCGCCGTCCTGGTGACGACGCACTACCTGGAGGAAGCCGAGCAGTGCAACCGGCTGGGCTTCATGGTGGCCGGCGAGCTGCTGGTTGAGGGAACGCCAAGCGAAATCAAGGCGCAGCAGCGAGGCCACCTGATCGAATTTCGCGTGGACCAGCCGCAGCGCGCAGCGGATCTATTGAAATCTGAAACGCAGCACTGGCGTGTGGCGCTGTTCGGCAAACGGCTTCACGTCATTACCGACGGCGATGTGGAAGCAGGCATTCGCGAGAATACGCAAAAGCTTGAGGCTGGCGGAGTTCACGTCCTTGACGCGCGGGAAGGGCGATTCTCGCTGGAAGATGTATTCATCAGCGTCGTCGAGCAGGCCCGCGAGCGAGGCAAGATCGACTCGGAGGACTAAGGAAAGAAATCATGCGGCGAATCTTTGCACAGGCCCGAAAAGAGCTGACACAACTTGTCCGCGACCGCCTTGCTGTCTCCCTGGCGCTTCTGCTTCCTGTGATTTTACTGTTGCTGCAGACCACGGCCATTTCGCTGAGCGTTACGGACATTCCCATTATTGTGCAGGACCTGGACCAATCGGAAGCTTCGCAGAAACTGGTTGACGCCTTTCGCCAGTCGCTCAGCTTCCACGTCGTTTCGTGGCCGGAGGACAAACAGCCCGAGGAAGCGTTCACATCCAACCGTGCGCGTGGCGCATTAATCATCCCGGACAATTATGGACGCGACATCGCGCGGGGCGAGAATGCCACCGTGCAGATGTTGGTCGACGCCTCCGACGAAAATACAGCGCAAATTATCTCAGGCGATGCACAACAGATTGTTCAAGCGTATAGCGCGGAAAACGCCCAGGCGACTCGCCCGCAGCCTGTAACCGCGGCGATCCGTTTGTGGTACAACCCAAGCCGGTCGTCAAAGAAGTTCTATGGTCCCGGAATCTACGTGCTGGCCATGTCGCTATTTCCCCCACTTCTCGCGACGCTGGCCATGTCCAGGGAAGGAGAGCAGAAAACGATCCTGCAGGTCTACGTTTCGAACATTTCGGCGCACGAATTTCTGCTGGGCAAGATCGCGGCGTTCATGGTCGTGGCCTCGGCGGAATCCATCATTATGGTAACGATTTTATTTGCCGGATTCGGACTGCGCTTCGCCGGCGACCCGACGCCGTTCATCGTCGCCACGATTCTGTACATGTTCTGCGTGACGACCTTTGGCAGCATGCTCGGCGCGGCGATTCCAAGCCAGGTAGCGGCGATGCAGGCGGTTGCACTCACCGGGTTCCTGCTTGTGTATATGCTGTCCGGTTTGCTCTTCCCCATACAAAATATCCCCGCAGGCATTCGCTGGATTTCCAACTTCGTATGGGGACGCTACTACATCGAAGTTGTGCGCGACGCCCTCCTTGCGGGCGGAGGCTGGCCGGCGGTGTGGAGCAAAGTCCTGGTGATTGGCGTGATCGGTTTCATCTTTTACGCGGTGGCGTGGCGCAGTATGCGGCGCATGCAGCTCAAGGACTAGACCATGAATTGGATTCGAAACATTATCGGCAACCGCATGTGGGCCCTGATCCTAAAGGAGTTTCGCCAGATCCTGCGGGACCGGCGCCTGGCGATGTCCTTGATCTTGCCCCCGACGCTTCAATTGCTTCTTTTCGGTTTCGCCCTCAACGCCACCGTAAACAACCTCAAGCTCGGAGTAGTGGACGACAGCAGAACTCCCGAAAGCCGCGAGCTGGTCGCGACCATGACCGAAAGCAAAAGTTTTCAGGGTGCCGGCAACTATTTCGACGTCGATGAATTGGGCAAGAAGATCGCGGATGGCAGTCTGGACGCGGGGCTCGTCATCCCCTACGACTATGCGCGCGATCTCCAGCGCGGCGATCCCGTTACCGTGCAAGTCATTTTGAATGCCATGAATTCAAATACAGCCACGATTGGCCAGGGATATGCCCAGGGCGTCATCGCGTCCTACAACCAGACGTTGGCGGGAGATGGAATTCACGCGCAGTTCCAGCAGATCGCTGCGCCCAGCGTGAGCCGCCGGGGCATAGTCCAGATTCTTCCCGCGTATCTTTATAATCCCGGACTCGAGCCCACGTGGTTCATCGTGACCGGTATCCTCGGCGTGCTGCTGATTTTGAACGGCTCGCTGATTTCTGCTGCTGCGATCGTGAAGGAACGCGAGGCCGGCACTCTCGAGCAGTTGCTCATGTCTCCCGCTTCGACGACGCAGATCATTTTCGCGAAGCTTTTTCCGCTTTTCGTTTTGCTTTGCATGATGGGCACGATGGCGGTGGTACTCATGCGCGTGGTGTTTGGAATTCCATTTCGTGGAAATGTATTTCTGGTCGTCGCCGCCGCGTCGCTGTGCCTGTTATGTGGAATCAGCATCGGCACGTTTATTGCCACGTTCACGAAGTCGGCGCGGCAGGCGCAGCTTACGCTTTTCTTCGTGAACCCTCCGCTGACTTCGCTCTCTGGAGCGTTTACACCGGTGGAGGCGATGCCGAAGTGGCTGCAGCCCGTCGCGCAATTCAATCCCATCCAGCATTTCGGGCAGATCTCGCGCGGCGCGATGCTGAAGGGAAGCGGGCTCGCCACGCTATGGCCCAATTTTCTTGCCCTCTTGGCGTTCACCGCCGTGCTCGTCGCACTGAGCATCTGGCGGTTCAGGAAACAACTTAGCTAAGCCCGGCTCAGGGGAGTCTCATGCATAGAAAAATAGAAGCTCGATTTTTCTCAAATCATGGAAATTCAAATCACCGAAATTATGGACACGCGCGTCCGGCGGGCGTGTTACCCGCGCTCGCGATCGTGCTCCTGTTCGCTGCCCCGGTCTTCGCGCAACTTGGGGCGCCGGCGGGACAATCTCAGGGCAGCCAGGCCGTGCAACTTCCGCTCTCCGGCCGCACGGCGCAAAGCAGCGGCACTGTGAAAACTTCCGACCAGCCCGCGCCGAGCACAACGGCAACGGTCAACACGCTGAATCCCAACGTGCAGGTGCAAGGCGCCTACGCGGGAAGCACGCCGGGAGTCGCGGGCATGCCGTTCAACGGCAAACTCACTTTGCGGGACGCGATCGCGCGCGGGCTTGCTTACAACCTGGGCGAAACGGGCGCGACGCAGGCTCTGCGGCAAACCGAAGGGCAGGGCAAAGTCGCCCGCAGCGCTCTGCTGCCAAACATCAATGGCACGGCGACCGAAAACGTTCAAACCACGGATTTGCGCGCGGAGGGTTTCCGGTTCAGTTTTCCGGGGTTCTCGATTCCCAATGTGATCGGCCCGTTCAATTATATCGATTTTCGCGCCCATCTTACTCAAAGCCTTTTCGATTTCACCGCCATCAATAATTATCGCGCCGCGAACCAGGTCGTAAATGCGAATCGCTACTCGGCGCAGGATGCGCGCGAATTGATCGTGCTCGCCGTCGGCGCGGAATATCTGCAGGCGAACGCCGCGAAGGCAAAGGTTGCTTCCGAAGAGGGGCAAGTCCAAAGTGCGAATGCCGTGTACCAGCAAAGTTTGCAGCAATTCCAGCAGGGACTCATCGCAAAGGTGGATGCCGATAAGAACGAAGTGCAGTCGCTGACCCATCAGCAACGCTTGCTCTCGCTCCAGAACGATCTGGCGAAACAAAAGATCACTCTCGCGCGCATGATCGGCCTGCCGCCGAACGATCAATACGACATCATCGATGACGTGCCGTTCTCGCCCGCGCCTCCGATCACGATGGAGGACGCGCTCGCGCAAGCTTTCAGCGAGCGAGCCGATTTGAAAGCCGCCGACGCCCAGGTGCGCGCTGCCGAGCGCGCCCGCACTGCAGCCCGCGCGGAACGTTATCCTTCCTTGGGAATCAGCGGCGACTACGGCGGCATCGGAGTCAACCCTTCTCAACTGGAGGCCACCTACACGGCCACGGCGAGCCTGAAGATTCCGATCTGGCAGGGCGGCCGCGCCGGGGGCGACATCGAGCAGTCTGACGCCGCCCTTGCCCAGAGGCGCGCCGAGTATCAAGACCTCAAGGGCCAGATCGAGAGCGATGTCCGAAGTGCCTACCTGGATTTGCAGGCTGCCGCCAGCCAGGTCGAAGTTTCCCAGCGAAATGTTCAAGTCACCAAGGAGGCGCTCGAACTGACGCGGCAAAAGGTCGAAGCCGGAGTGGTTGACAATGTCACATACGTGGAGGCGCAGGAAGCCGAAACCAATGCCGAGTTTGACTTCATCAACGGCGTCTTTGCCCATAACATTGCAAAGCTCAGCCTAGCGCGAGCCATGGGCAAGGCTGCGAACACGCTGCCGGAAACGCTCAAAACCCCCTGATGCATTGGCCCACAAATCCCACGAGCCGTATCGTTTAGCCGTGCCTGCGGGCGAGGCCTCCCGCCAGTCCAGCCTTGTACAGTCCTGTGAGGTCAATCACACGAGTTGGTGAGTCTGATCACATACGTATGGAGCACGACGTTCTAAATTTTTTCTCTGGACATGTCACGGCATCAGTGATTAAGTGTCTATAAATGTGTTGTTGACATGACCTCTGTCAGGGAGGGACTAGTGCGTGAAAAGCCTCGGTACCCCGGAATCCGCGTAACAGCCAACGGAAATCAACTGGTTTCCTATCATACAGAGACTCGCATCACCGACGCGGGGGTCTTCTATCCGATCACCCCGTCCACGGAAGGTGGCGAGCTCTACCAGCAGGCTTACGCGGAAGGAAAGATGAATGTCTTTGGCCATAATACCATCGCTGTCGAAGCCGAGGGCGAGCACGCAGCGCAAGGCGGAGCTATCGCTCACTCTGTGTGCGGCAAGCGCGTCGTAAATTTTACGTCGGGCCAGGGAGTTGTCTACGGCGTTGAGCAGTATTACCACGCGCCGGGAAAGTGCTCGACGATGGTTCTGGAAGTCGCGGCTCGCGCGCTCACCAAGCACGCGCTGAACGTGCATTGCGGGCACGACGACGTTTACGGCGCGCTCGATACGGGATGGATCATCCTGTTCGGCAAAGACGCGCAGCAAGCCGCGGACCAGGCGCTCATTTTGCGGCGCGTGACCGAGCTCAGCCTGACTCCAGGCATGAACGTGATGGACGGATTCCTCACCTCGCATCTGGAGCGCACCTTCTACAAGCATGAATCGGATCTGATGCGCCTGTATCTTGGCGCGCCCGACGACATGATTGATTGCCCGACCGAAAGCCAGCGCATTCTGTTTGGCCCGAAGCGCCTGCGCGTGCCGCGCATGATCGACCTGACGAATCCTGTGCTACTTGGTCCCGTGCAAAACCAGGAACATTACATGCAGGGAGTCGTCGCGCGCCGCAATAATTTCACCGAACCGATTCTCCAGTTCCTCGAGGATGCCTACAAAAATTTCGGGGCATTGACTGGCCGCCACTATGGCCTGATCACTCAATATAGGACGGAAGACGCAGACACTGTTTTTGTGTCACTCGGCTCGGCTGCCGAGAATATCGAGGCGGGTGTTGACTACCTGCGAGAACACCGGAACGCAAAAGTTGGCTCGATTCACCTGAACGTTTTCCGGCCCTTCCCCGAGGCCGCCGTGGTCAAGGCGCTGCTCGGCAAGCGCAACGTCATTGTTCTGGAGCGCACCGATGAGCCCATGGCAGGTGACAACCCGATGGGCCGCGATATCCGGACCGCGTTGTCCAAGGCGCTTGTGACGCAGGGCCATGCCGCGGAGGCTAGCCTGCCCGCGATCACCCCCGATCAGATGCCGCGCCTGTTTGCGGGCATTTACGGTTTGGGTTCTCGGGATTTCAGGCCCGAGCACATATTGGGAGCATACGAATTCGCCACGGGAACGCGAACCCGCAAAGACGGGAAGGGCGTCGCGGACGGAATTTCATTTTTTGTCCTGGGCGTGGATCATCCCTATGAAGTGAAGTCGGATGAGACGCCGTCCCTGCTGCCTGAGAAAGCCGTGGCCGTCCGTTTCCATTCCATCGGAGGCTGGGGCGCGATCACCACGGGTAAAAATCTTGGCGCGATCATCGGCGATTTGAACGATCTGCTTTACGATCGCGACAAAGTTCTGGACGATATGGGCAATCCGAAGGAAATCATCCACGTCAGCGCCAATCCGAAATATGGTTCGGAGAAAAAGGGCGCGCCGACCTCCTACTTCATGGTCGCCGCTCCCCAGCGGATTCGAGTGAACTGCGATCTGCGCCACGTCACGGTGGTCCTGTGTTGCGACCCCAAGGCCTTCACGCATACAAATCCGCTCGACGGAATGCTCGAAGGCGGCGCCTTAATCTGGGAATCGGAAGAAGAAGGGGAGAAGGCTTGGGAGCGTCTGCCCATGTGGGCGCGCCGCCAAATCATCGACAAGAAAATTCATGTCTACACTTTGCCCGGGTTTTTGATCGCGCGGAATGCGACCGATCGCGCCGACCTTCAACTGAGAATGCAAGGAAACGCTTTTCTCGGCGCGTTCTTCGCGGTGTCGCCCATTTTGCAGGAATTCGGAATTACACCCGAGCAATTCCGGGATGTCGTCCACAAACAATACGTCAAGAAATTCGGGCGGCTGGGCGACGCCGTCGTGAATTCCAACATGGAAGTCATGACGCAGGGTTTTGAACGCGTTCGTGAAATCCGCGTGGGAGAAATGGAAGCGCCGGACCGTTCCTCGCTTCGAGGCGAAGCCCTTTTGCCGGTCCTTTCCCAGAGTTCAGAAGAAGGCAGTTGCGGCTCGGGCTGCCGCTCCCATCCGGCTCCAGCCGGCCAGGGTCCGCGCACGCCCGTTACAACGATCGCGATGTTCGATTCGGAGTTCCGCTCGAACTACGGCTACAACCAGCCGTCCTCGCCGCTCTCGTCGGTGGGAGTCATGGCCGCCGGCAGCGGCGATACCGCGTCCAAATATGTCGCGCGCCGCGAAACGCCTCTGTACATTCCTGAAAATTGCACGCAATGCATGGAGTGCATCGCGGTTTGCCCGGACACGGCGTTGCCGAATTGTTCTCAGGATTTGGATACCGTCCTGCGAACGGCAATCGCAAACTACGTAACCGATCCCGCGGAACGCGCGAAAATGTTCCGGTCGGTCCCGGAAATTGACAAGCGCACGCGCGCGTTAATGATGGAATCCGTCACCACCAAAGTCCTGACTCCGCTTCCTGAACTCCTTCGCAAGGTTACCAACGAGGTGGATGGATTCTCCGACGAGGCCAAGCGCCAGTTCTTCGCCGTCATCGAGAAAGTGCCGATGGCATTTCAAAAGGCGAACGCGATTTTCGCCACGCCGGAAAGGAAAACCCCCGGCGGCGGCGGCATATTTTCAATTTTCGTTTCGGATCTGTGCAAGGGATGCGCTGCATGCGTCACCGCTTGCGGCGATCATCAGGCGCTCCGGATGGTGCAGGAAACCGAAGACGTCAACGCCGAGCACGAGACCGGAACCGCGTTCCTCAACCTTTTGCCGGACACTTCTCAAAAGTATCTGGGCCTCTACAACGATACTCACCCCGAGGATTCCAAGACCGCCGCGCTGCGAAACATGCTCATGGTTCGACGCAATTACGATGCGCTTGTCTCCGGCGACGGCGCGTGCGCGGGCTGCGGCGAAAAGAGCGTTCTGAAAGCCATTACGTCCGTCACCGAAGCGTACATGCGGCCTCTGTATCACGCAAAAGCTGAGCGGTTGCGCGCCAAGGCCGGCGACCTCGAAAAAAACGGCATCCAGAAACTCGCTGAACTCAAAGCCCGAAATCAGGAGGAGTACGACTTGATGCGCCAGGCCATCGCCCATCTGGTGATGGGACTGGGCGGCGAGGACGAAAAAGACACCAAGAAACGGATCGCCGACCATGGCGATATCTCCGATGCGGATCTTATTCACGCGATGGCCACGGTCATGTTGCAAGAGGCGTTCAATCACATGAATCTCCAGGCCATTGATGGACGGCTGGCAAACGGCATGTCCGTTATGGCCATGGCCGCTCACACGGGCTGCAATACCGTGTACGGCTCGACGCCGTCAAACAACCCGCATCCGTATCCGTGGATGAACTCTCTCTTCCAGGACGGCATCACCGTAGGTTGGCTGCTGGGCGAGAGTTTCATCGTGGATCATGCTCAACGGTCCGTCATCCCCGAGCGGCTGGCTGATGTGCTGCTCACCCGGACAGAAAACGTCATCAACGCGCGCGAGTATTACGAATATTCTCATTTCACCGATGCTCTGATGACCGACCAGGAAATTCTCGAGCTTCCGAAAGTGTGGGTGGTTGGCGGCGATGGAGGGATGGGCGACATCGGTTATCAGAACACTTCCAAGGTGATCCTCCAGAATCGTCCGAACGTGAAAGCCCTGATGCTCGATACGCAGGTTTACTCCAACACGGGCGGCCAGAACTCGGATTCGACCCCGATGCTGGGCGGAAACGATATGAACGTTTTCGGCGCCGCCACGCAAGGCAAGAACGTCGAGAAAAAGACTGTGGCCGAAACTTTCCTGGCGGGTCATGGATCGCCGTTCATCGCCCAGGTCTCGATCGCCAATGCGCCAAAACTTTACCGGGCCATTCTGGACGGGATCGAGTATCGCGGGACGGCCTTCCTGCAATGCTTCACAACCTGCCAGCCGGAACACGGCGTGGCCGATGACATGGCGCTTACCCAGGCGCAACGCGTCCGCGATTCCCGCGGCGCGCCGGAATTTATTTTCAACCCGCGGATGGGCGAAACCTACCAGGAAGCCCTCGACCTGAAGGGCAACCCTTCACTCGAGAGAGACTGGTACGAGACGAAGTTCAAGGCTTCGGGCGAGCCTTACCGATTCACCGTCGCGCACTGGTGCGCCACGGAAGCGCGTTTCCGAAACCATCTGAAGAAGGTTAAAAAAGAGGACGCCGCCAAGATGATTTCGCTGGAAAACATGCTTGTGCGGGTCACCCAACAAGATGTCGTCTACCGCCGCTATTTAATCCACGGCCACCGTTCCTACATTCCCGATTTCGGAGTCTATATCAAGGTGCAGGGATCCAATTCCGAGGTCGAATACCGCTCATTGTCGCGCCAGTTGGTGTTGTTCTGCGTGGAACGCCGCAAGGCATGGCGCATGCTGCAGAGCAAGGCGGGGATTGAGAACAAGGAATACAAAGCGCAACGCTCAATCCTAGCCGATGTGGACGCGGGGAAGATCGTGCGCGAAGATTTCTTCGCTCGCGCCGAGGAATTGCTGAAAGAAAAGCTCGCCAGCTTCGAAGTGCCAGCAGTTCACGCGGCAAAACCGGCGCCCGCACCGGCGCCTGCGGCAAAAATTCCGCCGAAAGCCCCCGAAAAAGTTGCAGTTCGCAAAATCGAAAGGCCTGAGGTGACAGCCGCCGCATCGATGCATGTCGCCATGAAAATGATTCAGGTAAACGAGCCTGCCTCGATGGAGCAGGAAATTCAGATCCGCTTCATGGAACTTGATGTGGATCCGGGCCACGACGCCTGACCCATATCGGGTGTTGATTCGGGAATCTAAAGTTGCGCAACTGAGCGATCTTCCTTCCGGTATCTTCAGCCCCGGAACGATCGGTAAACCTACACCCAGGAATATGGCGCACGAAGTTTATCCCGCCGGCAGGATGCGCCCCAGCCCTGCCATAAGACCTGCTTTTCTGGCGCCCGTTTTCCCTACCCCCAGTAGCGGGCGGCGATGATTGACCTATGAATTCCGTTGACGAACACTTTTATCGCGCGCGAATCGTCGAGCGCCGCGATATCACCGATGACCTCTGGACAATTCGTGTCGACCCGGGCGGCGACTTTCATTTCGCCGCGGGGCAGTATGCCACTCTCGGCATGGATACGCCGGAAAAACTTGTCGAACGACCCTATTCCATCGTTTCCTCACCGCACGAGCCGCTCGTGGAATTCTTTTTGGAACTCGTCCCGCACGGGGAACTCACCCATTTGCTGTACAAGCTTCAGGCCGGCGACACGTTGAGTTTTCGCAAGGTTGCGAAAGGCCGCATGACGCTCGATACTGGAGGCGGACGACGCAATCACTTCCTGATCTGCACGGTTACTGGAGTCGCGCCGTTCGTCAGCTACGTTCGCACTCTGCTCGACGAATGGAAACAGGGCCGATTCCACGGCGAACACAAGCTGTATCTACTTCAGGGCGCCAGCCGTTCCGTCGACTTCAGTTACCGCGAGGAGCTCGAGAAAGCCGCCGCCGAAGTCCCCTGGCTCGCCTACGTCCCCACGGTAAGCCGCCCGTGGGAAGACCTGGGATGGAAAGGCGAGGTCGGCCGCGCGGATGATCTGATACGCAAGTATGCTGATCGTTGGAGTCTTACGCCGGAGTCATCCTTCGCGTACTTGTGCGGTCATCCCGGCATGATCGAAAATGGCAATGGAATCTTAAAGCGCTGCGGCTGGCCAAAGCACGCCTTGAAGGACGAAGCGTTTTAATTCGTTGAGTGAAAGTAGAGCCCTATTTCGAGACGTCGAGCAATTCCACATCGAAAATCAGCGTCGCGTTGGGCGGGATGACGCCGCCGGAACCTTCTGCCCCATAGCCCAGCGTTGGCGGAATTCGCAATTGCCGTTTTCCTCCCACCTTCATTCCCGCGACGCCTTCATCCCAGCCCTTGATCACTTGTCCTGCGCCCAGTAGAAACGAAAATGGTTCGCCGCGATCGAGGGAGCTGTCAAACTTCTGGCCGCTGATCAGCCAGCCGGTGTAGTGGACCTTGACCTGGCTACCTGAAACCGCGGTCGCCCCGGTGCCAACGACAATATCCCAGTATTCCAGGCCGGAAGCAGTGGTCGTACCGTTTCCGGTGACCGTTGTTGGAGCCGATGCCGATGCTGTGGGCTTTTTATCGCCGCCGCATCCCAGGGCCATACCGAACATCGCGAGTGCAGCAAGAAACAGAAAATGTCGTATCTTCATCGTTGTCTCCTCGAATGACACGATCATATACCAAGCGGGGGCAAGCTCCGAAATTCGAATGGAACCTGGCCCCTGCTGATTTCGGAGGAAAAGGGGATCAATGTAATACTCAGAGGATTGGTTTCGTTTGTCCTTGCAATATTAAAAGCAATTGCTCCTGATTACGGGCCAATCATCACGATTGCATTCTCGCTGACGGGGAAGCTGTTGATTTCTACCCACTAGGCGCCAAAGTCGCCGTCTCGTAGCCACACGAGGGGATATTGCCGTATGACCCAGGCGCGGTTTGCCGGATCGGGTCTTCCTTTATTTCGCTAAGCGACTTGGGACAAGACTAGGAGTCTGTCCGAGATTTAGCATTCGAGGGTCTCGAGGTGGCTCATTCGTGATCAACGCGGTGAACGGAACTACCGATTTGAGTTGGGAGCTCCTTCCGGGAAAGCTTTGGCACCGGA
>Ga0182024_10009043_pt1 | contig 20752 bp, 14 predicted proteins | sample P32metaG_FD_120480 | JGI IMG/M metagenome (GOLD analysis project Ga0182024, IMG submission 120480) | Permafrost microbial communities from Stordalen Mire, Sweden - P3-2 metaG (Illumina Assembly) | ecosystem: Environmental > Terrestrial > Soil > Wetlands > Permafrost | place: Sweden: Stordalen...
AAGACGGCGCGCGCATTCACAGCTCGCCGCTGGTGCGCCGCATGGCCAAGGAACACGGCGTCGATCTCTCCGCCCTCAGCGGCACCGGAGCAGGCGGCCGCATCAGCAAGCAGGACATCGAAGCCGTGATCGCCCGAGGAAGTTCCGGAGCAGCGCAGTCCGCGCCCAGCGCCGCGTATGACAGTCAGGATTCCGCGGAAGAGCAACTCGAAACCGCCTACGAAGCGCCGGCACAACCCTCGGCCGCGCCGCGCACCGTTGTTCCTCCACCGCCTCCGCCAACCGCCGGCGGACAAGTGCATGTTTCCTTCGAATCCGCCGTGCCGCGCGAAAAACTTTATTTCGGCGACTACGAAGTTTCCCCCCTGAGCGTGATGCGCCAGCGCATCGGTGAACACATGGTGGCCTCCAAGCGCGTTTCACCTCACGTATACTCGGTGGACGAAATCGACATGACCAAAATCGCCACTTTGCGCGCTAAATCGAAAGACGAATTCGAAAAGCGCAACGGCACCAAACTGACCTTCATGCCGTTCTTTGTGAAGGCCGCGGTCGCCGGCCTGCGCGCTTATCCAACGCTCAACAGCTCGCTCGACGGCACCAACGTCATCCTGCACAAAGAGATCAACATCGGTATCGCCGTAGCCCTCGAGTGGGGCTTGCTGGTCCCCGTCGTCAAGCGCGCCGACGAAAAAAATATTCTGGGCATCCAGCGCAACATGAACGATCTGGCGGAGCGCGCGCGCACCAAAAAACTAAAGCCCGAGGAAGTCCAGGAAGGCACGTTTTCCATCACGAACCCCGGAGTTTTCGGAGGTCTGTTCGGCTTGCCGGTGATCAGCCAGCCCAACGTCGGCATCCTCGGCCTCGGTGCCATCGAAAAGCGCCCGGTGGTCATCAATGACTCCATCGCCATCCGCTCCATGTGCTATGTGACCCTCAGCTACGATCACCGCGTGGTGGACGGCGCCATCGCGCATCAGTTCCTGCACAAGGTGAAAGAAACGCTGGAAAACTGGAGCGAACCACTCCTGTAGTTTTTGCCGCGGCTTCCACGGAACGGCCGGGTGGATGCCCGCGGCCTGCAGCGTGTCGCCAACAAAGCGGGTGGCGCAAGATGCGCGCCGCGGCAGATCGGGCTTTACGCCAATCGCTCTCGTTTTGCGCGAGTTCCCACTAAATTTTCCGGCCGGGCCTAACGCCGCTTTTTCTTGGCGCTTTTCTTGGCAGGCTTCTTGACGGATTTTTTAGCAACTTTCTTCTTACCCTTGGATTTCGCTTTCTTGGGCGCTTTCTTGGCCGCTTTCTTCGCTGGCGACTTCTTAGCTGGCACTTTCTTGGCTGGCGCCCCGGCGGGAATCGTAGCCGCAGCCGCGCGTGGAGCCGCCTTCGCCGCAACCTTGCCCACCGACTTTGTCCGTGGCGGCGCTTCTTCTCCGGAGCCCTCATCCGCAAGGCTCAGCTCTTCTTCCTCGACGCCCACGATCTCTTCCGCGTCGCCCCCCAGTTCTTCCTCTTCTTCCATTGGCGCCAGCTCGCTGTCCTCTTCAAAATTATCTTTTTCGAAATCCATCTCACCCTCCCCTGGGGCAAAGTAGCTCCAGCGCAGAGAAACTCGCCGGGCGCAGGCCCGGCGGTCTTGCTGGTTCGCCTAAAAGCCTTTCGCGTTGTTATCGCACTCGCGCGGTCTTGTCAAGCATTCTGCACGAAGTGAGCAGCCGCAGGTTTGCGAGGCACGCCGCGTGACTTCCCGCGCGCCGCGACGCCGCAAATTGCCTGCTTTCAATTATTCGCTGGGTGGCTGGTACTTTTCTGCGCTGAAGTGGTCCCCGCACGGTGCTGCGGTCTCTTGTGCGCGCTAGCCCGGGCGGGGGCCGGCGAGGCCTCCGGCGGCCCGCCCAGGGTATAAATCCGCAGCACCATCCCGCGGCTCACCTTGTTGGCCTTCAGGCGGTTCCACTTTTTCAAATCGTCGGCTTCCACGCTGAAGCGGTCCGCGATTCCCAAGAACGTGTCACCTTTGCGCACCCGGTAGCTCACCAGCCGCCTCGTGGCCTCGGACTGCGCTTGCGCCGCGGGAATGATCAGTTTTGCTCCGGATTCGAGCGCCGCGCCGTGCTCGAGGTTGTTCGCGTCCGCAATCGCCAGCGTCGTCACGCGATATTTTTTGGCGATCGCCGAAATCGTCTCTCCCGGCGCCACGCGGTGCCGCCGCCAGCTCACCCATTTATCCGGCGGAATATCCGCAATCTCCGCGGAAAATCGTTCCGCACTCCCCGGCGGCAAATGCAACTCAAACGAGGGATCGTCCGGCGTAGCCAGCCGTAGCAGCGAAGGATTCAGCGCGTGCAGCGTCTCCACATCCACATCGATGGTCTCCGCCACCAGCCGCAAATCAATGGCCCGCCCCGGTTTCACCACGTCGTAGGGAACCGGGGCATCCGGGTCCGCGTGAATCCCATAGTGCGCCGCATCCTTGGCGATCAGCGTCAGCGCCAGAATAATCGGCACGTAATTCTTGGTTTCCTTCGGCAGCACGTTGCGCCGGTACAATTCCCAGAAATCCGCATACCCGGTGCGCTCCACAGCCTTCTGCACGTTGCCCGGCCCGCAGTTATACGCGGCCATCGCCAGATACCAGTCGCCAAACATCCCATACAAATCCCGCAAGTGGTGCGCCGCCGCCCGCGTGGCCTTCTCCGGATCTTGGCGATCATCAATCCACCAGGTATGCCGCAACCCGTATTCATTCCCGCGCCAAGCCACAAATTGCCAGATTCCCCGCGCTCCCGCCCGCGACAGCGCCAGCGGCTGAAACGCGCTTTCCGCCTGCGCCAGATATATCAAATCCTGCGGCACGCCTTCTTCCCGCAGCACGCGCGAAATCATCTCGCGGTAGCGTCCCGACCGCCGCAACCCCGTCTCCACAATCGCGCGCCCGCGCGGCGTCTGGAAAAAATTCAAAAACGACAGCACTTCATCGTTCACCGTCAACGGTAAGTCGTGCGAAATATTTTTTGCTGCTTCCTCCGCGCGCTCCTTCAATCGCGGGTCCACCGGAAAGGTCATGTCCGCCACTTCGTCAATCGCCGCGGGCACCGCTGGCGGCTCGCTAAAACCGTCTCCCGCGCGAAACGCCTGCAACTCATACGCGTACACCGTGTCCACCACGCGATGAAACAACTCGCTCAGCTGCGCGTCCTTGTTCAGGTCATAGCCGCTCTCGAGCAGCCAGTCCACCGCTTGGTCAAAATCCTTGCGCGAGGCTTCCAAATGTCCGGCCTTGTAATTCTGCTCGCCGGACACAAATTTCTCTTCGACGCGCGCCATCAGGTACGCTTTACCCGCGGTCGCCGGAGGCAGCAGCGAGGCACTCGGCCGCGCTGCGGGATTCACCAAAGGCAATTTTTGTGCGAGATTTGCGGAGGTCGGTTGTTGCTGCGCCGCGGTGGGTGCCGGTTCCGGCGCTGCATACGGCGCCGCTACTGGAACGCGCGCTTCGACTGGTTGCCGCGCAGCATCTTCGCACCCGCACGCCAGGCATGCCACCAGCCCGCTCAAAATGACGCTCTGCAGAATTCGGCTGGCGACGCTAATCCTCGGCGAAAGGTGGCGCTTCATCCCTCCATGGTATGTACCCCGCGGCTCCCCGGTCAACGCTTTCCGTCTGCCCGGGGTTATCGCAAACACCACAAACGACGGCCACGTGAAAGACTCTGCCCCGGCCTATTTTTCAAGTACACTCCGATACCGCACCATTTCGTACCCGCACACGAGGAACCCTCCATGCGCAATAAACTCGCCGGCACTCCCCACCTCACGTTTGCTCTGTTCTTTCTCGCGGCCCACGCCAGCGCACAATCTCCGGCGCTCTCTACCGAGAAACGCGCGCTGATCGACCGGGCGGCCTCTGAATTTATGGCCATCTCGAGCGCTCCTGGTATCTCCATCGCCGTGGTGCTGGACGGCCAGCCCGCGTGGTCCGCTGGCTACGGCATGGCTGACCTTGAAAACTCCGTCCCCGCCACGTCCGCCACCCTCTTCCGCTTGGCCTCTGTCTCCAAACCCATCACCGCCACCTCCATCCTGCAACTTTGGGAGCGCGGTAAGCTCGATCTCGACGCGCCAGTACAAAAATATTGCCCGGCATTCCCGCAAAAAGAATTTCCCATCACCGCCCGCGAACTCCTCGGCCACCTCGGCGGCATCCGCCACTACAATTCCGACGGCCATGGTGACATCCCCGAAGACAGTGCCCGCCATTTTTCCAGCATGGAGGAATCCCTCACCATCTTCGCCAAAGATCCTCTGGTCGCCAAGCCCGGCAGCAAATTCCAATACTCTACCTACGGCTACACCCTGCTCGGCTGCGTCCTCGAAGGCGCCAGCGCTGAGAAATATACCGACTACGTCCGCGAAAATATTTTCCGCCCCGCGCATATGGACGCCAGCCAGCCCGACGATTTCTTCGCCATCGTTCCTCGCCGCACCCGCTGGTATCACAAGGACGCGCAAGGCGCCGTGCACAATGCCGGTGTCCTCGATTCCAGCTACAAAATTCCCGGCGGCGGCTGGCTCTCCTCCGCCGACGACATGGCGCGCCTCGCCTCCGCCATCCTCGCCGACTCCCTCGTCAAACGCTCGACACGCGATCTCATGTGGACTCCCGAGAAGATCGCCAGCGGTGAGCTCGAGGACTACGCGATGGGCTGGGGCACCGTCAGGAAGTACGGCACGACGCTCATCGGCCACACCGGCGGCCAGCAAGGCACCAGCACGGCAATCACACTTGCGCCGGATCGCCGCGCCGCCGTCATCGTCCTCGCCAACATGGATGGCGTCGATGTTTACGCACTCGCCGACCATGTCCTGCGCATCGCGCTCGGCCTCCCGGAGCCGACGGCACCTTCCAGTCGTAACTCCTCAGCGCTCAGCGACCTCGCCAACATCCGTGCCGATTTCGTCCGCTATCTCAAATCGAAGCAACTCGAGCCCATCCTGCAGCTCTACGCTGACGACGCCGTCTTCCTCCGCCCCGACGGCTTGCGCTTCGCTGGCATGCCTGCCATCCGCGCTCATTTCACTGACACGTTCGCCGCCCTCGACGGCGACCTCACCCTCACTAGCCTCAACACCGACTTCTCCGGCAATCTCGCCTATGACAGTGGCGAATGGAGGGAAATCCTCACCACCCGCGCCACCGGCGCTCAGGGTCGCTTCCAAGGCGACTACCTGATGGTCCTCCGCCGCGAAGCCTCCGGCTCCTGGCACATCCTCGAGCACGTCTGGACCATGGCTCCCACGCCTCCGCCACGCGAATAGCCTCCACCCCGTCTCCAAGTAAATCATTGCAAAGCACTTACGATTTTTCTTGCTTCTTTACAACAATCGTGGTACTTTTCTGTTGCGTTTGTTGCTCTTGTATCGCCTTTGGAATTCGTAAAGGGTCGCAGGGTAACTCTTGCGGCTTTTTTTGTTTTGTACCGCTTCACCGCGGCCAAGACGTACCGCAGCACCAAATAGCTTAAATCTTGAAAAGAGACACAGCAGTGAGCAAAGAACAAGGAACAGTGAAGTGGTTTAACGCCAGCAAGGGCTTTGGATTCATCCAGCGCCAGAGCGGTGAGGACGTATTTGTCCATTTCTCCGCTATCGTGGCTGATGGCTATAAGTCGTTGAACGATGGCCAAGCGGTTGAATTCGAAGTCGTCCGCGGTCCCAAAGGCCTGCAGGCGTCGAACGTCCAGCCGCTGTAACCACTTCGACTGGAAAATTTCGGGCGGTGCGCCACAAGCGCCCCGCCCGTTTTTTTTGTCTCGCCATCTAATCTCGCCGACAGCTTCGCTCTCCTGTAGAGAGCGACAGAAGTTAATAATCTTCACAAACAGATCTCCAACGCTTAGACAATTGCTGCCTCCTCGCGTGTCCTATAACTGCAAGCGTGGGAACGGACGGTCCTTTGACGCAGCGCAAACTCGGCGCCGATGACGTGCGCCAGCTTTACGAACAGCATGGCGCCGCGCTGCTGCTCTATGCCCGCTGTTTCGTCGTGGATCGCGGCCTTGCGGAGGACGCCGTGCAGCAGGTGTTTCTGAAATTGCTGCGCGGCGAAACTGACACACTGGAAACCCCGCTGGCGTATCTGTATCGCGCCGTGCGCAACACCGCGTTAAATACGCGCAGAACGAGCGCTCGTAATGTCGGGCTGCAGGAACAGGATTGCTGGTTCGCGCATCGCGGCGGAAACCGCGAAGCCGAGCTGGCGCTGCAGCAGGCGCTTGCCGAATTGCCAGACGAGCAGCGCGAAGTGGTGATCATGCGCATCTGGAGCGGCATGACCCTCGACGAAGCGGCGGCAGCAACCGGGGTGCCGCTAAACACCGCGGCCTCCCGTTACCGCTACGCACTGGGAAAATTGCGCCAGCACATGCAGCCGTATCGGAAAGAGCAGGTGAACCTACGTAATGAATGAGCACGACGAACAATTTGAGGATTTTCTGCGGGAATTCACGCCCGCTCAGCCGGTTGCTTTGCCGAACCAGCCGGAAACTCTGCGTGAAATCGGTGAGCCGGCACTCGTTTGGCCACGAAGGCTTGCCGCCGCCGCGGCAATCGCCATCGCCGCGGCGGGCTCGGCCTGGTTCGCATCGCGCAAACCTGTTTCGCTGGCATCGAGATTTGCGCAGCCGCAATCCCAGACCGCGCAAATCGACAAGGCAGCCGGCAAGAATCGCGCTGCCCTTAGGCTGACCAAATTTGCCCTGGAAGATCTCGCGCGCTTTGACGAAGCGTTGTCAGAAACAACGCCTACCGGCTTGCCGCGCTTCGATCAACCAAACAGCTCCCTGCATGTACTCGCGCAGTGACGCAAGCATTGCGATGGCGGCATTGCCGGTGTTGGCACGCGGAGAGTTAAACGCGATCGCGCAAACAGAAGTGCCTGGTGAATCGATGTACGTCAACGCTCGTTCGAACTGGAAGAACTTACGGAGGAAATGACTATGCTGAGACGGATAGCAAAAATTCTGACAATCGCGGCCACGATAAATCTCGTCTTCAGCTTCACGTCGCATGCGCAGATCAAAATGCCCGCGGAAACGCGCAACGCCGCGTTGCGTTATTGGATGGCCTTCGCGCAAATGCAGGACGTTCCCACCGATAAACCCACCGCCGACCTGCTCGCAAAAACCGTCGCGGGTGATGCTCCCTGGAGCGAAGCCAAATTCGGCCAATTGATTGACAACAACGCCGAAGCCATCGAAACCATGCAACGTGCCACCAAACTCCCCGATTGCGACTGGGGCCTCGAATACCGTCGCGGCCCGCAAACGCCCATCACTTTCGTGGGCAACTCCGCTCTCGCCATGGGCCGCCTCAACACGCTGTACGGCATGCGCCAAGCCGCCAAAGGTGATCCTGCGAACGCCGCCGAAACATGGATGACCGGCATGCGCTTCTCGCGCCATCTCGCGCAAGGCCAAAGCCTGCTCGCCACGCTTGTCGCGGCGACCGCGCTGAAAGCCAATCTTCACGCACTCACACAAACTGCCCAGACCGGCATGCTGGGCCACGCAGAGAAAAGCCGCGTCGCCTCCTTCGTGCGCATGCTGCCGGAAACGGGTTTCGATTGGGGCCAGGCCATGTGGTACGAAGAAGTTCCCATCGACATCATGGTCGCCGATCTCGAAAAAGCACCCGATGCCAAAGGCCACTATCAGGAATTAATGGGCGAACCCTGGCCGCAAAATCTTACCGTCCCTTCCGACGCCGAGTTAGCCTCCTACCACAGGCTAATGGCCAAGGTAGAAGAAGCTCTACAGCAACCGCCAGACAAAGCCCAAGGCCAATTGAAAGCCCTCGAGGATTCTTTGCGTACGCTGCATCCTTTTTTTCAGAGAACTGTGCCTGCGCTTCTGAAAATCAACGATGCCCGCAAACAAGTCCAAACCCTGCGCGACCAGTTACTGCAAGCGCTGGAAGAGAAGTAGCATTTGGCCTTGGTTGGAGCACAACACGCTGCACCGCCGGCTCGCCCGGGCGATGACTCTCGCTGAGTTTTCGTCGTGCCTTTAGACTTCTTCTTCGACGAGTTGTTCGCCGTGCGCGACTTTATGCGCTGCCACAATTTTGTCTTCCGCTTCTTTGGGCACGTAGTCGTAGTGGGAAAATTCCATGGTGTAAGTAGCGCGGCCCTGCGTCTTGGAAATTAAATCGTTGGCATACGTCAGCATTTCGGCGAATGGGACTTGCGCCTTGATCACCACGTTGTGGGCGCGTGCTTCGCTGCCGGCAATGCGGCCGCGCCGCGCGCTGATATCGCCCATTAAATCGCCGGAATATTGATCCGGCGCGTAAACTTCCACGTGCATGATCGGCTCGAGCAGCGCGGGCCTGGCCAGTTTCATGGCTTCCTTGAAAGCCAGCGAGCCCGCGATGCGAAACGCCATGTCCGAAGAATCAACATCGTGATATTTTCCGTCGTACAGGCTCACGCGAAAATCCACCACGGGAAATCCCGCCAGGTATCCGCGGGCGGCAGCTTCGCGAATGCCGCGCTCGACGGACGGTATCCAGTTCTTGGGAATCGCGCCTCCAAAAACATCGTCGATGAACTCGATGCCGCTGCCGCGTTCCCCCGGCTCCATCTTGATCCGGCAAACGCCGTATTGCCCGTGTCCGCCGGACTGTTTCTTGTGCTTGCCTTCGACGTCGGCTTTTCCGCGAATCGTTTCCCGATACGCCACCTTCGGCGGCTTCAGCGTCAAGTCCACGTGATAGCGCTTATGCAGCTTGGCCACCACCACTTCGATGTGCTGCTGACCGGTACCCGCGAGCAAAAATTCCTTGGTCTGCGGATCGCGCGAAAAATGCAGCGCGGGATCTTCTTCCAGAATTTTGTGAATGGAAACGCCGATCTTGTCTTCATCGGCGCGCGTTTTCGGCTCAATCGCAAAGGTGATCGAAGGCTCCGGCAGGTGCGCCGCTTCGTAAAAAATCGGCGAGCTCTTGTCTCCCAACGTCTCACCCGTGGAGCATTCCTTCAATTTCGCAACGGCGCCAATATCTCCCGCGTGCAATTCGATCACTTCTGTCAACTGTTTCCCTTGCGCCACCTGCAAATGCTGAAATTTCTCCGCGCTCCCGCGATTGTAATCGAGTAGCGTGGCATCATTTTTCAAGACGCCGCTTTTCACCTTGAAGTAATTGATGCGCCCGGCAAAAGGATCCGCCAGCGTCTTGAAAACAAACAGCGACAGCGGCTGCCGATCATCATATTTCCGCTCCACGCGCTCGCCTTTCCCGCCCTGGTCCGTGAAACCCACTTGAGCGTGCTCGTCCGGATGCGGAAAGCAATCCGCTATAAACGTCAGCAAACTTGCGGTTCCGACGTTGCGCAGGGATGACACCATCAGTACCGGAATAATTTTTTCCGCCACGATCGCTTTGCGCACGCCGGGAATTAAATCATGGATGGGAATAGTTCCCTCGCGGAAAAACTCTTCCATCATTTCATCGTCGCCTTCCGCCACCATCTCCACAATTTTTTCGTGCGCTTCTTTTGCTTCATCGATCAGCGCATCGGGAATCTCTTCAATCTTCGGCTTGCCATCGCCATCCGGCGTATAAAAATGTGCTTTCATGGAAACCAGATCAATCACCCCGCGAAAGCCGCGCTCCGACCCAATGGGCAATTGCAGCGCCACCACGGTCCTTCCAAATACGCTCGTCAAAGACTCCACGGCGCGATCGAAATCCGCCAGGTCGCGATCCATCCAGGTGAGCACAAACGCGCGCGGGATATCGTACTCACAGCAGTAATCCCAAACTTTTTCCGTAGTCACCTGCGCGCCCACGTGCGCGTCCACGGTAATCAACGCCGCATCCGCGGCAATCAGCGAGGCTTTACTTTCCGTAATAAAAGTTGAATATCCCGGCAAATCCAGAAAATTAACTTTCACTTTGTTGTCCGGCCCCGGTCCGCACAACGTGCACGGCCACTCCGCGAACGCTAGTCCCGTTTGAATGGAAATCTTCCGCGCGATCTCTTCTTCATCCCAATCCGTGGTGGTGTTGCCTTCCGCTACTTTTCCCCAGCGCGGCGTCATCCCCGCGGTGTACAGCAACGACGACACCAGTTGCGTCTTCCCGGTGCCGCCGTGGCCGACAATGCCAACATTGCGAATGTCCTTCGTGAGATACGTTTTCATGGTGATCTCCCTTTCCGAAGTGTGTCCGTCAATGAACGCCGCGCAAGCGACGCGAACGCCCGAGCGGCGTCAGCTCGAACGCGCGCGCGTCATTTCGATTTCATTGATTGAGGAGAACGTGTCGTGTTGTCTCTGGGTCCGGCGGGTGCCGGGCGAAGGACGAGCAAAACCCCTAAGTGCGCTCTCCCGCTTTGTGCGGCCTCCCTCGAGCGGGGCCGACTCGCGGATGCTAGCACAGCGCGGTGTTGCGGGCAATTGGTAGCGATAGTTTCATCCGGGCCGGGTTGAACAGTGCTCGGGAAGCGCGAATGCAGTATCTCGAAGTGAAATGGGAGGTCTAGCTCGGCGAAGAAACTGCGACTTTTCTAATGTACCGCGGCCGCTCTTCGAGGCAATCGTCAAGGAAGGCAAAGACAATAATCGTACGATCAGCGAAGAAGTCGTCGCGGCACTCCGAAAGACGCTGTGCAAACGGAAAAATCGAGGTGACGATTCAATACAAAGTTAATGGTTCCGCTAAAACCTAAGACAGACGATTGAGGCCGTTGAAGGCGGCAGTTTTGTAGCATTCGGCCAACGTGGGGTAGTTGAATACCGTGTTGATGAAATAAGTGACTTTACCTTTTAAAGTGAAGACCGCCTGGCCTATGTGCAGAAGTTCGGCGGCGTCTTCGCCAAAAATGTGCACACCGAGAAGTTCCAGACTTTCACGGTGGAAAAGCAGTTTCAGGCGGCCGTTGGTGTGGCCGCTGATTTGGCCGCGCGCAATTTCGCGGTAGTAGGCCACGCCCACTTCGTAGGGAACATCCTCGTCGGTAAGTTGTTCCTCCGTTTTCCCAATGAACGAGATTTGTGGAATGGTGTAGATGCCGTAGGGATATCCTTCAGGATCGGTCTTCACCGGCAAATTAAAAGCGCGCGCGGACGCGATGCGGCCCTGCTCCATCGAAACGCTGGCTAAACTTGGGAAACCGATGACGTCGCCCACGGCGAAGATGTGGGATTGCGATGTGCGATAGTCGGCATCCACTTTGATGCGGCCGCGATCGTCGCATTCGATTCCTGCAGCGGAAAGATCGAGCTTGTCGACATTTCCCTGGCGGCCCACGGCGTACAGCAAACCATCGGCGATGATGCGTTTTTTGCTGACCAGATTCGCGGCTACTTTGCCATCCGGCAACTCCTCAACGCTTTCCACTTCTTCACTGAGGCGCAGCGTGGCGCGCTGGTCGCGCATGTGATAGGTGAGCGCTTCCACCATTTCGGTGTCGGCAAATTCGAGCAGGCGCGGACGCTTTTCAATAATGATGACGCGCACGCCGAGCGTGGCGAACATACACGCATATTCGACGCCAATGACGCCGCCGCCCACCACTATAAAAGTCCGCGGAATTTGCGGCATGCTGAGGATTTGATCGCTATTAATAATGTTGCGGCCGTTGATGGGAACTTTGGGATTCGTCGCGGGCTTGGTGCCGGTGGCAATGATGATGTAATCGCCTTCAAATTCGCCGAAGCCATTGGCATTGTCCACGCGAATGTGATGCGAATCCATGAAACGCCCGGTACCGTGAATCAGCGTGACGCCGTTGCGTTGCAGTTGGCTCTGAATCACGCCAACTTCATTCTCCACCACGTGCTGCACGCGAAAGTTCAGGTCCGCCATGGTGCAGGCTTCCTTGCTGTTGTAATTGGTGCCGTAAAAATTTTTGTCGTAGAAACCGGAAAGATGCAGCACCGCTTCACGCATGGTCTTGCTAGGGATGGTTCCGGTGTTGATGCACACGCCGCCAATACTGGCCTGCCGCTCAATGACCGCGACGCGCTTGCCGGCTTTGGCGCCCTGAATCGCGGCGCGCTGCCCGCCGGGTCCTGAACCAATCACAATCAGATCATACGGCTGCATTCTCGGAGTCCTCCGTGGCCGGTTCGTGAGGGGAGGCTGCCGAAGGCGAGGCCACTGGCATAGGAGTATAAACGACCGCAGGCGGCTTGTGGGCGGAGGTGCGTCCGTCGTCAGCGGCGCCCGCGGCGACGCCCATCAAATAATCTTGCACGGAAAAGCGATAGCGGTCGCGTGTTGGTTGCGGGCGCGAATAGCAGCCATCGGTACGCAGCAGGCGGGCCTTGCGGGTATCGGCGAGATAAGACGACAAAATCTCCGTGCAGATGCGCTCGCGAAGCGCGGAATCCTTCAGCGGAAAAATTACTTCCACGCGTTCGTAAAGGTTGCGGGGCATCCAGTCCGCGCTGCCCAAATAAACTTCGGGATGGCCGCCGTTTTCAAAATAGAAGATACGGCTGTGCTCCAGAAAACGGCCGACAATGCTGCGCACACGAATGCGACTGCTGACGCCGCGCAGCCCGGGAACCAGCGCGCACTGCCCGCGCACGATGAGATCAATTTCCACGCCGGCGCGCGAGGCGCGATAAAGCGCCTGAATCAGGGACTGATCCGTAAGAGCGTTCATCTTAACGATGATGCGCGCAGGGCGTCCGCGGCGGGCGTGGCGCGTCTCGCGATCGACGATGGCCACGCAAGATTTGGCCATATCCCGCGGAGCGATCATCAGCGGGTGGTAATTTTTCTGCTCGGAGTAGGCCGTCAGAAAATTAAAAACGTCGTGCACCGCGGAAGTGATCGCTGGATCGCAAGTGAACAGACTGAGGTCGGTGTAAAAGCGCGCAGTGGAAGGATTGTAATTTCCAGTGCCGAGATGCGCGTAGCGGCGAATTTTACCGTCGGGATCGTGGCGCACGATCAGCAGAAGTTTGGCGTGCGTTTTCAGGTCCACGAGTCCGTAGGAAACTTGCACACCCGCATCTTCAAAGCTGCGCGCCCAGCGAATGTTGGTGGCTTCGTCAAAACTAGCTTTCAGTTCGACGACCACCGTGACTTCTTTTTTGCCGGCAGCTTCCAGCAAGGAACGCGCGATGGGAGAGTCCGAACTGGTGCGATAAAGCGTTTGCTTGATGGAAAGAACGCGGGGATCGCGCGCGGCGGTTTGCAGAAAATTAACAACCGCGTCGTAAGACTCGTAAGGATGGTGTATCAGGACGTCCTGACGACGGACGGCGTCGAACATGGAATCGGCATCGTGGCCGATGCGTACCTGACGCGGCGCGAAAGACGGATATTTCAAGTCGGGACGTGGCGTTTCTTCATAAAGATGAAACAGTCGCTGCAGGTTCACCGGGCCCTTGGCGCGAAAAACCAGGGACTCATCGAGTTCAAATGTGGAGACCAGGCGTTCGATAATTTCCGGAGGTGCGCCGGCTTCAATTTCCAGGCGCACGGCTTCGCCTTTGCGGCGCTGTGTGACTTGCGAATCCACGGCTTCCAGCAAACTGCGAGCTTCTTCTTCTTCGAGATAAAGATTGCTGTTGCGCGTGATACGGAACGGCGCGGAGCCGAGAATCTCGTAGCCGCGGTAAAGCTTGGCGGCATAACTGGAAATAATGTCGTGCAGAAAAACGTAGTCGATGGTTTCCGTGGTGGATGGAACGCGCAGCAAGCGCGGCAAGGCACGCGGCACGGTAAGCACGCCGAAGTACGGCTTGCCGTTACCGCCGCGGCGTTTGTGCAAATTAAACGCCACACATAACGCTTTATTGAGGACATGCGGGAAGGGGTGCGAGGGATCGACCGTGACCGGCGTAAGCATCGGAGAAACGCGGCGGTCGTAAAAAGTTTTTGCGGCCTGACTGGCTTTTGATTCCAGATCGCTGACGCGCAGAACGCGGATGGATTGCTTGGCGAGCGCCGGAAGCAACTCGTCGTTCCAGCATTTGTACTGGTCGCGCACGAAAATTTGCATTGCGCCAGACACCAGTTGCAATTCCTGCTCGGCGGTGCGGCCGTCAGGCCCAATTTCCGCGGAGCCATGCTCGATGCGCTGCAAGAAACTGGAGACGCGCACTTCGACGAATTCGTCGAGGTTATTGGCGGTGATCGCGAGAAATTTCACGCGCTCGAGCAGCGGGTTGCCGGTGTCACGCGCTTCTTCGAGCACGCGCCGGTTAAACTCCAGCCATTGCACGTGGCGATTAAGAAAGTAGCGCGGATCAGAGAGTGCAGTGCGTGTCATAGCGCGGTCAGCGGAGCCCAAGAGAGATAGCGCATAGGTCTTACGCAGAGATTAACGAGGAAGTTGATTCAGGATAACCCCGCGAGTTTGCCCAAGCCCTTCATTTTGGCGCGGGCGGTGAGCGCGCCGTATTGCTTCATCATTTGGCGCATTTGCAGATATTGCTTCACCACGGAATTTACATCCTGCACCGAGGTGCCGCTGCCGGCGGCAATGCGTTTGCGGCGTTTGCCGTCGATCACATTGTGGTCGCGGCGCTCTTGATTGGTCATGGAATTAATGATGGCTTCCACTTGTTTTAGTTTGCCTTCGTCGACTTGCGCGTTCTTGGGCAGATTTTGCAGCGGGCCAACCTTGGGAAGCATGTCCACCAATTGCTCGAGCGGACCCATCTTGCGAATTTGTTTCAGCTGATCGCGAAAATCTTCCAGCGTGAAATCTTCCTTGCGCAACTTGCGTTCGAGTTCGGCGGCGGCTTTTTTATCGACGGCTTGCTCAGCGCGTTCAATGAGCGACATCAAGTCGCCCATGCCGAGAATGCGCGAGACGATACGCTCGGGATAAAAACCCTCCAGCGCATCGTATTTTTCGCCGAGGCCCACAAATTTTACCGGCGCGCCGGTAACTTTCCCAATGGAAAGCGCCGCGCCGCCGCGTGCATCGCCGTCCAGCTTGGTGAGGATTACCCCGGTGAGGCCGAGGCGCTTGTGAAATTCGCCGGCGGAACGTACCGCGTCTTGACCGAGCATGGCGTCCGCGATGAATAGCAGTTCGCTCGGCTGCAATTCTTTTTTAAGATGGCCGAGCTCATTCATCAGCTCGTCGTCAATGTGCAAGCGGCCGGCCGTGTCGACGAGGATCACATCGCTGGCGGAAAGTTTGGCTTCCTTAATGGCGCCGCGCACAATTTCCAGTGGCTTGTCCGTGCCGGCGCCCGGCCAGAGATGCGTGCCCACAGCTTTGGCGACTTGCGCCAGCTGCTCGCGCGCGGCGGGACGGTATACGTCAGTCGATACGACCAGCGGGCGGTGCCCATGCTGCGTCAGCCATTTCGCCAGCTTGCCGGTCGTAGTGGTTTTTCCCGAACCCTGCAAACCAACAATCATCCACACCGAAGGCGGTTTGGAAGCAAAGAGCGGCTTGGCATGCTTACCGAGCAGCGCAGCAAGTTCGTCGCGCACCACTTTGACAACTTGTTGGTCCGGCGAGAGCTGCATCATCACTTCGGTGCCAATGGATTTGGCGCGGATGTTGGCGAGCAATTCGTCGGCTACGCCCACGTTGACGTCGCCTTCGAGCAGCGCTTCGCGAATTTCCGCGAGTGCGGCGTCCAGATGCTCGTCGGTCAGCTTGCCCTGGCCACGTAAATTTTTGAATGTGCGCTGCAGCTTCTCTGTAAGGTTTTCAAACATGGTTCGGTTCGCCCTGGCGATGCACTCCTATTGTACCGCTAGCGCGGAGGATTCTGCAGATGTCTAACGATCGAGATGCGGACCGGAATGAGGATTAAACGTGCTGCAAGTGGGTGTCCCGGAAAAAAGTAGGATACTTGAGCCCGTATCCGCGCATGCGGTCGAATCCGATGTGCGAGATCCAAATCAAGGCATACCGGGTAATCTCTCTAGACCCGAGTCCGCCGAGCAGCAGCACGATGGGAATGGTAAGCGTATGGAATAAATTGTAGACAGCCGAACCGAATTTGGAAGATTTCAGGTAACCGAGCATAGCCAGATCGGGAGCGAGAAACAAAAGGGCATAGAGCCACCAATGGTAGAAGCCCTGGTAATAAAAGTAGATGGTCGCGGAAAAAATGGCAGCGCCTTCCAGATTTAGGAGGAATTTGGGTCTCGTTAGCATGGTTGCAAATTCCTTTCGAGGAGGCAGCGGAGCAAGTATTTTCCTCGAAGAGCAAAATCTAAAAAGAAGCTCAAAATGTAACTCGAATGCCTAGTTGCGCAGCAAAAGGAATGCCGACGGTGGTGCCCGGGCCAAAGAAATCGCCGAGCGCACCGGCGGGAAAGAGTAACTGCCGCGGATTTGTTACCGGGATAGCGCAGGCTGGCGTTGGACACAGCGCCGTAATGTTTGCGACGTTGTTGACGGGCACGGGAAGCGCAGCAACGCTAGTGACGTAATTCGCTCCGGGATTGTTGCGGTTGAATAAATTGAAGAATTCGATGAACGGCATCACCGACCAACGGTCGTGAAAATGAAATGGCCGCGCTACGCGCAGGTCCATCTGGATATAAGGCGTGCCGCGAAATTCGTCGAGCGTGGTTTCCATGCCGTCGACCACCGCGCGCGTGCCCACTGGCGCGTTGGTCAGCGTAATAGGCCGGCCGCTTTCCGCCTGAAATAAAGTGGAGAGCTCGAAGCCACCGGGCGTTAGAAAAGTCCCAGCCACGACCGCGCGATGTGTCACGTCCTCTCCCGAAGGGCCGTAATCACCATGCGCGAACGGGTGATACGGATTGCAAATGCCGTCAACGTAATCGAAAAGCTCGCCAAGCACGCAGCCCCAGGTTTTTGCGCTGGACAGCGTGTAGTTGGCCACCAGGCTTACGTGGCGCGCGACGTTTCCTTGCAGATGCACCAGCAGCGCGTTGTAGCTCGAGCGATTGTCGGAGCGAAACACTTCGAGGCCATCCGGATATTGATATGCGCTGTAACTGTGGCGCCCCTGCTCAAGGGTGTAGTCGGCACTGAGGTTCCAATTGGCGTTGAACGCGTGCTGAATTCCCACGCTGGCGTGCAACGCGTACGGCGTGTGGTAATTCGGATCGATAAGTGCGCGCGGTGCGCTGCCATTCCTATTGGCGTCGTTGACGGACTCGAGCGCGAGAACCCAGCCGGTTTGCGCCAGATCGTTGTAGTAAAGTCCGGCGCCGCCGCGAATCACGGTTTTTTCTGAATCGCCCAGCGCGTATGCAAAACCCAGGCGCGGTGCGAATGCTTTGCGGTAATCGTGCGGAGCCCCGGTGATTTCGGGATCGACGCCGGGCTGCAGCGAGGCCAGCGCGGGATTTTGCAACTGGCTGCGCCCGGAAGCAACGAACAAGCCGAAGGTAGTGTCGTAGCGCAAACCGTAATTCACGGTCAGCCGCGGCGTGATGCGCCAGGAATCTTGCGCGTAAAAACCGAGGCGCTGCACATTTTGCGAAAAGCTGCCGTCACCCGCCGGAGAGAATGCGCATTTAATTCCGGAAGCAGCGGCAGGTTGCGTGGCACATTCGCGGCTGAAGAAGAATTGCGCGGGGCTAGCCGCATAAAAACTCGGGTCTTGCGGATAGCTGATGACCGTTTCCGAAGTGGCGGAAAGCGCGCCGCTCAAAACTGGCTCGTGAATCATACCAATGCCGAAGCGCGACGAGTGATGCCCTGCGGAGTGGCTGACGTCGTAACGCGCCTGATATTTCTCTTGATTGCGCAACACGGGAAAGGCGGTGATGGCAGTGGCAAAGGAATTGTCGCCAAAGGTGTCGAGACCAGAAATAGTTTGAAAGGTGACGCTGAAAGGGAATTGCAACGAAAAACCCAGATAATCGTTGCGCGTTTCCGTGTGATGCAAAGCGCTGGCGCCTAAGCTAAAGCTGCCGACCCACGCGGGAGAAAAAATAAATTGATTGTTGAGCGCCAAATTTAGATAGGTGGAGTGCGAAGTGGCTCCGGTGCTCGGCAGCGTGGCTTGCTGCAGCAGATCGTTATGCGTGAGGTAGGTGTCGGTGGATGCGCGCAGAAACCATTGCGAATTGGCGGATTGCCGCCAATCCAGCCGCGCCGAGCCCAGCAAATCGTGGAACGGCACTGGCGCAAACGCCGGCACGGCAATCGAAGACACGCCGGAGAGCAATCCTTCCCGTGCCAGCGCGGCGAGCGCACTGAATTGCGCCTGGCTGGCCGGACTGTATGCGATGCTGGCGCGTTCCTGCACATATTCAAACGAAGTGAAAAACCAAAGTTTGTCCGGCTGGAGCGGGCCTCCGAGCGCGCCCACATAATTCTGGCGAGAGAAAGGCTGTTTGGGATTGGGCGCGGGATTTTCAATTGGAAAGCGCGCGTTCAGCGCAGCCGCGCGTTCGTAAAATGCAAAATCCCCATGCCAATCATTGGAGCCACGCCGTGTCGTGATCACTACGGATCCTGCGGTGGTGCGCCCAGTGTCCGCGTCTTCCTGTGCAGTGCGAAACGCGAATTCTTGAATGGCATCCGGCGAAAAATTTTGCAGGAAGCCGCCGATGTAATCGTCGGAATTGTCGACGCCGTCCACCGACAAATCGTTGTTGAGGCCGGAACTTCCGCCGGTAGAAACCGCGGTGATGCGCGCTTTGGTGGGATCGGACGGCTCGACCGGCTCTGTTCCCGGAACAAGGTACGCGATATTCGCAAAGCTGCGCGCAGCCAGCGGAATGTCTTGCAAGTCGCGCTGACCGACGATGCCCTGATGCACTGCGCTCGCGAGATCCATCGGTTGCGTGCTGATGGTCGACGCCTGATCCGCAACGGTGATGCTCTGCTCGATCGCCTGCGGATTCAAGATTACGGCAATATCGCGCACCGCGCTGACCGCCACCCGCACCTGCGCGCTAGCCTCCGCAAATCCCGATTTTCGCACCACAATGCTGTACGTGCCGGGAGGTACGTCATCCATGCGGAACGCGCCACGCTCGTCGCTAGCGGCCACGCGCTCAAAGGAAAACCCCACGCCACGCAACGTCACCTGCGCTGCTGGAACACTCGCTCCGCTGCTATCGCGCACCAGACCCTGCAACGAGCCGCGATACGTTTGCGCTATCGAGCCAGAAGCGCCCGCCAGCGCGGCCATCAGGAAGGCGAAGAATTTCGCCCGAAACCTTCGCCGCGAGCATCTTATAAACATTTGGCCAACACCCGAGTTGCCATCTTAGACGCGTAGTAGACGGGTTTCGTTTCCGCTTTCGCGATTGCAAGTTTACGCGAAACCACCCGGAATTTCGCTCGCGGTCGCCGATTGAGGTGATCTGCCAGCCGGCGGCGTTTATCGCCCGTTTAGGGTGAATCTGAGTAAATTCCCAGTGTACGTGACGGACCTTAAGAACGTCAGCCCTTTACGGAGGTCGTAATGAACACGCGATGCAAACTTGGCGTTGTGATTCTCGGTGGCGCGCTCGGCGCAACGATGGCGGTGTCACAAGAGAAGAAAATCAAACGTTCCGATCTGCCCCCGGCCGTAGAAAAAACGGTGGCGGCGCAAAGCACCGGGGCAACCATCAAAAGTTTCCGCACAGAAAAAGAAAACGGTGAGACGCTTTATGAAGCCGAGATGACGGTGAGCGGCCACAGTAAAGACGTCACCATGAACGCGCAAGGCGAAGTCGTCGAAGTCGAAGAAGAAGTGGCGATGGATAGCTTGCCGGCAGCGGTCAAATCCGGGCTACTGAGCAAAGCAGGAAAAGGCAAAATTACCAGGGTGGAATCACTGACCAAAAAAGGAAGGCTGGTCGCCTACGAAGCGCAGGTAAACGCCAAGGGCAAAAAGTCTGAAGCGCAAGTCGGCCCCGAAGGACAGCCGCTCGATCACGAAGAATAAGCCCCCGGAAGCACTGCGCACCGCTACACTTGCAATCTGAATTTGCAGCGCGTCAGCACGGTGGTCATCGTCAGTACAAGCGCTGCAAATAGAAATGCCCGCATCACGCCATACCAGCCCCGGGTTCCATCAGCGGTAAGCCGAAAAAGAGCAGGCGTAAAATATGCCAAGTAAGCGAGCATGTAGGCAAGAAGATCCCCGCGCTGTAAGCTACCCCACCCTTTTCTTGACCATGTGCGCGGCGGTCGAATACACTAGTTAATTCCTGCACAGCCGCTGATGCGGCCTATGTATGGTTCCGCGGCTGCGAATCGTTCGCACGGAAAAGACCACTTGCAGCAAACTTGCACGAAGCGAGTTCAGGGAAATAGAGGGGGATTGCTTTGCCAAAGCGCACATATCAACCGCGCAAACGCCGCCGAGCGAAGACGCACGGCTTTCGCGTGCGCATGAAGACCAAAGGTGGCCGCAAAGTGCTAGCCGCGCGCCGCAAGAAGGGGCGCCATCGCCTTACGCCCGAATGATGCGGCGAATTCGTTAGCCGCTGCCGGCTCCGCGTCGCTAGGTTCGCAATTCCCGCGCGAGGCGCGGCTGGTCCGCCGCGATGATTTTGACACCGTTTATCGGGCGGGCAAGCGCCGCTCCAGTTCCCACTTCACGGTCTTCCTTCGCGCGAACGATTTGCCGCAATCGCGTTTCGGCTTCAGCATCAAGAAGGCCCTGGGAAATGCCGTGGTGCGCAATCGCATGCGCCGACGCATTCGAGAAGTGGTGCGCAAGCATCGGCGGGAGATTCCGGCAGGATGGGACATCGTGATACATCCAAAAAATTCGGTCGAACACGCGGAGTTCTCGATCTTGACGACGGATCTGTTGCGTTTGCTCGACGG
>Ga0182024_10009044_pt1 | contig 20747 bp, 18 predicted proteins | sample P32metaG_FD_120480 | JGI IMG/M metagenome (GOLD analysis project Ga0182024, IMG submission 120480) | Permafrost microbial communities from Stordalen Mire, Sweden - P3-2 metaG (Illumina Assembly) | ecosystem: Environmental > Terrestrial > Soil > Wetlands > Permafrost | place: Sweden: Stordalen...
ACGCTCTCGGGTGGCCAGCAGCAAGGTGTTGCCGTGTGCAGGGCAATCCTCGGCGACCCGAAGTTGGTTATCCTCGATGAACCGACTGCCGCTCTCGGAGTGTCGCAGACACGAGAGGTACTGGAGCTGATCGGCCGGTTGGCGGCGCAGGGTCGCGGCGTTCTCATCGTCTCTCACGACCTTAGGCAGGTGCTTCAAGTTGCGGACCGGATCGTAGTGTTACGCCAGGGGCAAACCGTCGCCGACAAGGCAGGGGCGGTGTGGACAGAGCATTCCCTGATCGCAGCCATTGCTGGCGCGACTCAGGCTCTTAGTGGCGTAACGGCGGGCGAGTAGTGCCCACCGAGGTCCGTGAAGCGGGTACCGGCGCACAGGTAGTCCCTGGTGCAGACGGCGCGGGCGTGCCGGCGTCGGGCTCAGTCCGTCGCTCAGACATCGCCGACATCAGACGGCGGGTCGCCTCGGGCCTGGCCGGCCCGTGGAGGGTTGTCCCAATTTTGATCGCCTTGGCGGCGATCTGGGCATTTTTTACCGTGCAGAGCCCCATCTTCCTGAGCAGCCAGAACCTTACAAATCTTACGAACCAGATCTCCGTGTCGACCTTTGTCGCCCTTGGACTGGTGTTCCTCCTTCTGGTGCGTCAGATAGACCTCTCTCTTGCGGGGGTGGCGGCCGTAGCCGGCGGGATAGCAGGCGTGTTGAGCACCTCAACCCACTGGAACCCGGTGGCGGCGGTCGTGGTTGCTCTTGCCTTCGGTGCCGGAGCAGGCATCATCCAGGGCTCGGTAGTGACGGTGCTCGGCACGTCCGCCTTCATCGTGACTCTGGGCGGGATGTTCATTCTTGAGGCCGTACTGTTCTGGGAGCTACCCGTAACCCAGGTTGTCCCGCTGGCGAACACGCCGTTGCAAGCGATCGCGTTCAGTTACGTGCCGGCGTGGGTCAGTTATGTGGTGGGAGTGGCGGCAGTGGGTGCTTTTGCCGCACTGAGATGGGGCGACCACAGGTCGCGCTGCCGCCACGGGATCCGTTCAAGTCTTGTGGCCACTACTGTGGTGCCCTCGCTGGCCCTGGCGGTCCTAGTCTTCGGGGTGCTCATCTTCGTGTTCAATGCATACAGAGGTGTACCGGCGCCCGCCGTGGTGCTCATAGGTTGCTGCGCCATTCTCGCCTACGTCCAAAAGCGTACGCCGTTAGGCAAGCACATTTACGCAATCGGCGGGAACCCAGAAGCGGCTCGGCGCGCTGGGGTCCACGTCAAGACCGTCACTGTTTTCACCTTTGCCCTGGGTGGCTTTATGGCTGCCGCCGGCGGCATTGTACAGGCCTCACAATTGCTCGGAGTATCACAGCAATCAGAGGATCTCACGCTGCTACTCGGAGCGCTTGCTGCCGTGGTCGTTGGCGGGGTTAGCCTGGCAGGCGGACGCGGCAATGTCTGGGCAGCAGTGATAGGTGGCATTCTGATCGGGAGCATCCAAAACGGTCTCGACTTGATCAACTCCTCGTCGGCGGTGCAGTGGTTCGTAGAGGGGATGATCCTTATCGTTGCTGTCATCATCGACGCACTGATCTCGCGGTCGTCTATCAATGTCGGAGGCACCTAGGCTTTCTCCCAGACATAGGATCTTTGTTGGGCAGGCGGGTATTGGAGGTTCACCGAATGAACTGACCTGGTTACCAGGCTGGTCACTGCGGATCATGATGGCCGATGGGCAGGTGTGCCGGCCCAGGTAGTTGACCACCTGGGGGCAGCCACGCCCGACCAGGTCGCCTCTTGACACGCCCCGCCGGAGTTTATAGGCTACGGGAACGTTCCCATAGACATACGACCTTTGTGGAGCGAGCGGGGATTGGAGGGTTCGCGTGTCGAATGAACTGACGTGGTTACCAGGGTGGTCGCTGCGGAGCCTGATGGCCGATGGACAGGTGTCGCCGGTCGAGGTCGTTGAACACTTTTTGGGCCGGATTGCTGAGCACAACGAGCTTCTCCACGCGTTCCAGTCGATAGACGAAGAAGGGGCCAGGCAACAGGCCAAGCAGGCTGAAGCAGCCGTGCTGCGGGGAGAAGAACTAGGAGCTCTGCACGGGGTCCCGTTGTCAGTCAAGGAATACATCCCGGTGGAGGGACTGCCCCTTCGTGACAGCGACGGAGTGGACAAGGGGATCGCCAAACATGACGCACTGGGCGTGGCGCGGCTACGACGTGCCGGCGCTGTGATCCTAGGGACCAACACTGCGATGGGGATCACGCAGGCGCTTCTCAACCCCTACAACTGCGACGACGAGGCCCGGAACCCGTGGGACGCCAGTCGGGTAACGGGATGGTCAAGCTCGGGGGGTGGTTCTGCTGCGGCTGCGGCGTTGGTGCCCATAGCGATCGGCAATGACGGGGGCGGTTCAACGCGGTTGCCGGCGGCCGGAGCCGGCGTGGTTGGCGTCCACCCGACGCCCGGGCTGGTCCCAGACGTGAATTTCGATGAACCGGAGCTCGTCGCGCTCACGCAGTCGAGCGGGCCGCTGTGCAGAAATGTAATGGACGCGGCCACCGTGTTACAGGTGATGGCTGGCCCAGATGGGCGCGATTTCACTTGCATCAAGACGGAGCCATCGGACTACCTTGCCGAGATCGACTTAGGCGTAGACGGTATGCGATTGGCCTGGACCGACGACTTCGGCTTTGCAAGCATGTACGCCCTCGCCGAGAGCCCTCGAGTTATTGCTGGAATACGTTCCGGTGCTTATCAGTTCGAGTCGCTTGGGGCAAAAGTCGAGCCCGTGCCCGACATCTGCCAGGACTTCTGGGATGACTACTGCATCACTAACTACCTGTTCCAGATTGCAATGGAGGTGCCGAAACCAACCGTTGAGCAGTGGGTGAGGGGGATTGAGGGGCGCAACCGCACTTGGAGCGGGTTCCGACGAGTCCTGACTGATTACGACGCGCTGCTGTGCCCTACAACTCAGCTTCTGCCCCGCTCTGTCGAAGACTGGAGCGAGGCGTGGTTACGCGACGCTGAGCAGTACCCTCATGGCACCTTCGCACCAACGGTTACCTGTGGCACCCACATATTCAACTGGATCGGGTTCCCGGCGGTCTCGGTACCGTGCGGCTTTGTCGACGGTCTCCCAGTGGGGCTGCAGATCGTGGGGCTCCCAGGGTCCGAGGGCAAGCTGCTGCGCGTGGCCAATAGCTTCCAGTCCGCCTTCCCTGGCACCATGGCCCATCCGCCAATTGGGTACCAGGCGCGGGGAGCATGAGGACCGTCCCCGGCAGCCACGCCACGGTGGCTCGCACTTCATGGCGGTTCAACATCAATCACGTAGGCAAACAACCGACCACCAATCACAACCGGAGGTAACGTATGAGAGCTTGGCGCCTAAGACAGGTCATCGCTGGCCTTAGCATCTTGGCATTAGCAGCACTTACTGCGGGGTCGTCCACGGCGTCCGCCACCAATGAGGGAGCCGCGGGGCACGTAACCAACCTCTTAGTCTGGACCGACCAACCCCGTCTGGCAGCATTCCAGGCCTACCAAAAGCTCAACCCAAATGTTCACTTCACCTACGAAGAAGTGGCTTCGGGGTCTGCCGATGCCACCGTTAATGGGTTGACGCTGTCTCAAAAGATCCTCCTGGCCAAGCGCACCGGTACAGGTATGCCGGACATCGCCTTTGTAGGTGTCCTCAACCAGGTACCCCAGGTGGAGTTCCCAGCAGTTGACTACGCTGCGAACCTCGCTTCGTATATACCTGAATCGGTCCAAAAAGGTTACAGCGGAGGGATGAACGACATTTGTATGGCAAATGGCCAATTGATATGCCTGCGAAATGACCAAGGTGCGAACGTCCTATGGTATAACCAAACATTGATGAAGCAGTTCGGGTACTCAGTGCCCACAACTTGGGCGCAGTACCTGGCGCTGGGCGAGAAGGTGGCCGCGCAACACCCGGGGTACCTGATTGGCAACATCAATGGGCGCTTCGGGCTCGAAGGTTACTTCTGGCCGGCGGAGTGCCCATACGAGCAATTGGTCGGGGACATGAAGGTGCGGGTAGATATGAGTGCGCCGACTTGCGTGGCAATGGCCAAGCTTCTTGACACCCTGGTCAAGGATGGCACCGTATCGACGGACTATCCATTTGACGCAAGCTACGCTGCATCGATCAAGAAGACCCTGCTCATGCCGGCGGCGGACTGGTTTGGTGCCTATATATTCGACGGCACGTTCCACCTGCCCGCCAAACAATGGGTGGCCGCGCAAACCCCGGCCTGGACGGCAACGGGGACGCACTGGACCGGGGACGAGGGTGGCGGTGTCTACATGGTCTCCAAGGCCTCCAAGAACATTGCTGCTGCTGCCAAGGTCATACAGTGGATAGCTACGAATTCGTCTCCGAGCGGTTTTGAAGCCCATTCGGTGACGGTCCCCGCGTACGCCCCGGCCGCGAAGACCTGGGCGCAGACAGGCGAGGCCGGCTTCCAGAGTTACTTCGCCAGCAACCCCGCGCCGGTATTTACCGCTGCTGCTGCCAGCATCTGGACTGGGATCAGCTACGTCGGCTATGACGACGAAGGGACATTCGACCTGACGATGACAGAGGCCGCAGCCGCCGGGCGCACATTGGTGTCCGAGCTGCCCGGATGGCAGAAGCAAGCCACGCAACTGCTCCAGGCCGCAGGTTATAGCGTAGTTCATTGATGGTTGCGGGCTTCGGCTCGCGGCCCCGTGAGCTGCCAACGCGGTAGTCGCACGGTTAGGAGAAGCCGACCGGAGCTGTCGACGCCAAAACATCGACAGCTCCGGGGGACCTAACTAACTCGGACCGACGAGGCAGAAGGGAGTGTGGTGCTCGACCAGGACGACCCTGAGCTGAAGAGCGGCGGGCCGGGGCCCCAAGGCACCATGTCGGGCCCGGGGGCCCAGACATCCATAGCCAGACGACGACAATGGCTCACCCCTTACGCGTACCTCTCGCCCTTTTTGGTCTTCTTGGCGGTGTTCGGGATCTTCCCGATCCTGTATTCGGTGTACCTGAGCCTCACCAGCACGGCTGGCAATGGGGCCGGTGCGGGATTGTTATCGAACTATACGACGGGCGACCGCGATTTCCGCTTCCTCTCGTCATCGGAGAATATTGGCGAGTACGTGTTGATATGGCTGCCCACTTTGATCGTGCTCGTCTTCGTAGCTGCCCTCCTGCTTGACCAGCGTCCGGGACGCTTCGCAACGGCCATGCGCGTACTGTTCTACGTGCCTGGAGCGTTGGCCGGCTCGGCCTCGGTCCTCGTCTGGTTGTTCATGCTGGACCCGTCGGTCAGCCCTTTCAAGATCGTTTTCCAGATCTTGGGGTTGAGCAACGTGAACCAGGTTATTACCCCCCCGCATATTGCCACCATTGTCGCGATAATCGCGATTTTCACGGGCTCGGGCGCCTGGATCGTGATCGTCTACGGCGCGCTCTCCGGTATCCCGCGCGAGATGCTCGAGGCAGCGGCGCTGGACGGCTGTGGTCAGGTAAGGCTGGCTTGGAACATCAAGCTGCCCCAGATCCGCCGTTATGCGGTGTTGATCGTGGTCCTCAGCTTTGCCACCGGGACCCAGGTCTTCGTGGAGCCCACCATCTTGTACAGCGCGGGCGCGGGTTTCGTCAGCCCAACCTGGTCGATCAACGAGTTGAGCTACTTTTATGCCTTTACGTACGGGAGGTTCGGCGTTAGCGCCGCCCTGTCGGTCGAGCTCTTCCTTGTCTCGCTCCTGATCGCCGTGGTCGTGGTCCTGAAGACAGGTTTTCTCTCCGCAGGGCAGTCACGGTGATGTCAACCAAAAGGGGGTGGCACGGCGTGGACAAGCGGCCTGCAAGGCAGGGGCCTAACCTGACTGGGCTCGGCCTCGCCAATGCACGCCTCCGAAGTGGCGGCTTCTGGCTTGCTCGCGTAGCCATGCTATGGGCCCTCGCCCTGTTCTTCGGGTTACCACTGCTATGGCTGGTCCTGGCACCCAGCAAGACGAACGGCCAACTCGGTACGACGGCCCCGTTATCGTTCGGGTCGTTCGGTAACTACGAGACAGCTTTCCACAACCTGTTCAATGCCCAGGGAGGCATTTTCGTCACCTGGCTGGAGAACTCTTTCATCTACGTTGCTGCCTCGGTAGCGATCGCACTTGTCCTCAGCATTTGTGCCGGGTACGCGCTCGCCATGTTCCAGTTCCCCGGGCGCAGAGCTGTGCTGATCGCCACACTGATCGCTATGATCACCCCTTCGGCTGCTCTGGTGCTCCCCGTATTTCTTGAAATGAGCTTGTTCCATTTATTGAACACAGCTTTCGCCGTCATCCTGCCGAGTGGCTTCTTCCCGTTCGGAGCCTATTTGAGCTACGTGTACTTTTCGACCAGTCTTCCCCGGGAGATCGTGGAGGGGGCGCGCGTGGACGGCGCTCGCGAGTTCGCAATATTCCGGTCCATTGCGCTGCCACTGGCCAAGCCGTTGCTGGGCTTGGTTGGCTTCTTCGCATTTGTTGGCCAGTGGAACAACTTCTTCCTCGTCTCGGTGATGATCTCGAGCCCGGGACGGTACAACCTGCAAGTGGGAATGTCTACCTTGCTTAGTGGGGCTTTCTTTGCCAACCCGAGCGTACCCATTGCAGCGGGTATCCTTCGCCCCGAGCTGGCTCTGGGCGGGATGCTGCTCGCGGCCCCAGTTGTAGTCGTGTTCCTGTTCGTCCAGCGGTACCTGATCAGGGGCCTGCTCGCTGGCTATGGGATAGGTTAAGCGATGCGGACCGTATTGTGACGATCACACAGCAGGGGTAGTAGGCACCTTGCCGCGAACCACTCGTCGACGGAGGTCGGTCGCAGCGCCCTTCCGCCGGGCGGGGCCGTTGTGCCTTCCGGTCGAGTCGCGAACGACCAGTCGGGTGCCGACCGTTTCGACCCGGTGGGGCAGGTTGGGGTCGGCCAAACGGGCGGTCAACATGCGACCGGCACGGTGCGCGTAGTCTTCGAGGGGGCGCACCAGCGCGGAGAGCCCGGGGTGCATTACGGCAGAGAGCTCTGTCTCGTCATAGACGATCAGGGAAATGTCGCCAGGGATGGCCAACCCGCGGTCGTTCAGGTAGGCAACAACGCCGGCGGATACCGGGCTCGAGCATAGGCTCAGGATGGCGGTTGCGCCGGCGTCTACTAGCTGTTCTGCAGCCTGCCAACCAGCCTGGACATCGACGTGGTCAAATGGTACCAACACTTCTGCCACAAGCTCGAGCCCCAGGCGGCGCAATGAAGTTTGGAATATCATGTGCAATTGCCGACCGGGCCTGACCACCAAGGGATGTGTGATAAGCGCAACATGCGAATGCCCGAGCGAGGCAAGGTGTTCGAGGGCCTGGTTAACTCCTGCTCGCGGGTCGATAAGTACGGCATCGGCAGTGACGCCACCGATCTCTCTGTCGAGTAGGAGTATCGGCTGCGAGACCGCCCGCAAGGCAGCGACGACACGGTGGTCTTCTTCGTCGACTAGCGACACGACATAGGCGTCAGCGCCGTGGGAGCGCAGTGAGTTCAGTGCCAACAGCTCACCGTCGGCTACGCCGCCGGACGTGGCGATCAGGAGACTGATACCCTGAGCTCGAAGATCTCGTTCCAGGACTTCGGCGATCGTGCTGTAGAAGATGTGCCGTATGCCTGGTATGAGAAGGCCCACGAGGGCACTGCGTTTGGTCCTCAGTGACCGGGCGGCAGCGTTCAACTGGAAGTCGTGCTTGCGGATCGCCTCCATCACTCGGGCCCGCGCTTCGGGCGACACACTCGTCGTCCCGCTCAGAACTCTCGAGACCGTTGACTTCGACACCCCCGCCTCGTGGGCGAGCCCGATGATCGTGACGGGTTTGCGCTTTTTGGATGTCAGGTCACGTGGGGACTTCTCATCCGGCATCAGTCACGCTCCGCTCGTTTGAAACAAGCCTCGCTCCCACCATCAGGACCCAATTAGCCGGAAGGCCCGGCCTCGCAACGGGTACGAAGCTCACAGCTTATGGTATCGTTTCCCAACGGGAGTGCTCAAATTGGAGGGGTAGGGCGAGGTCGACCGTGGGTTTGGCGGACAGAGATCGGCAAGAGTTGACGGACCTTATCGTCGAGTTTGCTTGGCGGGTTGATCACCGTCTAGCGAGCTCGATCCATGAGCTTGTAGCCGACGATGTCGAGATGACGCTTACCAACGCGACAATGCGCGGAAAGGACGACGTCGTTGCCTGGGGGGCCAAGAGGGACGCCTCTGACCGTACGACGTCGCACCTGATGATGAACCTTCGCTTCCAAGTGGTTGATTCTGACAAGGTCGAGGTGGGCTCAAGCTCGATCATCTTTCGCCACAGCGGCCTCGATAGGGGCCCCCCCCTTCCGTGGGCGGTGACTGAATACCACGATGTGTTCGTGCGCGTGCGCGAGGAGTGGAAGTTCCAGTCGAGAGTTTCGAGCGATATATTCATGTCAGAGGGTGCCTAACACAGCAGTTGGAAATAGGCCACGAGTTCGACGATCGGAGCCCAGGTGACGCGCGAATCAAAACAGGCTGGGGCGGAACTTCAGCGTCGCATGCTGGGCGTCGTTCCCTCCGACCACGACCCGAGTACCGCTCCCGGGTTCATTGCCGAGTTCATCGAGGAGCATATCTTCGGAGAGTTGTGGCAACGCCCCGGTATTGACCTGCGTACCAGGAGCCTCTGCACCATCGCCGCTATCGTCGCGGGGAGTTATCGCGACGACGCCCTGAAGAACCACGTCCTGGGGGCGCTCGCCAATGGGGCGACACAGGAGGAGATCCTGGAGGTGATCGTCCACACCGCGGTATACGCGGGTCTCCCGGTGCTGGGCGGTTCACTGCGCGCCGCTCAGGAGGTTTTCGATGGTCGGTGGGCCGCGCAATTAGCTGGTAAATAGGGGTCACACCTCCAGTCGTACATTCCTGCCTCAGGATGATCGCCCGCATTGGAGGACCACTGGCGCCGAGGCCTTGACCAATGGTGGTCCAGGCTCGTATAGTGGTGGGAACGTTCCCGCGGGGCGGGAACTGCACCTTCGGAGACGACCATCACGACCGTCGATCGAGTTCTTTCAAGTCAATTGTTGAGCATCGAGGGGATTGAAAAATGTCAGGTCCGCCGGTAGTCGATCGGGTCGAAGTCGCGGTCGTGGGCGGTGGGCCGGGCGGTCTTGCGGCGGCCGCCATGTTGAAGCGGCGGGGGATGCACCCAGTTGTGTTCGAGCGGGATGCACTGGGCTCGTTCTGGCGTGGCCAGTATGACCGCCTGCACCTTCATACGATCCGATGGCTGTCCAATCTGCCGGGCTACCATTTCCCGCGCAGTGAGGGGAAGTGGGTCTCTCGTGACGGCGTGGTCAGGCACCTCGAGCGTTATGCCGCGCATTACTCACTGGACGTCAGGGTTGGCGTGGAGGTGCAACGCGTTGACCGAACAGAAAGGGGCTGGCGTCTAGAAACCTCGAAAGGGCCCATTGATGCTTGGGCCGTAGTACTCGCTACCGGGTACAACCTCCAGCCGGTCAAGCCGGATTGGCCTGGCGTGGAGACTTTCGAAGGCGACCTGGTCCTAGGGTCAGACTACCGCCGACCTCAGCCCTATGCCGGCCGCAATGTGCTGGTTGTGGGCACCGGCAATAGCGGTGCGGAGATCTCTGTCGACCTCGTGGAAGGCGGCGCCGCCAAGGTGTGGCTCTCGTACCGGACGCCGCCGAACGTGACCGTTCGAGATGGGCCGATCCCGCCCCCCCTATTGGGCATGGTCCTCCGCGCTCTTCATGTCTCGACCCGCAACGGTGACCGCCTAATGGCGTTCCTGACGCGCAAGCTGGTTTCAGAGCTCGCCACCTACGGGCTGCCCCCTGCACCGCGCGGCGTGGTAACTCAGATGGTGCGGGACGACGTAATTCCCGTCATCGACGTCGGCCTCATCGGCATGCTCCGGAAAGGGCTCGTTCAGCCTGTGCCAGCGGTCAAGAGCGTCGCCGGGTCACAGGTGAACCTCGTCGACGGGACGCGGCTACTACCAGACGTCGTCATCGCATGCGTTGGCTACCGTCGGGGCCTCGAGCCGTTAGTAGGGCACCTCGGTCTGCTCGCGCCGAATGGCAAGCCACTCGCGTTCGGAGGCAAAGAAGTCGGCTCGGCGCCGCGAATGTTCTTCGTCGGGTATAAGAACACGATCGCCGGCATGTTCCGCGAGTTCGGCTACGAGGCTAAGCACATCGCCCGGGTGTTGCGAAAAAGACCGAGGGACATGCAGTTCCCGAGCCCGCTCAGAGGACCACGGGCTGTTGCGGAGACTGAGCAGAGCCCAAGTGGCCCGAGCTCAGTTGCCAATACGGTTGCCAAACTCGAGGTAACACCGATGGCATAAGACCTCGGGAGACGCGGCCCGGATTGTCTAGTGCCTGGTCGCGGCCGGCCCCCGGATTAATTGAATGTTGTCAGTTGAGATGACGATGGGACATGTCCCATGAGGAGGAACCTACAGTGGCGCTGGCAATACAGATATCACCCACCGAGCTTGTCGAGGCGCTACCCAAACGTCTCCTCATAGATGGCGACTTCGTCGAGCCCGCGTCCGGCGCGACTTTCGATACGGTCAACCCCGCCACCGGAGCAGTGATCGCGTCCCTCGGCCGCGCTGGTGATGAAGATGTCGAGCGCGCCGTGGCCGCAGCCCGCGCAGCGTTCGAGGGGCCGTGGGCGAGAGCAGTCCCCTTGGAACGTCAACGTCTTCTCCAGAGGCTGTCGGAGCTCATTAGCGAGAATGTAGACGAGTTAGCCTTCTTGGACTCGCTGGACGTCGGGTTACCCATCAGCCGTTCGCGAGCCGCAGTTCAGGGTGCCGCCAACGCCCTGTTCGGGTACGCAGCAGCAGCCCGGTGGATCCGAGGAGCCACGATCGAGAACTCCGTGTCCCCGGACATGTTCACGTATACGAGAAAAGAACCCGTGGGCGTCGTGGCAGCGATCATCCCGTGGAACTCGCCCGTAAACACGATGGTAGGCAAGATCGGGCCAGCACTGGCTGCTGGGTGCACCTTGATCGTTAAGCCCGCCGAGCAGTCGCCTCTCAGTGCGCTGCGTCTCGGGGAGTTGTGCGTGGAGGCCGGCGTTCCCAAGGGTGTCGTCAATGTGCTGACTGGCTACGGCGATGTCGGCGCCGCCTTGGTGGCGCACGAGAAGGTCGACAAGGTATCCTTTACTGGCTCTGTGGAAACTGGTCAAGCCATAATCCGGGCATCGGCAGCGAACATGAAGCGCCTTACCCTTGAGCTCGGAGGAAAATCCCCAGATATTGTTTTCGCCGATGCCGACCTTTACCTCGCGGTCCCGTCAGCCGCTATGGCTGCATTCCAGCTGACAGGGCAATTCTGCGCTGCGGGCTCCCGGCTCTTTGTGGAGCGGAGCATATACGAGGAGTTCCTCGACCGGATCGTAAGGTACGGCCAGACATTGGTGCTAGGCGACCCTTTGGTCTCCGAGACCGAGCTCGGCCCGGTTGTCTCTGAGGAGCAACTCGTGAAGATCCTTGGGTACGTCGCCAGTGGGAGCGATGAAGGCGCAGAACTGATCACGGGTGGCAGCCGGCTGACTGAAGGGCCTTACAGTGAGGGGTACTACTTACCTCCGACCGTGTTCGCCGGGGCCAACAACCAGATGAAGATCGCTCGAGAGGAGATATTCGGCCCAGTCATCTCCGCCATCCCCTTTGATACAGTGGAGGAGGCCCTTAGCTTGTCCAACAATACGCAGTACGGACTGGCATCGGGGGTTTGGACCAGGGACCTTCGCAAGGCTCACTGGCTAGCGGCGCGTCTCGAATCAGGGATGGTGTGGGTAAACACCTATGGCAACTATGACAAGGCGGTGCCTTTTGGGGGTTATAAGATGAGTGGGCTTGGCTTAGAGAACGGTTCTGAAGGCATAGAACAGTACTTGCACACGAAATGCGTTTGGATCAACGTCCAGTGAACTTTTAGTACCCAGTGCCCAACGCACCTCAGTTTGCCCTCGATACATCGCTCACCGAGTACGGCGACCCGGAGTTCAGCCGCTATCTGCGCCGGGCTTTTCTCGCGTCAGCCGGCTTCGATGGTGACGACCTGGACAGACCGATCGTCGGTATTGCTCACACCAGCTCCGACTATGTAACTTGCCACCGCGATATGCCCCAGTTGGTCGAGGCCATCCGCCGAGGTGTACACCAAGCAGGCGGCTTGGCGATGGCCTTCCCGATAGCGGGGCTGGCGGAGATCTTGTTGTCCCCGACCTCGATGCTCTTCCGCAACCTGGCAGCGATGGAAGCCGAGGAGCTTGTGAAGGCCCAGCCGATGGACGCGGTGGTCTTCGTAGGCGGTTGCGACAAGACGGTGCCGGCACAGCTTTTGGCCGCGGCATCTGCCAACGTCCCAGCCCTGTTCGCCGTGGCCGGCCCGATGCAGACGGGGTCGTGGCGAGGGGAGCGCCTCGGCGCCTGCACAGATTGCCGCCGGTTCTGGAGCGAGCATCGTGCGGGGGCTCTCGATGCTGAAGAGATTGTCGAGGTCCGAGACCGGCTCTGTCCGACGGCGGGGACCTGCATGGTCATGGGTACAGCCTCAACCATGGCCTGTGTCACCGAAGCATTGGGTTTGATGCTGCCTGGCGGTGCGACGCCGACTGCTCCGTCGGGGGCGCGACTGCGGCATGGCACGCAAACCGGTCGTGCGGCCGCCGCAGTGACGCGTCGTCCTCGCGAGGTGCTAACGCCTGGTGCCTTCCATAACGCCATTACCGTGCTCTGCGCTATAGGTGGGTCAACCAACGCCGTTATCCATCTGCTCGCGCTCGCCCGACGCGCAGGTGTCGAGCTGAGCCTAAAGGACTTCGCAGAGGTGTCGAGTTCGACACCGGTACTCGTCGATTGCAAGCCGGTCGGTGCTGGCTATCTTCAGGACTTCGATGCAGCCGGCGGCCTTCCCGTCCTATTGAAGGCCCTGGAGCCGCTGCTCGACCTCTCTGCCGTCGGCGTCACCGGACAGTCGTTAGGTCATCTCATTGAAGGTTACGATGCCCCCGGTTCTTGGCAGACGACGATCAGGGCCCTCGACCAGCCACTGCAACCGTCTGGCGGCCTCGCGATTTTGACTGGTTCACTCGCGCCCGACGGTGCAGTCCTAAAGGCCTCCGCCGGAACTGCTTCGCTCTTGAAGCATCGCGGACCTGCTGCCGTATTTGACGGTCCTGAGGACGCTGCACGCAGGGTCGATGACCCGTCGCTCGGGCTCGGGCCCGGGCATGTACTGGTGTTGCGCAACGCCGGGCCTGTGGCCGCTGGCATGCCCGAGGCGGGATCGCTGCCCATCCCGCGTTACCTCGCCGCCGCTGGCGTCCGCGACATGGTGCGTGTCTCGGACGCCCGCATGAGTGGCACCTCTTATGGGACGGTGGTCCTGCACGTGTCGCCTGAGGCCGCGGTGGGAGGCCCGATCGCACTTGTCCAAGACGGTGACATCATCGACTTAGACGTCCCCTCTGGTCGGATAGATCTCATTGTGGACCCCGTCGAACTTGAGCGAAGAAGGGCGGCGTGGCGGCCCCAACAGCGCAGTGAGCGGGGATGGAGACGCCTCTACGAGGAACATGTTTTGCAGGCCAACCTCGGCGCCGACCTTGACTTCTTGTAAACGTCGCGACCTGGCCGGATACTGGAGAATGAAATGACCGAGCTACCACTTCTGAAGGAACTGCAGGCCCTCCTCGACAGGCAGGCGATTTACGATGCCATGATGCGGTACTGTCGTGGCGTCGATCGGTGCGATGCGGCCCTCATGGGTTCCATCTACCACGACGGCGCGCGCGCTTTTGCCACGTCGGCCGCGGAGTTTGTGAAGCACTTCATCCCCGACAACCGTGCGGCGACTCTGTTCACCGTCCATTCGATTTCCAATTTTACGATCGAGGTAGACGGGGACCGGGCTCACTCGGAGGCCTATTTCATCACTTACGTCGGTCGCGACGACGACGGCAACGAGGTAGTTGATGTCTTTTGTGGCCGCTATGTCGACCAGTGGGAGCGACGAGTCGAGCGTTGGGGAGTAACAGTACGCGATGTGGTCCACGAGTGGAGCCGGGCCAACGCGTTTGGTACTGAGATGTTCCCTGTGCCGCCGAGCGAGGACGGCACCTTCGTGCCGCCGGTGAGGGGACCAAAGGACATCTCGTACCGGAGATGACGTACCAAGCTCCCGAGGAGAGGCAGCCGTGCCGGTAGCGACCCTCGATGGCGTCGACATTGCATACCTCGACAGCGGCGGGACAGCCCCTGCTGTAGTTCTTGCGCACGGGTTTTGCATGGACCATACGATGTTCGACGCCCAAGTGGCCGGCCTTCGCCATGACTACCGGGTTATAACCTGGGACCAGCGCGGCTGGGGCTGCACGCGCGCGGTGGGCCCGTTCACGTTGTGGGATTCGGCACACGATCTGCTCTCTCTCCTCGATTACCTCGACGTCAAGCGGGCGGTACTTTGCGGGATGTCGCAAGGAGGCTTCGTCGCACTGCGGGCTGCGCTCCTAGCTCCCGACCGGGCCCGCGGGCTGGTCCTGCTCGACAGCCAAGCGGGGCTCGAAGACCGGAGCGGGCCCGACGAGATCATTCGCACTTGGATGAAATCGGGGCCTTCGTCGGTGCAACAGCGCCTGGCCGATGTCCTACTCGGCCCAGGCGACTGGACGAACTGGTTCGCCAAGTGGGCGACAATGGACCGGCAACAGCTTGATTGGGCCTACCGCTGCCTCATGGACCGCGATGACCTAACGGCGCGCCTACCGGAAATCCGCTGCCCAGCTCTCATATTGCATGGTACTCACGACGACGCGGTGCCCTTGGAAATGGCGTCAGTATTGCTTTCTGGACTGGGCGGGAGCACATCGTTCATCCCCATCGAGGGTGGCCGGCACGCTTCAAATATCACGCACCCCGGTGTAGTAAACGAAGCGATACGGTCATTCCTTGCGGGTACCCAAGACTGATCTGTCCAGGACGAAGGAGCGCCTTTAGTGCCGCCACCACACATAGTTGCCGCAGGCCCGGTACGAACCGGGGTCCCATTCCCAACAGAGCTACCGACCGGATTACTGATCGACGGCACATGGCGACCGGTACCTGGGAGGACCGCGTTTGACGTAATAGACCCTGCCACCGAGGAGGTCTTCGCCACCGTGGCCGCGGCGTCCTCAAAAGACGTTGACGATGCACTTGGCTCAGCGCAACGGGGATGGTCGGAATGGCGCGAAGTCGACGCCTGGGCTCGCTCCGCAACACTGCGCCGGGTCGCTGAAATTGTCCGGGACTGGGTCGACCAGATGGCCTACGTCCTCACCAGCGAACAGGGTAAGCCGTTGCCGGAGGCTCGAAGCGAGATCCTCGCCGCCGCAGACCAGTTCGACTGGTATGCCGACGAGGCGCGCCGCCTATACGGGCGGACGGTGGACGGCCACAACAGGCGGCAGCGGATCCTTGTGCGCCGTGAGGCGGTCGGGCCGGTGGCCGCCTTCACAACTTGGAATTTCCCGGCCCTTCTGCCGGCTCGTAAGATGGCACCGGCCCTCGCGGCAGGTTGCTCTGTCATTGTTGTGCCATCAGAAGAAACGCCGTTGACGGCGAGCTTGCTGGCGAAGGCCTGCCTCGATGGCGGCGTGCACCCAGGCGCCATCAGCGTACTCACTGGTGACCCCGCATCGATAAGCGACCGGCTACTGCGCTCAACTGTGATAAGGAAAATCTCGCTCACTGGCTCTGTTGCCGTGGGGCGAACACTGCTCCACGCTGCTGCTGACAACATCATCCCGGCCACAATGGAGCTGGGGGGCCATGCCCCGGTGCTGGTCTTCGCCGATGCCGACATCGACTTGGCCGCTCGCTCGTGTGTCCAGGCTAAGTACCGTAATGCCGGTCAGGTGTGCGCGTCCCCCAGTCGCTTTTATGTCCACGAGAGCGTCGCTGACGAGTTCACCCGGAAATTCGTGCGGGCTGCGCAGGGTTTGACCGTCGGCGATGGCCGCGATCCGACCACCGACGTCGGACCTCTTACAAACGAGCGCCGACGCATGGCCGCAGACCGTCTGATCGAGGACGCCGTGAGGAAGGGGGCGACGATGGCCGATGGAGGGGGTCGCGACACCGAGCACAAATTCGGTTACTATTACCGCCCCACGGTGCTCAGCGGCACGCGTCCCGGTATGGACATAATGACCGAGGAGCCCTTCGTCCCTGTCGCGCCCATCTCGCATTTCGACAATTTTGACGAGGTCCTCGAGCAGGCGAACAGCACCCCGTACGGTCTGGCCAGCTACGTCTTTACGCGTGACCTGGGGACCGCTCTCCTAGCTTCTGAAGCTTTGGAGGCCGGAATGGTAGGTATCAACACGATGCTCATTGCTACTGCCGAAGCACCATTTGGTGGAGTTAAGAGCTCGGGTTACGGGCGCGAAGGTGGCATCGAGGGTATCGAGAGCTATACCGTGACCAAGTATGTGAACATCGCCGTTGAGACGAGGTGACATGGACCTCGAGAAGCGGGGTACGACAACGGCATGAGTGTACATTTCGGCTCTGGCCGTTTGCAGTTTGAGCTTGTGGAAGGTTGGGAGAGACGTCCAGCGGGCTGGCCGCTGGAGGACTTAGCCGGAGTATGCACCGATACCGACGACAACGTCTATGTCTACGGGCGCGGTGAACACCCGATAAGCATCTATTCGAGGGCTGGTGAGTTTTTGGGCTCCTGGGGGGAAGGACAGTTCAGCCCCCGGAGCCATGGGGCGTTCATGTCGCGAGCTGGCGAGCTTTACCTAGTGGATGACGGCCTGGGCCTTGTCGGACGGTACTCGCTCGACGGCAAACTCCTGGGTACGATCGGCCCGGTTGGGGTGGCTAGTGACACTGGGTACCAACCGGGTGTAGATGGCTCAGTCACCCGCAGTGGGCCGCCTTATAACCGGCCGACCAACGTGTCGGTGGGCCCGAGCGGTAATCTGTACGTATCTGATGGGTACGGCAACACCCGCGTCCATTGCTTCGACCCTGCAGGAGCGCTCCTCCATTCATGGGGGCAACCTGGGCTCGGCCCAGGGCAGTTCCGCACTCCCCATGGCCTATGCGTCCACAGGGACGGGCGTGTCTATGTCGCTGACCGCCAGAACGACAGGATCCAGGTGTTCGACCCGCACGGTACCTACCTCGGGGAGTGGACTGACGTAAGGCGTCCCCAGGACATCTTCATAGACGAGGACGACCTTGTCTATGTCGCCGAGCTGAGCTGGTACGTGGGTGAACGCTCCTGGCGGCTCGGGCCTATCGACGAGTACTTACCGGCGCGTCTTAGTATCTATGACATCGAAGGGAACGTGCTCCTTCGCTGGGCTGACCCGGATCCGACCAAGGACGGCTACTTCACCGCACCCCATGGCATATGGGTCGACAGCGAAGGGTCGATCTATCTCGCCGAGGTCGCCGGTATCTGGTCGGTAGCTCGTGGTTTTGCTTCTCCAGAAGTGCATAGATTACAAAAGTTCGCCCGTGTCTAGACGAGTCGCAAGAGAGAGCGAGGCCGAGCAGTGAGTGGTTGCGTTATCGTGTCCGGAGCCCGCACCCCGATCGGCAAGCTTGGTGGCGCGCTTTCCTCACTGTCAGCCGCGAAGCTGGGCGCCCTGGCTATAGCCGAAGCGTTACGGCGAGCGTCGATTGCACCTGAGCAGGTCGATTTCGTAGCCATGGGCGAGGTGCTCCAGGCCGGTCAGGGCCAAAACCCGGCTCGCCAGGCCGCGACGATAGCCGGCATACCGATGACGGTCCAGGCGACCACGATCAACAAAGTGTGCCTTTCGGGCTTGGAGAGCATCCATCTGGCCGACCTGCTCATCAGTGCTGGTGAGGCCGACATCGTCGTGAGCGGCGGGATGGAATCGATGTCGAGGGCGCCGTACCTGCTCGACGGAGCGCGCCGAGGCCTAGGGTTTGGGGATTCGGCATTGAAGGACGCCGTTGTTTGCGACGGGCTCACGGATGCTTTTTCCGGAGCCGTGATGGGTGCAGCCACCGACCGGGACGCCGCGGCCATGTTCATCAACCGCGAGTCGCAAGATGCTGTCGCTCTGCGCTCCCACCAACGAGCCACGATGGCGTCCAAGGAAGGCCGCTTCAGCGATGAGATCATTCCTGTCGTCATACCTCAACGTCGAGGCGAGGACCTCCTGGTGACTGACGACGAGGGCGTCCGGGCCGATGCATCAATCGCCGGCCTTGCCGCGCTGGGGCCGGTCTTCGGTGCCGAGGGGACCATCACGGCAGGGAACGCCAGTCAGATATCTGACGGGGCGGCCGCGCTCGTCGTTATGTCGCGGCGAGCGGCGGAACGCTTGGGCTGCCCGCCCCTGGCCGAGATCGTCTCTTTCGGCCATGCCGCCGGGCCGGGGACTTCCTTGTTGGTCCAACCGTCTCGGGCAATCGCTGATGCCCTACGTCGCGCGCACTTGGTGACGCGCGACCTCGACGTCATTGAGGTGAACGAAGCGTTCGCCGCGGTTGCCGTTGCATCCGCAGCTGACCTGGGCATCCCGGTGGAGGAGCTAAATCCAAATGGCGGTGCCATCGCTCTTGGTCATCCCATAGGCATGTCCGGGGCCCGGCTCCCTCTCGCGTTGGCGCTCGAGCTGAGACTTCGTGGCGGCGGAACCGGGGTCGCCGCGCTCTGCGGTGGTGGAGGCCTTGGCGACGCTATCGTCCTTCGCGCGGTGTCCTGAGGGGATGAAAGGGGCCCGATGAACAAGGTTTTCGAGGACCCGCTCGCCGCCGTGGCGGACATCGCGTCGGGGTCGTCCATAGCCGTTGGCGGGTTCGGCACGTGTGGCGTCCCTCAGACCCTCATCGAGGCTGTTTACACCTTGGGCGCCGATGGGTTGAGGATAGTCTCGAACAATTGCGGTCTAGACGGTTGGGGGCTTGGGCTGCTGCTGGCGAATGACCGGGTCAAACGGATGACGAGCTCGTACGTCGGCGAGAACGCAGATTTTGAGCGGCGCTACTTGACCGGTCAGCTCGAAGTAGAGCTCGTACCTCAGGGAACCTTGGCGGAGCGGCTTCGCGCCGGCGGCAGCGGCATTGCGGGTTTCTATACTCGCTCTGGGGCGCGGACGCAGGTTGCCGACGGAGGACTGCCGTGGCGATTTGCGCCCGATGGGAGCGTCTCCGTTTCGTCACCGGCGAAAGAGCGCCGCCGTTTCGGGGACCGTGAGTTCGTCCTCGAAGAAGCGATCACTTGTGATTTTGCGCTGGTCCGGGCGGCTAAGGGCGACACCTACGGGAACCTGGTGTTCAGCAAATCAGCGCGAAATTTCAACCCCGTATGCGCCATGGCCGGGCACACAACCATTGCTGAGGTCGAAGACCTCGTGGCTCCTGGGGCGATAGACCCCGACGAGGTGCACCTACCTGGCATATTCGTCCAGCGTGTGGTCTTGGCAGGCGCCGCCGAAAAGCTTGTCGAGCGTAGGAAGGTCCGCGCTCGGGCCCCGCTCGCCCAGCCCACGAAGGTGGACCGCTGATGGGTCTCACAAGGGAACAAGTGGCCGCGCGGGCGGCCTTGGAAATTGAAGACGGCCAATACGTCAACCTGGGCATTGGCTTGCCGACGCTCATCCCGGACCATGTGCCTCCCGGGATAATCGTCATGCTTCAGTCTGAAAACGGCATACTCGGCCTCGGCCCGTACCCATTTGACGGCGAAGAGGACCCGGACCTCATCAACGCTGGCAAAGAGACCACTACCGTCGTCCGGGGTGGCGCCTTTTTCGACTCGGCGCTTTCATTCTCAATGATCCGGGGCGGCCATATCGACCTTGCCATCCTCGGGGCTATGCAAGTCTCCGCTGATGGTGACATCGCGAACTGGGTTATCCCTGGCAAGACAGTCAAAGGCATGGGTGGCGCGATGGACCTTGTGGAAGGAGCCAAGCGTGTAGTCGTCGCCATGGAGCACGTCGACCGGGGCGGTTCGCCCAAAATCCTCGAGCATTGCACGCTGCCCTTGACGGGTTGCCATGTCGTTGACCGGGTCATCACCGACCTGGCGGTTTTTGATGTCTCCGACGGGCTTTGGCTGCGAGAAGTTGCCCCAGGCGTCACCGTCGACGCCGTCCGCAGCGCTACGGGGGCGGCCTTTTCGGTCGCAGGCGACCTGACGGAGATACGGCTCCCTCGCTCGGAGATCTCTGCCGGTTAGCGAGCGGGCACACGGAGCCTCCGCCACATCTTCCCCGCTAGTAGCGTAGACCTTGCTCCGAAATTCGACGCTGCTCATTCGAGGCTCCCAGCGTCGGTGAGCCAGATCTCAGCCGGGACCGTTGTAGCCGTCGTGGGAAGCTCTCGGTCTAGCGCCGGGGCATTCGGGATCCGGCAATCTTGTTCCGCGATTCGAGATAGTACGGCGGTATTTTGTCACCTAGCATCAGGTTAGGTTCACTAGACGAGCCTGACGGGAACTTCCTAGTGCTCTCCCAAGGCCAGTACCGCCGCGCTGATGTCCTCGCGGCCGTGGCCTGCAGCAACTGCTGCCTGCCACTGGGCTGACAGCGCCGCCAGAACCGGCAACGAGCCGTCATCCGCTTCGTCTATCGCGAGGTTGATGTCTTTCAGCGCCCACTCGAGGGGGAACTCCGG
>Ga0182024_10009046_pt1 | contig 20745 bp, 25 predicted proteins | sample P32metaG_FD_120480 | JGI IMG/M metagenome (GOLD analysis project Ga0182024, IMG submission 120480) | Permafrost microbial communities from Stordalen Mire, Sweden - P3-2 metaG (Illumina Assembly) | ecosystem: Environmental > Terrestrial > Soil > Wetlands > Permafrost | place: Sweden: Stordalen...
CACCTCTTTAATGGGTCAGGAAGGGCCCGCGCTGTCCGGCGGCTCCGCATTGGAAGTACGGGAAAGGAGCACAAAATGGACTGCGTAAACCACACTGGTGTTAGCGCAACCGCCTTTTGCCAGACCTGCGGCAAGGCCCTCTGCGCCAACTGCGTGCGAACTGCCCCTGAGGGCCAGGTGCTCTGCGAGCCCTGCTTCGCCGGCTGGCAAACCTATCAGCAACCCTTTGTCCCCATCTCGACGGGAGCACCCAACCCCGCGGCGGCAGCCGTGCTGGGCCTGATTCCCGGCGTCGGCGCCATGTACAACGGACAGTTCTTCAAGGGGCTGATCCACGTGGTGATTTTCGCCGTGCTCATTAGCATGGCCCACATCTCGGGAATCTTCGGCATCTTCATTCCCGCATGGATTCTCTACCAGTCGTTTGAGGCCTTCCACACCGCCAAAGCCCTGCGCGACGGTCTGCCTGTGCCCGATCCGCTGGGACTCAACGAAGTAGGCAACTGGCTGAACCTGGGCAAGCACCCGCAGTATCCCGGACAACCCGGGGCCGGACAGCCAGGCGCACCGCCATTCACGCAAGCAGGACCCGGCTCCGCTCCGCCGAATGCAAACCCCTGGACTGCCGGGACGACGCAACCACCGCCAGGCGCCGCCTGGCAGGCACCCTACACGGGAGGCGCATACCAGGCTGCCCCGCAGGGCGAGTGGCAGAACCCCTACGCGCCGCCCGCGGCAGGCACAGCGCCGCCGGGTCCGGTTGACCCGAATACTCCGCCGCAGCCCATGCCGCCCGACCCGTCCGCATATTGGCGGCCAATGTTCTCGCATCACAGAGCGCCCGTTGGCGCTGTGGTGCTCATCGCCCTGGGAACGCTGTTCCTGCTTGGGCAACTGGATATCTTCCATGGCCGGCTCATCGAGTATTCGTGGCCAGTGTTTCTGATTGGCCTGGGTGTGTGGCTGGTTGTCCGCCGTCTCGGAGAGTCGCAAGGAGGTCCCAAATGAACCGCTATATCCTGATTCGGCGCCTGCGCGCCCCCGCCATTCTCCTGTTGATCGGAGTGATTGCGCTGCTTCATCAAATGGGCGTCATCGATCACTTTTGGCATTACATTGTGCCGTTGATCCTTATTCTTCTTGGCGTGCTTCTGTTGCTGGAACGCGCGGTTCTGGCCACCGACGGCGACCTTGCCTCCGGTTATCCAGGCTCGCCTTACCCCGGCGCACCTTACCCTGGCGCTCCCTACCCCGGCGCACCCTATCCAGGCGCATCCGGTCCGCAGCCGCCCGCAGCTCCGCAATCGACTTCCATCGTTCCCGCCCATTCGCATGACTTCGACGACGACCGGAACGGAGGCCAATCATGAGCAGCACTCCTCCTAACATGCCCCCCGGCGGCGGCCAGCCGCCCTACGGGGCCTACGACCCCAAGGCTCAATGGCGCATCTATCGCGAGCAGCAGAAGGCCGCTTGGCGCGCCCAACGCGACGCCGTGCGAGCGCAGCGCTACGCCGCCAAGGCCGGCTACTACGGCGGCGTTTATGCTCCGCGCGTGCCTTCCGTGGTCGGTCCCATTATTCTCATCGGAGTCGGCGTGGTTGCCTTCCTGGTGGTCACCGGCCGCATTGCCGCTGAGGGCTTCTGGAGCTGGTACGCGCACTGGTGGCCATTGCTGCTCATTGGGGCCGGGCTGGCTTTGCTGGCCGAGTGGGCCCTCGACACGCGCCGCAAGGTTCCCGTGCGCCGCGGCGGCAGCTTTGTGGGCATCCTCATCCTGCTGGCCGTCATCGGCCTGGGCGCAGCCGGCTGGGACAACTGGTGGGGACCGTTGCGCGCGCAATTCGACGACCAGGGGGGAGACGACTTCTTCAACTCTTTCGGGCGCCCGGAGCGCGACCTCGATCAGCAGGTCCTGAACGCGACCATCGGCGCCAATGGGTCAATTGACATTCAGAATCCGCGCGGCGATGTGAGCATTACCGCAGGCGACGGACCCGCCGTGCAAGTCACCGCCCATGAAGTGGCCTTCGCCGACTCCGACGCCGAAGCCAAGAAGATTTTCGACTCCGAGGCCGCGCACCTGACCGTCAGCGGCAATGCCGTGCTGGTGAAGTCGGAGAGCAACAACAGAGGCCGTCTCAATCTGACCGTCACGGTTCCCAAGTCGGTCAGGGTGACGGTGGACGCGGGCCACGGTGACGTGACCGCGGCCGGCCTGGGCGCCGGACTGAACCTGACCACCACGCACGGAGATGTGCATCTGAACTCGATTGCCGGGTCGGTCGAGGTTCACTTCCCCAATGGGCACCATGATTTCTCCGCCCACCAAGTGGATGGCGACCTGACCTCGGATGGCGACATCAACGACCTGACCTTGTCTGAAATCAAGGGCAAGATCACCCAGACAGGCGAAATCCTGGGCGACGTGCACATCGAGAACGTGAGCGGATCCATCCACCTGCACACTACCGTTACCGATCTGCAAGTGGCCGGTCTTCCCGGCGACCTGACCCTGAACTCCGACGACCTGCGCGTGACCGAAGCCACCGGACAGGTACGCGTCACCACCCACTCCAAAGACGTTGACCTGAGCCAGATCTACGGCGACACCTATGTCCAGGACCGGGACGGACGCGTCTCCCTCGAGCCGGCAGGAAACTACGGCGTCGACGCCAAAAACAGCAAGGGTGACATCGAGCTGTCCCTGCCGCCCAGCGCCTCGGCCACGGTGAACGCGCGCACCCACAACGGCGACATCGTCTCCGACTATCCCATCCCCTCCATGGACGACGAGAACAAGTCGGCCACCTTCCAGGTGGGCTCGGGCAGCAACAGAATCACTCTAACCACCGACAACGGCGACGTACGCATCAAGAGAGGCTCAGCCTTCCCGGCGACACCACCCCCGCCTGCTGTCGCCGCCGAACCCGGCGCCCCTGAACCACCCCGGGCGCCGCATCTGAAAACTCCCAAGCTCCTCCCCGCGCAACCGGTAACGCAATAGGCCGGTCAACCCAGCCGCAGCAAGCGAAAGCAGGCGCCGGAGCAATCACTCCCGCGCCTGTTTTGTTTCCACAATCGCTTGCCGTTCCCTTCGACAACAATTCTCACCAGACAAACGGAACCAGGCGGTATCGCGTCGTCACGCAATACCCGTTGTACCCCGGAAGCTCCGCGCGCAGCACGTTTTCCTCGTTCAGCAATCGGAGCACATCGAACGGAATCGGCATCGCGAAAGCGGGCAGCGCAACCCATGAGCCCAGCGCCAGTGGCGCAGCAATCTGCACCAGCAGAGAACCCGTATACATGGGATGTCGAACCCATGTATACGGCCCGGTCGAAATTACCTTCTGCCCGGCTTCGACCTCAATGGTGCGGCCGGCGTAGCTATTCTTTGGCCCCCCCATTTCGCGCGAGCACGTTTTCGTTGTATCCTCCACTCGTCGGAGGAAGTTTTCCCATGGTCTGCGCACCCGTCCGTGTCATCACTGTCGAACGCGAATACGGCTCACGCGGGGGCGAGTTTGCCCACGACCTGGCCGCCCACCTGGGCTGGCGCCTGCTGGACTCGGAGTTGCCCTGCGCCGCCGCCCGCGCTGCCGGCGTCTCGCCCGAACTGGCCAGGAAATACGACGAACGCCTGGACCCCTGGTACTACCGCTACGGCAAGGCCTTCTGGCACGACTCGGGCTACTCCATGGCCGGCCTCTCGGACGACCAGGTCTTCGACTCCGAGCGCATGTTGTCGCTGATGCGCCAGGAGATTCTGAAGGCCGCCAAAGAGGGCAACTGCGTGCTCGTGGGGCGTGGCGCGGCATGTGCTCTGGCCAACCAGCCGGGCTGCTTCCACGTCTTCGTCTATGCCACTGCCGCGGCCAAGCGCGAGTGGTTTATCCATGCCTTTCCAAAGCAGGCGGACCAGGCCGACCAGTTGCTCGCCGCCTTTGACAAGCGCCGTGCCGCAGTCATCCGCAAGGCCTATCAGCAGGATTGGTGCGCCCGCGGCCTTTACCACATGCTTCTCAATGCCGCCATGGGCCACGACTGCATGATCGCCGCCGTGGAAGGCGCTGCCAACCTCAAGGCCGTCACGGAGACTGCCTAAATTCCAATCCGCCGCACCCGCGCACCGATCCGTGTAAACACCTCCCAGGGGATCGTGCCCGTGGCCTCCGCGTGGTCGGAAGCAGTGATCGTCTTGCTTCCTTGAGAACCCAGAATCACCACTTCATCCCCAGCCCGGACCCCATCGATCTCCGTCACATCCAGAACAGCCAGGTCCATGCTGATGCGGCCCACAAGCGGCGCACGCTGGCCGCGAACGAGCAGGCTGAAGTTATTGCCGAGGTGACGGTCGAGCCCATCCGCATAGCCCACGGCCAGCAGCGCCAGCCGCATCGGTTCCGTGGCCACAAAGGCGCCGTTGTAGCCTACAACTGCGCCGGCGGGAACGCTCCGCACACCCACCACCCGCGTCTTCCAGGTCAGCACCGGCTTGAGGCGCGCACGCGCGGACGCCACACCGGGCGGGTCCTCCGGCTCAAACCGCGGCGCAACGCCGTAAAGCGCCAGCCCCGGCCGGACCATCGCATTCATGCCCCAGCTGGCGGCTAGAGCCCCGATCCTGCCCGCCTCGCCGTTCAACAGCGACGCGGAGCTGCCAACGCTGAGCCACTCCGGCCGCGAATCGGAAGCGGCAAATCCCGCCGCGGCAATTTGCTTCAGTGCTTTATCTAGACAGGCCATCTGAGCCTCGGTCGCTCGCCCATCCGACTCGTCCGGCGCATACAGGTGGGTCAGCACGCCCTCCAGCCGCAGCGGACCGCCCGCGCCCAGCCGCCCCTGAATCGCCGGCAATTCGTCCAGACTCGCCCCTTGTCGGCTCATGCCGGTATCGATTTCGAGGTGGACAGGGATTGAGCCCGCAGGCACGCCGGCAACCCTCGCCGCGCCTTCCAGCTCGTCGAGTTGCCAAGGTTCCCAAACCACGGCCGTGAGCCCGCGCCGGATTAGAGCCGCGCCTTCGCCGGGGAAGCATCCGCACATCACCAGTACCCGCGCGTCCGGGCAGACCGCCCGCACCGCCACACCTTCTTCGACAGAAGTCACACCCAGCCAGCGCGCCCCGGCCCGCACTGCAGCCGGAGCGCACAGGGCCAGCGAATGGCCATAAGCATCGCTCTTGACCACCGCCAGCAGCTCCGAGTTGCCGGCCGCCAAGCTGTTCAGAAATCGATAATTGTCTTCCAGCGATTGGGTTGAAATCTCAACCCAGCAGGGGCGCATTGGCATCGAGGTTTCCACCCATTAGTCTAGCGCGGCGGCGCAAGTGCTCCGTGCCCCATCCTTTCGACTTCTTCCTGTCGAAAGGGTGGGAAACCTCGAACCTCGCCCGGCCCGCCGTCCACTCATCTCAGAAGCGCGAACCCCACCACCGTTTCGCCGGTATCCTCGACCTGATCCAGCAACTCCTGCTCCAGCTCATGTGGAATCGGCATCTCGCATGAAGCAACCTCCGCCTCGCTGGCCCCATGGAAACAGAGCTCGCAATGTCCCAGCGCGGAGCAGGCGTCCATCCCGACATCCATCCGCACCGGCGGCCCAAACACCCGGCAGGTCATCGGCCTCCAGGCATACACGTCGCAACGCCCCGTGGCCTCATCCAGCGCCGGACAGGCCGCCTCATTCGCAAAATCCTCAAACCGCTCACGCTCCGACTCCGTCTGGCCCAACCGGCCGGTCTCCAGATCGCCGGGAAATGCAGCCCCATGCACCTCTACCCAGGCCCGCGCGCGGCGCTCAATCTCCGCCGCCAACGTGGGGTTCGAGTGTCGCAGGGTCTCCATCCCGGCCCGCAGCCGCGTAGCATCCAACGTGTTGATGGCAAACGCCCCGTAACAGCATTGCGTACACCCCAACCGGCACACGAGCCAGTCCCCGGCCCGCAGTGCCACACCGGCAAGCGCCGCATCCACAATCTGCACCAATTCCGTGTCCCTGGCCGGAAGCCCCATGCCGCCAAGCATACCGGAAACCAACCCCATTGCCTCCTGCCCCTGTTCCGCGCTACCTTGCCGTCTGAAAGCCACAGACCTGGAGGCTCCCCATGCCTGAATCCCGCTCGACCGTCATCCCCGCCCTGCGCTACCGCAACGCTCCCGCCGCCATCGCCTGGCTCTGCCAGGTCTTCGGATTCGAACGCCATGCGGTTCACGAAGGCGAAAACGGAACCATCGGCCACGCCGAGCTGACCCTCAACGGCGGCATGATCATGCTCGGCTCCGCCAAAGACGACGAGCACGGCCGCAGATTCAAATCGCCGGACGAGCTGGACGGCATGGAAACCCGCAGCGCCTACATCGTGGTTGCCGACGCCGACGCCACCCATGCCCGCGCCATCGCCGCCGGGGCCACCATCATTCGACCGCTGCAAGATACCCCCTACGGCAGTCGCGAGTTCGCCGTCCGCGATCCCGAAGGCCACTCCTGGAGCGTGGGCACCTACGACCCGTGGTCTGCGCATAGCTGAGCTGTCTCGGCTTGAAAGATGCAGCCAGCGGATTCATCCGCCTCGCCAAACCCAAATCCGGCTGTCCGTGGGATACACTCGTTCCGTACCCCGGAGGCCCGTTTTGAGGTTCATTAGTTTCTCTGCTCGCATGCTATCTCTCTCTTTGTTTGGCTCGTCGCTCTTCGCCCAACAGGCCCGCCTGGTCGTCGCCGAAAAGGGACAGCAGAGCCTGGCCATCATCGACCCGGTCGTCGGCAAGGTTCTCGCTTCCGTCCCGGAAGGCGGCACCACCGGCCATGAAGTCATTGCCTCGCCCGACGGCCGTCTGGCCTACGTGCCCATCTACGGCAACTCCGGCGTGGGCAAGCCCGGCACCGACGGCGCAACCATCGTTGTGGTCGACATCGCTTCGCAAAAAGTCGTCAACACCTTCACTTTCTCGCACCCGGTTCGTCCCCATTGCCCGCTCTTCGGGCCCAAGGACGGCCTGCTCTACGTGACCACGGAGCTCGACCAGGCGATCACCCTCCTCGATCCCAAAACAATGAAAATCGTCGGCTCCATCCCCACCCGCCAGCCGGAGAGCCACATGCTCGCGCTCTCCCACGACGGCCGTCGCGGCTATACGGCCAACGTCGGCCCCGGCACCGTGTCCGTGCTCGACATCCAGGCCCGCAAGGTGCTCAAGATCATTCCCATCTCGGCCAACACGCAGCGCATCGCCATCTCCCCCGACGACCGCTGGGTCTTCACCGCCGACCAGACCAAGCCGCAACTAGCCGCGATCGACACCACGGCCAACTCGATCAGCAAATGGATTCCGCTGGAAGGCATCGCCTACGGAACCGCGCCCACCCCGGACGGGCATTTTTTGCTGGTGACGCTTCCCGACCAGAACAAGATCGCCGTAGTAGACCTGAAGACCATGCAGGTGGTTCGGTCGGTCGGAGTCGGCGACTATCCGCAGGAGATCGTGGTCCGGCCCGATAGCAAAGCCGCCTATGTCTCCTGCGAGAAGAGCAACCAGGTAGCGGAGATTGACCTGGCAACCTGGAAGTTAGCCCGCCTGATCCCGACTGGCAAAGCCACCGACGGGCTGGCTTGGGCGGGGCAGTGATTCCAAACTTGGATTCGATGATTGTCGGACAGCTCAGACGACCTATGGTAGGATATTTAGTATGACAATGCAGGCGATAGATCGGAAGATGAAAAGGAGCTTCACTTTAACACCGGAGGTTGTAGCGTTTGTGGGAGAGACCCGCCAAAAGCGCGGTGCCGGTTCGGACTCTGAAGCGCTCGATTTGCTGATTCGGGAGGTAATGCTCGAGACTAGGCAGCGAGAGCTTGACGAAGCTTGCAAGGAATATTACGACGCCGCATCAGACGAGGAATTGGCTGCGCAGCGGGAGTGGGCCGAGATGGCCGGGTCCAACATGTTTCTTGGTGTCCCGGATTGAGCCCGCAGCAGCCGCGTTCTCCGCTGCGCGGAGAGATTTGGTGGGCACACTTTGCCACCGACACCCCGGGCAAGAATCGGCCAGCCGTGATTGTCTCCCAAAACGGCCGCAATCAGCACCCGCGCGCAGACAGCGTGTTGGCCGTCCCACTCTCAACCTCCGTTCAAAAGCTTGGCCCTTGGCATCTCCTGCTCCGCGCCGGCGAGACCGGGCTTCGCGAGGACAGCGTCGCCTGGGTGGAGAATATCAGTGCTGTAGCCAAGGACCAGCTTGTGGCGCCGGTCGCGGGTCACCGTCCACTCACCAACGCACAAATCTATCGCTTGGCCGGACTGGTTCGTTTGGCGATGGGGTGCGTAGATTAAGCTGGGAACCCGTTCCCTCACCCAATCTCTTGGTCCCAGGATTCGAGCAATCGCTTGAACAAGCTCATAAACTTGCCGCCGTCGGCGCCGTCAATCAGGCGATGATCGAAGCCCAGGCAGTAGCTCTGCATGGCGCGAATGGCAATCGCGTCGCTGCCGTCGGCGTCCGTGATCACGACTGCTTCCTTCTTCAGGCCGCCAATGGCCAGAATTGCTGACTCGGGCTGATTGATGATCGGCGTGCCGAACTCGCCGCCAAAGACGCCGGAGTTGGTCAGCGTGAACGTCGACCCGGTCGCCTCCTCCGGCTTCAGCTTTTTGGTGCGGGCGCGCTCCGCCAGGTCGGCCATGGTTTGCGCCAACTGCACAAAGCTCAGCGTCTCGGCCTGCTTCACGACCGGCACAATCAGACCCCATTCGAGCGCGACGGCGATGCCCAGGTTGATGTTCTGGTGATAGTAGATCAAGCCGTCTTTCAGCGACGCATTCACGATCGGATGGCGGCGGAGCGCTTCAATGGCCGCCGCGGCAATGAAGGGCATGAAGGTGAGCTTGACGCGGTGCCTCTGCTCGAAGCGGCTCCGCTCGCGCTCCCTCAGGCGCACAATCCGCGTCATGTCGATTTTGTAGACCGAATAGACATGCGGGCTGATGGCCACGCTCTCCAGCATGCGCTCGGCAATGATGGCGCGCATGCGGCTCAGCGGCGCCACCGTTCCCGGCAGGGTTGAGACTGGCGGCGGCCCTGCCGCAGTGGCTGGCTTCAGCGCCAAAGGAACATCCGTGCTCCCCGCCCCGCGCTCGCTTAGATGTTTGAGTACATCTTCCTTGGTGATGCGGCCGGCCGATCCGGTGCCCGCGACGCGCCCCAGATCAAGGTTGTTCTCTTTGGCAATCCGCCGCACCAGCGGCGAAGACCGCAGCAGCCCGCCGTTTCCCGTCCCAGGCGCAGTGTCCGGCTCGGCAACCGTGCCGGCCGGCGTCACCGTTCCCGCAGCAGAAGCGGGAATTTGAGGCGTGGCAGCCCATGCAGGAGCACTTGTGGCAGCGGCTCCCTCAATCGCAGCGCTGTTGCCGATGACCGCGACCACTGTATTGATCTGGACCGTCGCGCCTTCTTCTGCTCTGATCTCGCTCAGCACGCCCGCCACCGGCGAAGGAATCTCCGCGTCCACCTTGTCTGTAGAGATTTCAAAAAGCGGTTCGTCCTTCTCGACGGCATCACCGACCTTTTTGAGCCATTTGGTAATGGTGCCCTCAAAGATGGACTCGCCCATCTGCGGCATCACCACTTCAATCCCGGCCGATCCGGCCGCGGCGGCAGGAGCCGTTTCATTTCGCGTCTCGGATTCACGCTTCGTCGGCGAGGCCGGGGCATCCGATTCCTGACTGCTGATCCCTGACCCCTGTTCCCTGACCCCTGTTCCCTGTTCCGTCACCACCGCAACCACGGTATTGATCTGGACCGTCGCGCCTTCTTCCGCCTTGATCTCGCTCAGCACGCCAGCCACCGGCGAAGGAATCTCCGCGTCCACCTTGTCGGTAGAAATCTCGAACAGCGGCTCGTCCTTCTGGACCGTATCGCCGGTTTTCTTCAGCCATTTGGTGATGGTGCCTTCAAAGATGGACTCGCCCATCTGCGGCATGACTACGTCGGTTGGCATGGATCCCTTTCTTCGCCATCCGGGACGAAAACCGCGCGCCCGGTTCCAGCCGGATTATAAATCGCAGCACACCCCCCGGTTGACCAGAGGCTGATCCACCTCAAAAGCACCGTGCCCCATCCTTGCGATTTTTTCCCGTCGCAAGGGTGGGATACCGCGAATCCCAACCGGCCGCCCGGAATCAACCGCGAACCGCCCTGTCTCTGAAGCCTCCCAGCCGCTCGACCTCCGCTGGCACCCGCATCGGTGTATCGTCTGCCGGAAACTCCCGCGCCACCTCGGCAGCCTGAGCCCGCAGCGCCTCCAGACTCTCAACTGCCAGCACATGTTGGTCAAACACCTGCCCAAACTGGCGCGCAGCCTGGTGGGCCACCGTCTCCAGATCCGGCAGCTCTCCCGGTCGCGCTGTCTCCCGCTCCATCTCTTGAGCAAGGCTGGTGACCGCGTGGTCCGGGATCCCGCAGGGCACAATCAGCGCAAAGTCGCGCAGATCCGTCGTCACATTCAACGCGAATCCATGCGAAGTAATCCCCTTCGCCACATGAATGCCGATGGCGCCGATTTTCCGTTCCGCCCCTGTGTGTTCGATCTTGTGGATCGCATCCTGCTCGATTGCCGAGCTATTCCCTATTCCCTGTTCCCTGTTCCCTGCATTTCCGCACCAGACCCCCGTCAGCCCCGCCACCCGTCCGGCCCGCACGCCGAAGCCCAGACAAACCCGGATCAGCGCCTCTTCCATGCCGCGCACAAAGTCCACCGGCCCCACGCGTCCGCCGTTCGGATTCGCGAGCGTGCGCAGGTCGAAGATCGGGTAGCCCACCAGCTGCCCTGGGCCGTGATAGGTCACGTCGCCGCCGCGGTTAATCTGGTGCAGCGTGACGCCGCGCGCTGCGAGCAGCTCATCGCTGGCCAGCACATTGGCGCGGTTGGCGTTGCGCCCCAGTGTGAGCACCGGAGGATGTTCCAGCAGCAACAGGACATTCTGCAAACGCCCTTCGGCCACCAGCCCGGTCATCTCCGCTTGCAACCGCAGCCCTTCGTCGTAGCCCACTCTGCCCAGATAGAGGTACTGAATCATGGCTTCTTCGATTGTAGCCAGCCGGGGGGGCGTATCGCACCCGCCGCGCCTACTCCTCAAGATGAGCCGCAAAGAGCCGTTCAAACACTCTGCGATGCTGCCAGGCAACCAGCAGCCAAAGAAGCGTTGCAAAGGCGCCCAGGCCGATCCCGCTCGGGTTCATCAGGATGTGAAACAGGAGGATATTGAACAGCACCGGCCCCAGCAGCGTGAGCCCCAGCCCCACGTACCGGTTCACCAGAAACAGAATGGCGGAGATCACCATGAGGGCGCCCACCACATAGACATAGTGCGTGGCAAATAGGACAGTGGCGAAGGCGCCCGCCTGCCCCTGGGGCATGGGCCCCATGGGAATGAAGTTGAAAAAATCGTTCAGTCCGAAGACCAGAAACATCAGGCCCAGCAAATAACGCGCAATTGCTCCGACAATCTTCATCACGACTCTCCTTGGGATTGAGGATTTTTCCATGGGCGGCGCCGCCCGAAGGCGACCCCATCCGGGGGAGCAGGACAACGGCACTATGCTAGCACCAGATGGCCGCGGCGCGCCCTTCGATTCCAACCATTGCGTCCGGCCAGCGGCCAGCGTGCGACCTGGACACGCCCGTTTGCGCCCCGGATTTGATACAGTGACGGTACACGGAGTGCCGCTGAACGTCCTTGCCTAATTCGTCCTCTCACACAGTACCTCGCCGCCAGAGGGTGGTTGAGGTGTGTCTCTTCGCACTCACAAAGAGAGGATGACCCAAATGCTTCTGCAAGATTTCGGCTGGTCCGATTTTTTCGAGAGCCAGCTTGCCAATGCACCCGCCGGCATCCCCGGCCGTGTAGCCTCAGCCAACCACGGCCGCTTCCTTGTCTGGACTGCGACAGACGGAACTGGAAGCGGCGAAGTCGATGCCAGCGTCGGCGGCCTGTTGCGCAAACCGGGAGCCCTCTGGCCGGCCGTCGGCGACTGGGTCGTGCTGCGCAACGACGAAGCCGTCATCGACCTCGTCCTCACCCGCAAAACCTGCGTCTCCCGCAAGCAGCCTGAACGCGAAATCCGCGAGCAGGTTCTGGCCGCCAACATCGACGTGCTGTTCATCGTCAGCGGCCTCGATCGCGACTACAACCCCCGCCGCATCGAGCGCTTCCTGGTGATGGCCAACGAGAGCGGCGCCCGCCCCGTCGTCCTGCTCAACAAGGCCGACCTGGCGCCCCAGCTTGGTCTTGAGCTCGACGAGCTCGTGGCTCAAGTCCAGCAGTTGAGCCCTGCAATCACCGTGCTCCCCATCAGCGCGAAGTCCGATCGCGACCTTGGGGCCCTGCCCGCGCAGCTGGCCCCCGGCCAGACCGCGGCCCTCATCGGCTCTTCCGGAGTGGGCAAATCCACCATTCTCAACCGGCTGCTTGGCGACGAGCGGCAAGCCACCAACGCTGTCCGCGCCTCCGACAGCCGCGGACGCCACACAACCACCACCCGCCAGCTCTTCCGCATGCCCGGCGGCTGGCTGCTGATGGACCTGCCCGGCCTGCGCGAAGTCCAGCTCTGGGCCAATCCCGATCAGGCCACGGCGGGCCTTGACGCCAATCTCGAAGCCAGCTTCGACGACATCCAGGCCCTGGCCCAGAACTGCCGCTTCCGCGACTGCACCCACAACGCTGAGCCGGGCTGCGCCGTAACGTCCGCGAACATCGACCCCGCCCGCCTGGCCAACTACCAGAAGATGCAGAAGGAGCTGGCCCACCTGGAGCGCAAGACCAACCCCCGCCTCGCCAAAGAAACCCGCGCCAAGTGGAGCGCAATCGAGAAGTCCGTGCGAAACCACCCCAAGCGGGATTCGTCTTAAAGCCCCCTGTCGGGCTGATTCGGCGTTACCATGGAAGGAGCGGGAGGCATCGGTGGCCACACAAATTGCTAGGATCGGCAACGCCGTCACAGTCGAAATCCCTGAGGATTTGCTGCAGAAGGCAAATCTCGCGGTGGGCGACCCCGTCGAGTGGACTCTGACTCCCCGAGGAGAACTCGCCCTGCGCGCGCCTGGCGGCGCGGTTGAGCCTGCCGTGGAAGAGGGCTACGAGGAGTGGAAACTGGCTGAGATTGAAACTGGCTTGGTTGAGGCTGAGGCTGGCGAAACAGTTCCGCATGAGAAGGTAGCCGCCTGGCTGCGCAGTTGGGGCACTGAAAATGAGCTCCCTCCGCCGCTATGAAGATCAGGTGGACCAAGAGAGCCATTCGCAGGCTCTTGTCAGTTCATGCCTATATCTCCAAAGACAGTCCCGACGCAGCCGCGCGGGTTGCCGAGAAGATTCTGAACGCCATCGCTCGCCTGGAAAAATTCTCGCAAATCGGCCGCCCCGGACGAACCGAGCGAACCCGCGAGCTGGTTGTCGCCGGGCTCCCGTACGTGATCCCCTACCGCGTGGAGCATGACGGGATTCTGATTCTGTCTGTTGTTCACACCAGCCGAAAATGGCCGAAGAAGCTATAAACTCGAAGTCCAGGAGAGAAATAGAATCCGCCATGCGACCGTCCGAAGTTCTGCCCAAGCATCGCGACACCATCCGCCAGCTAGTCCTTCAAGCTGGCATGGCCAACCCGCGCGTCTTCGGCTCCGTTCTCCACGGCGACGATGAGGACGACAGCGACCTCGATCTGCTTGTCGATCCTGCGCCGAGAACCAGCCTGCTGGACTTGGCTGGCTTGCAAATCGAAATCGAAGCGCGGACTGGCGTCAAGGTGGACCTACTGACTCCAGGGTGCCTTCCACCAAAGTTCCGGCAGAGAGTTCTGGAAGAGGCCCAGCCGGTATGAGCAAGCATCCGGAACGCGCCCAGGATTACCTTGAGCACATACTCGATGCCCTCGAACGAATCCAGCGATATACCACCGGGAAGTCCGCGACCGATTTCATGGCGGACACACTGCTTCAGGATGCCGTGCTGCGGAACCTCAGCATCATTGGGGAAGCGGCGCACAGGCTACTTGCGGAATCCCCAGATTACGCAGCAATGCATCCGGAAATTCCGTTGGCGAAGATTAATGGGACGCGCAACCGAATCACCCACGCTTATGAAGAAGTAGACATGGAAATTGTCTGGAATCTGGTTTTGTTCGATGTCCCCGAACTCCTGCCGAAAATCGTTGCCGCGCTGGATGAGTTCAAAGGAAAACGATAGCTTGAGGGATCTAACGCTCGGAAAGCTGAAAGACGGGCGGGAGGAATGCCGATGGAGGAGCAAGAGCGGCAACTGACCGAGGAGCAGGCCGAACCAAAACTGCTCTATCATTACACAACCCAGCAGGGACTCTTAGGCATCCTCAACAACCAATGTATTTGGGCCACCCATATTCGATATTTAAACGACTCGTCTGAGTACTCCCATGGACTACAAATAGTGCGGGCTTTGGTCGACGAGATAGATTTCAAGATTGATCTCATGCCCGAAATAAGTAACGAAGAGACAACTCGCGAAATGGGGAATCGTGTCAAGACTCTTCTCAGAGATGCCCTCCTCGGCGCGAGTAGTCTGCCTGTCTTTGTGGCCTCGTTCTTTGAATCTAACGAAGTTGGGATGTCGTCTCAAAAACATGACCCGGGTGATGTCTTAGAACAGTGGCGCGCCTACTCGGGTGGTTCAGCGGGATTCAGTATCGGCTTCGATAGAGAATTGCTCTCAAAGTATGTTACAGACTCCGGTGAATCGGATCTTTCTCCCATGATGGCCACCAGCTGCATTTACGACCAACGAGTTCAAAGAGAATACTTACGGCATCGGGTTGATGATGTTGGTCCGGCCATTTCAACTCACCTTAATCCGATCTTTGAACAATTCGTTGCAAAGAGGCTTCCGGAGATTCTTCGCGAATCATTGGCCGATCTGGCCAATGCGGACCGCTCTACTCCAGAGCAAATCAAAGAGCTGTTTCTTGAAAGGTTGACTCTGGAAGCCACAAATGCGTTTAAGGTGGGAAGAGCTGACTTTTCCTCCGCGATGCTCTCCTGCGTTAGTAAACTTTTGTTGCCTCCTGCATTTATGAAAGGCTCAGCCTTTAGCGGAGAACACGAATGGCGGATTATCAGCCTTCGAGGAGATGCGTTCAACGACGTTCAATTCAGGCCCGGCAAATCAGGTCTAATACCCTATATTGCCATCCCACTGCCAATTATCAATCGAGATGGTACCTCGTTGATTAGACGTGTGGTAGTGGGGCCATCTCGCGAAACTGAAAATGCTGTTCTTGCCGTCAAGCTTTTGTTGTCAAGTAAGGGTGCGACAATCGCAGGCGAAGACGGAAAAGGCGGAATCGAAATTGTCACATCGAAAATCCCTTTCCGGGACTGGTGATTAAGTTTCGCGGTAAACTAACAACTGGCAGGAGGACCGGGCGGTCGCTGCCGGCGGCTTCGCGCAAGCGCAAGTCCGCCGGGGGAGGAAAGTCCGAACTCCGCAGGGCAGTGTGCCGGATAACGTCCGGGACGTGGGCCGGAAGACCCATGGACGGCCAGTGCCACAGAAAAGATACCGCCTCGGCTACCCCTTTCGCGTCTTCGGACCCGGGAGGGCATCCGGAAGGGCCCCTCAGGTACGCCTGGACGGCCAGTCCCGCCGGGGTAAGGGTGAAATGGTGCGGTAAGAGCGCACCGCTCCGTCGGTAACGCCGGAGGCAGGGTAAACCCCACACGGAGCAAGACCAAATAGGGAGGGAAGCGGCCGGCCGGGAGCAAGGCTGCCGCTGCGCATCGGCCCGATGCGGCAAGCTGCTCCTTGCATGGCGTGGCCTTAAGGGGCCGCTCCATGCAATGGCGAAACCTCCGGGTAGGTCGCTGATGAGTGTCCGCGGCAACGCGGCGCCTAGAGGAATGACCGCACACGACAGAATTCGGCTTACAGGTCCTTTTGCCGAATTCCCTGACCCCGACGGGCTTGTCATCGCCGTCACGGGACACACGACAGCCCCGGCCGGGAACCCTCCCAGCCGGGGCTGACCATTTTCTGCCCAGAGGAAGGCCGTCCCCAACCCTAAAAAGGAATCATCGGGGCCACTGCGCCCAAGTGGCTCATTCTTCGATAGATGGCAACCTCTTCAAATGCAGCAAAGGGCAGGCGTATGGTGGAACCGCTCTAGTCGAGCTTCTCGATCGGGATTGCATCGCTAGCCATTTCATGGGAGCCTTCTCCGGTTCTCGATTGGGGCGGGATCAAGTCGGAGGGCTCGTGGGCTTCGTCGGTTTCGGCCTCGGCCAGCACCAGTGTCTTGGTCAATTCGAGGTCGGCGATGCGGTTTACAAGGACGCGCTTGAGTTCGCCCATTGAAACGTCGCCGCCGCCAGGGGCGCTCGTCTGCTCCAGTTTCTGGAGGGTCACGCGGAGCGATTCGAGGCTTTTGGGGGTAGGCCTACGGGGCATCGGGCAATTCCTGACCCCTTAGATGACGCTTTTGGGCTCAAAGGATTTCTGGACTGTCGAAAATTGGGCTGGATGGCGACGAGCGCGCTGAGATTCTGGGACCGCTGTCCCCGGCCCCGTTAACCCCAGGTCCGTTACCATCAACCCATGCTCCACGTAAAGCTCCTCGACCCCTCCGCCCGCTCCCCGGTCGTCGCCCACCCCGGCGAAGACCTGGGCTACGATCTGTTCTCCCTCGAAGCCGTGCTGCTGGCTTCTCGCTCCACCGTCCGGGTCCGCACCGGCATCGCCGTTGAGGCTCGTCATCCCGCCACCGGCGAACCTCTGGGTCTGCTGGTCCGCGACCGTTCCTCCATGGCTGCCAAAGGCATTGCCACCACCGCCGGCGTCATCGACGCCGGCTATCGCGGCGAGATCCTGATCCTCATGACCAACCTCGGCGACGCCCCACTGGAACTCAAGGCCGGCGAGAAGATCGCGCAGATGATTCCCATCCCGGTGCTCACCGGCGTGGTGGAAACTGTGTCTTCGCTCCAGGATTCTGCCCGCGCCGGGAAGGGTTTCGGCAGCTCCGGAGCCTGACGCGCTGCGGAATTTGAGGCCAACCCGAGCTCGACCACCGGCAAAATGACGCTGTCCGGAACTGCCCAACGTCCGTGTGCGTAGGTAAATTGAGGGCAAACCAGCCGGCATTGCGGGAAAACCGCCCGCGCCGGCCCTATTCCGCAGCCCCGGAAAGCGGCCAGAATGCAGTCTGTCTCGTCAATAGGAAGAGACCCCTGGGAAACCCCGGCTCCAAACTATGCGTGAACCCAAACTCTGCGTAAACTTGGAGAACTCGAATCACGAATCGCGGGCGAATCCGGCAATGCGCGCTACCGCGACAGCGAAATTTAGCCCAGGAATTCCGAGGCAAGAACTGTCCGGCCAAATTGCCGGAAGCTGAGGGTTAGCAACTGCCAGCCGAAAGCTGGAAGCACGAAAGCAGGACCATGCAATTCACTGAGGCCTTCAAACTCGCGCTGCAGTCTCTCTGGGCCAACAAGCTCCGCTCCATCCTCACGCTGATTGGCGTAGTGATGGGCGTAGCCTCGGTCATCATGGTCATTACGCTGGTCAACGGGGCCAACAAGTACGTAGCCACGAAACTCTCCGGCTACGGGGCCGACGTGTTTACCGCGACCCGCATGTCCAGCGTGATCTTCACGGCGGAGGACTACTTCCGCTATCAGAAGCGCAAGATCCTGCGCATCGAGGACTACCAGGCCATTCACGACAACTGCACCCTGTGCAGCGAGGTGGGCGCGCTGCTGGCCAAGTCCACCAACGTGGTCTACAACGGGCACTCCAGCAACAACACCGAGGTGCGCGGCTACACCTGGACCATGCTGGCGCTGAACAACATCGATATTGCCCTGGGCCGGGGATTTACCCTGGCCGACGAGGATCACGGCACCCACGACGCCATCATCGGCTACGACATTGTGGACAACCTGATGCCCGACGGCGATCCCATCGGCAAGGAACTGAGGGTCGACGGCATTCCCTACACCATCGTCGGCGTGGGCGACCGCCAGGGCAAGACACTGGGCCAGTCGCAGGACAACTGGGTGGCGGTTCCCATTACCACCTACCAGCAGACTTACGGCTACAACGACTCGGTGGACATTTATGCCCGAGCGGCCGGCAACGCCGAGGTCATGGAGCGCGCCGAGGACCAGGTTCGCGTCCTCATGCGTTCCCGCCGTCATAACGCGGTGGGCACACCCGATGACTTCGAGATCGAAACCAACGACACCTTTCTCGACATCTGGAAGCAGATCAGCTCGCTGTTCACCTGGGTGGTGCTTGGCATCGCGTCCATCTCGCTGGTGGTGGGCGGCATCGTCATCATGAACATCATGCTGGTGTCCGTGACTGAGCGCACCCGCGAAATCGGCGTCCGCAAGGCCCTTGGCGCCAAACAGAGCGATGTGCTGCTGCAATTTCTCATTGAGAGCGCCACCATGGCCACCACCGGCGGCGCCATCGGCGTGCTGGTTGGCGTCGTCGTCGCCAAGCTCATCACGGTAATCATCGGCTTCCCCACTAGCGTGCAACTGTGGAGCGTGCTTCTTGGCCTGTTTGTGGCCGGCGCCACGGGCATCTTTTTCGGCGTCTACCCAGCCAGCAAAGCCGCCAAGCTGGACCCCGTAGTGGCACTCCGCGCAGAAATGTAAGGAAAGCAGGGGTTAGGGGTTAGGGATCAGTTTTGGAAAGTTGAAGTAACTTCATGGTGCAATCGTTTCGGGACCTGTTGGCTTGGCAACGATCAATCCAACTAACCGTCGCTGTCTACCGCCTGACCAAGGGTTTCCCACGGGAAGAGCTCTTTGGCAACACTAGCCAGATCAGGCGTTCCGCGGTCTCTTTGGCCAGCAACATCGCAGAGGGCCATGGGCGCCTAAGCACCGGCGAATACAGGCAGTTTCTGGGCATCGCTCGGGGATCGAACTTTGAAGTTCAGACGCATCTAGAAATCGCGCGAGCGCTCAATCTGGGAGATTCTGCATTGATCGATCAAGCAGAAGGCTTGCCGCACGAAGTCGGGAAGATGATTTCGGGAATCTTAACCGCGATCAAGGATTAGGTTCGGGAACGAACCCCTGATCCCTGACCCCTGACCCCTCGGAGTTTTTATGGCTCAAGGTCAAACAAGAGAATCCGTAAAAATGGCGCTCGATACGCTGCGCGTCAACAAGCTGCGCTCCGGACTCACCGTCCTGGGCATCGTCATCGGCGTCACAACCGTGATCACCATCTCGTCGGTCATCAACGGGCTGAACAACCGCGTCGCCGACTGGGTGAGCTCGCTCGGCTCCAATGTCTTCTGGGTATTCCACATGCCGGTAATCGGCGTGCGGCCCACGCTGGAGCAGCTGGCGCGCAAGAAGCTCAACCTCGGCGATGTGATGGCACTGCGCACCCTGCCTCACGTAGTGGCCGCCGATGGAGGTCACCAACACGTCAAAGCGCAGTTCCGCGTTGGGGACGTGGCCGTCAAATACAACGGCAAGAAAGTTGCCGGGACCATCCTTCAGGGGTCGACCGCCGAGGTTGCCGAGGTCTCCGACTTCACCCTGATCGAAGGCCGCATGTTCACCGACGAGGAAGATCAGCGCGCCGCGCACGTCGTCGTCCTCGGACACGATACCTGGGAAGAGCTTTTTGGCGGAGAGCCGGCCGTGGGCAAGGAGGTCACGGTCGAGAGCGGCAACTACACGGTCATCGGCGTTCTGGACAAACGGAAGCAGCCCTTTGGCGGCGGCAAGAATCCCAACGACAACGCGGCCTTCTTCCCGCTGGGAACCTTCCACAACCTGCACCCGGAAGATCTGGACATGTGGGTCAGCGTCAAATACGACGACCCGAAAAACAAGGCTCTCGTCGAGGAAGAGATTCGCGAGATGCTGCGCATCCGGCGCAAGGTCAAGGTTCAAGCCGACGACGACTTTGAGATCTTCGGGCCCGACTCGCTCTCGAAGCTGTGGGGCCAGCTCACCGGCGGCCTGGTCATCTTCATGATCGCAGTATCTTCGGTCGGACTGATGGTGGGCGGCGTGGGCGTGATGAACATCATGCTTGTCTCGGTAACCGAGCGCACCCGCGAAATCGGCATCCGCAAAGCCATCGGCGCCACCAGGGGCACCATCCTCACCCAATTCACCACGGAAGCGGTGACCCTCTGTGCCGTTGGGGGTGTTGTCGGCGTTGCGGTGGGAGCGGTCCTGACTTGGATCGTTTACTTCCTGCCCATCGGCCTGCCCGCCACACTGTCTACAGTGTGGGTGTGCATCGGCTTCGGCGTCTCCTGCGCCATCGGGCTGGTCTTCGGCATTTACCCCGCCTGGAAAGCGGCGAATCTCGATCCCATTGAAGCCCTCAGATACGAGTGAGGACAGATTCGATGTCTTCGAAGCCGCACCTGGAGCGCAGCAGCAACAACGAAGGAATACGATTAGAATCGCTTGCAGCGAGGCCACGTGCTTTGGACCCCTCACTGGCAACTGGCAAGTGAAAACTGGTTCTCATGCAATTCATCGAGGCCGTCAAACTCGCTCTCCAATCCCTTTGGGCTAACAAGCTCCGCTCGATTCTTACGCTGCTGGGTGTGGTCATCGGTGTTGCTTCGGTGATTACAGTTGTTACCCTTACCAACGGCGCCAAGCAGTTTGTGACCACCAAGATCAACACCTACGGCGCCAGCGTGATCACCATCACGAAGATGCCGGAA
>Ga0182024_10009047_pt1 | contig 20744 bp, 15 predicted proteins | sample P32metaG_FD_120480 | JGI IMG/M metagenome (GOLD analysis project Ga0182024, IMG submission 120480) | Permafrost microbial communities from Stordalen Mire, Sweden - P3-2 metaG (Illumina Assembly) | ecosystem: Environmental > Terrestrial > Soil > Wetlands > Permafrost | place: Sweden: Stordalen...
CGAAAAATATTTCGGAGACCATCCGGAGAGATCGATATAGACTTGCGGCTTGTGCAGGCACACCGAAATCGCTTCGTCCTGCCAGGGAAACGAGGGATGCGCCATGATGATCGGCATGTCGGGAAAATCCACCGCGACGTCGTCGATGTCCATGGGATTGCCGTACTTCAGGCGCACTCCGCCGCCGCCCGGCATGCCCGTTCCAATGCCGCTGTGTCCGGTGTGAAAAATCACCGGAAGCTTGGCTTCGGCGATCACTTCGTAAAACGGGTAGGCGGCCTTGTCGTTGGCGTGAAACTGCTGCAGGGGAGGATGTAGTTTAAATCCACGAATGCCGCCTTTTGCGATCAAACGGCGCGCTTCCTTCACCGCATCGGCGCCACGCATGGGATCGACGCTCGCGAAAGCCATCACGATGTCGCTGTTCTCGGAAGCGAAAGCGGCCACTTCGTCGTTGGAAACCTGCGGCCGTCCGGTGAGGCGCTCGTCGACGGAGAAAACCACACAACCGATTTTGCGAGATCGATAATATTCAGCCAATTCCTTGCGGCCATAGCTGACGCCCGAATTGCCAAAATATTTGCGCGCCGCTTCTTCGGCGGCGTTGCCGGTCGGTTCCGGCTCAATGTGAACGTGCGTGTCGATGGCGACCAGATTGTCGAGTTTCATGCTCTTCCTAGATTACGATTAGTCGGGCCGAAGGCTCGGGGGCATACAGCTCGTCGACTAACGCGGCCCGATGGCTCAGCACCGCGCGTTGATTAAACGAGCCTTTGTCGGTGACCTCATGCTTGTCGATGGAAGGCGGCTCTTCCATCAGCATCGCGCGTTGGACGCGATTCGAACTGCCGGTGCTGCTTTGCGCCAGTTCCTGAAGCAACGCTCGGAATTTCGCGCGGACTGGCTCGCTCCGCACCACCTCTGCGTCCGACCCACCCGGTACCAATGCCCGGCAGGCCTCCACGTTCGGGAAAATTAACGCTGCCACATAAGGACCATCGTGACCCGCGAATACTACGTCGCGCAAATAAGGCGCGCAATGGCCGAGAAATTTGGCGCGCATCGGACCGACGCTGACCCAGGTTCCCGTGGCGAGTTTGAAATCCTCAGCGATGCGTCCATCGAAGATAAATCCTTTGCCGGGATCGCTGGGATCGACAAACAGCAGCGCGTCGCCCAGGCAATAGAAGCCTTCCTCGTCGAACACGGCGCGTGTCAGCTCGGGCTGGCGCCAATAGCCGGGAGTGATACTGGGACTTCGCAGGCGCGCTTCGGTTTTCTCACCCGCCTTCACCAGCTTTAGTTCAACGCCCGGCGCGGGCAAGCCCACGTGTCCGGCGCGATCTTCTTCCCAGTAAGGAAACATAGCCGAAGGACCTGTTTCGGTAGAGCCAAGACCGGTATACATGAGGATGCGTTCGCCGCAGGACTCCACGGCCAGCTCTTGCAACTCGTCCCATACCGGTTGCGAAAGACCCGCCCCGGCATAATACATGAGCCTCAGCCGCTCGAAGAAACGATCGCGAAACTCACGCCGGTCGCGCAGATACGGCAGAACCATCTCAAATCCGCGCGGGACATTTAGGAATATGTTGGGCCGGACGTCGTTGAGATTGCGAACGGTGGCCTCGATAGCGCCGGCCACCGGGCGACCATCATCGATGAAATACGAGCCGCCGTTGTACAGCACCAATCCGAAATCGTGATTGCCCGCGAAGGTGTGGTTCCAGGGCAGCCAATCGCAGAGCACCGGCGGATCGTCGGCGACGAACGGCAGCATGGTGCGCACGATTTCCTGATTGCTGCACAACATGCGCTGCGTATTGATGACGCCCTTGGGCGTGCCAGTGGATCCGGAGGTGAAGAGAAACTTCGCGATGGTGTCGGGACCGACTGCGGCGTGCGCGCGATCGACAGCCGACGTGGCGACGGTGGTTTCGAGCACCGAGAACGGCGTGGCATGAAGCCCCGCTGGATCGCCGCTAATGACCAGTTCGGCATCGGGCGGCAGCATGGCTTCGAGCGCTTTGCGAAAGGGCGCGCCGGCTGAAACAAATACCAGCCCGGGTGTCAGGATCTCGAAGATCAGGCGCAGCTTTCCGAAATCGGAAGAAACCAGCGAATAAGCCGGCGAGATGGGGGCAAAAGGAATGCCCGCATACATCGAACCTAGTCCAAGTGCCGCATGCTCGATATCGTTGCCGGAAAGTATTGCGATGGGGCGTTCGGCGGATAGCGGCCGATCAAGCAGCGCTTGCGCCACGCTGCGAGCCGAAGCGCGCATCTGTGCATAGGTGGCCTTGCGCCACGCTCCATTGGGGTCGCGCTCGGCTAAAAAAACGCGGTCCGGAGCGTGTGCGGCCCAATGGTCCAACCGTTCCGTCAGCTTGTCTGGATAAGGCCCGAGCGGATGCCGCGGGCGAACAACGAGTGAACCATCCGGGCGGTACGATGTTTCTACATCGGCCGGCGGAAAGCCCACCTGTCGCACGGGAGCCGAGAGATATCGTTTGTTGATGGGAGCGGAGGTCATTTAGACAATGGCCAATGCATGTTCGCGAGCCGCGTCATAGGCCGCGAACGTCTCGCCTTGATCCGCCAGCTTGTCGAGCAGCGGGGCGGGCTCCCAGAATTCGCCGTGCTTCTGGTGAAACTCGCGGATGCGGTCGCGAACCTTCTTCAAACCCACCGTGTCGGCATACCACATGGGTCCGCCGCGATAAGCCGGATAACCGTAGCCGGTGAGATAGATCACATCGATGTCGGCGGCGCGCAACGCGTAGCCCTCTTCCAGGATCTTCGCGCCCTCATTGATCATGATGTAGATGCAGCGCTCGACGATTTCGTCGTCGGTGATGTGCCTGCGCTCTACGCCGCCTTCCTGCGCGGTTTTCTCGATGAGCGCGTGAACCTCGGGATCCGGGATGGGCTTGCGGTTCTCATCGTAGCGATACCAGCCCGCGCCGGTCTTCTGCCCCAGACGTTCTGAATGAAACAGCTTTTCCAGCACCAGGGGGGTGCGTAGGCCCGGCTTTTCCATGTGCTTGCGTTCTTCTCGCACGCGCCACTGTACATCGATGCCGCCCATGTCGTCGACGGCGAAGATGCCCATAGCCATGCCGAAATTGGTGAGCGCGCGGTCCACTTGTTCGGGGGTCGCGCCTTCTTCCACCAGGAACTGAGCCTCGCGCATGTAGGGCAGCATCATCCGATTGCCCACGAAACCCCAGCAGTTGCCAACCACCACGCCGACCTTGCCGAGTTTTTTCGCCAGCGCGAGCGCCGTCATGACTACTTCCCTGCTGGTCGCCTTGCCACGGACGATCTCAACCAGGCGCATGACATTCGCAGGACTGAAGAAGTGCAGCCCGACGACCATGCGCGGCCGCGAAGTGACAGACGCGATGGCGTCGATATCGAGCGTGGATGTGTTGGACGCCAGCACGCAATCGGGCTTGGCGATTTTATCGATCTCGGCGAAGATGCGCTTCTTCAGCTCCATGCTCTCGAACGCGGCTTCGACGATCAGATCGGCTTGCCCGAAGCCATCGTAGGTGAGCTGCGGATGGATCAGAGCCATGCGCTGGTCCATCGTTTCTTGTGAAAATCGGCCTTTCTTAACCGAGTTTTCGTAGTTTTTGCGAATCGTAGCAACGCCTCGGTCGAGCGCCGCCTGTTCCACTTCTTTCAGCAGCACCGAAATGCCCGCGTTGGCGCAAGCCATCGCGATGCCGCCGCCCATGGTCCCCGCGCCGATAATGGCGGCTTGGCGGATATTGTAGACGGCCGTGTCCTTGGGAATATCGGGGATCTTAGCGACTGCGCGCTCGGCGAAGAATGCATGGATCAGCGCCCGGGCCTGATCGGAAGCGATGCACTCCGCGAAGATCTCGCGCTCTTTTCTGCAGCCCTCATCGAACGGCAGATTGACCGCGGCCTCGATGGCGTCGACAGCTTTCAGCGGCGCTAGCATATTGCGGCGCGTCTTGCGCGCCTGGTCGCGGCCCGCCGCGAAAATCGACGCATCCACGAATTCCGAACCCAGCTTGTCGGTAAGCTCCCGCGTCTTGCGAAGAGCGCCGCCTTTTTCGGCAATCTCGCGGGCAAACGCCACGGCGCCGGTGAGCAGGTCGCCTTCGATCACGCGGTCGATCAAACCGAGCTCAAGCGCCTGGGGCGCGCGGATCGGCTTGCCGGAAACGCACAGATCCACGGCCGCGGCCACTCCCACTAATCGCGGCAAACGCTGCGTGCCTTCGGCGCCCGGAATGATTCCGAGATTCACTTCAGGCTGGCCAATCTGAGCATCGCGGACCGCCACGCGATAGTGCCCGGCCATGGCGACTTCATTGCCGCCGCCGAGCGCGGTCCCGTGAATGGCCATCACCACGGGCTTGCTGGTGTCTTCAATGCTCGCCAGGATGGCGTGAAATTCGGGCGGACCGTTTCCCCGCCCCGACGCCGCCAGTTCCAGTTCCTTGATGTCCGCGCCGGCGATGAACGTTCTGCCGCCGCCGATGACGACGATGGCGCGCACCAAGGGATCTTCCTGGGCGACATCCAAAGCGGCCACCAGACCTTCGGGAACTCCGGGGCTGAGTGCGTTCACGGGCGGATTGTCGATGGTGATGACAGCGACGCCATCCTGCGTCGTCAGGTTTACGAGTTTGTCCATAGTTCTAGCACCGCTCCCTTTGGTCGCGGCTCGGAAAGGACGCGAGCGGGAGTTCGTCGCTATTATACTGCGGCGGGAATGCGGATCAGCGACGCGCCAGGCACGCCACTCAGGATACTGGTGTCGGAGAGGGCAAATTCAACGTTGCGCCGGGTCATGCGGGCGTGTTCGCGCGCCAAGGCTTCCGCGCGCGCGCCTTGCCGGTGCTCGATGGCCTCGACGATGGAGCGGTGGTGCTCATGGGAAACGGCAAACATTTGCGGCGCGCGGGGTAGTTTCGCACGCACGTAGAGCAGTGCGCTGGGCGATGCGAACGGGACTGAGTTTACCTGCCCCAACGCGCGCCGGAGCATGGAACTTTTCGAGAGCGCCACGATCTCCGAGTGGAATGCTTCGTTCAAATCCAAATAGCGCGCAAAAGAATCGATATCCGGCTCCGCGAACTTATCCGCGTCGCCATCCATCTGGACCATGGCGTCCATTTCGTCGCGATATCGACGCAAAACCGCCAGTTCGCTGTCGTCCTCCAGCCGTTCGGCGGCCAAGCGGGCTGCGGCGCCTTCCAGCACGCCACGGGTTTCGATGGCGTCCCAAACGTCTTCAATAGTGAACGCCCGCACCACAAAGCCGCCCGTGGGCGATGCTTCGAGCAAGCCTTCATGCGCCAGGCGATCAAGCGCCAGACGAATGGGCGTTCGCGACACGCCGAGACGTGCGACCAAGGGGAGTTCTGAAATTCGTTCGCCAGGTTGAAAATCGCCCCGCAACAGCATTCCCCGCAAGTTCAGTAGCGTACGGCCGGTTTGCGAATCTTCCGAAGCTGTGGTTTTGGATCTGCTTTCGGTACTTTGCACTGCCCGAATCCTCCTGGCGGAATCTGATATGGCACCATGTTACCACCCGAAGAATCCTGCATGCAAAATAAGTTGCTCCCTCTAAGGAACTGAGCCGCCCGGAGCCTTATTGTTACGCGCCAGATAGGCTGCGAGCGCGTTCAGGTCCGAATCGCCGATCTCGGTCTTGCGGAAGAAAGGCATGATCGAGACGCCTTTCCGTACGAAGATTTTCGTCACTGGCGGAGTCAAATCGGTGCGTTCGCTGAGCATCGCCGGTTTGGCGCCATTGTATTTGGTCCGCAAGGCAATGGTGCCGGGAAGCCCCTGTCCGTGGCAGGTGGCGCACCAATAATCGAACACCTTTTCGCCCTGCCGGATAGTGGCTTCGTCCGCGCCGAAGGCTTGGCCAGCCAGGGCGAGACAGGCAAGCACCCATAGGCCGGTTCCGATTCGCTTCATGCCTTGGTCCCTCGCAGATGCTTGGGCCAGATTCCGTAACGCCCCGCGGAAATGATCCCGTTCGGATCGACGGCGTCCTTCACGGTTTCGTGAAAGCGGAGCAGCGCATGGTTGTTGAAGGAATACGTATCCATCACGGCGTCTTGGAACGCCGGGGCGGTTCTATATTCGCCCCATCCGTGTTCCGCCGCCACGCGAATCACCTGCTTGAATATCTCGCGGTTCTTCTTGTTGGTCGGGATGTCGTGGCTGATCGGAAAACCGAACAGGAAAATAAAGGAGCGCATCCAATACGTGCTGGGGAGGCTGAAGGAAAGCAGCGGCAAGCCAAAGTCCTTCGCGGCTTGAGAGAACACCTTGTTGGCTTCCAGCACCGCTTCGCCGGTTCTGGGAATGATGGGCGAAAACCAGATATGACCGTTGGTCGGCGTGGGATTGTAGGGCGATCGAGCGCCAATGGAAAACATTTCCAGGCTGGGGATTCCGAACTCCGGCTTGTGGACTTTGTTGAACTGCTCGGGCGTGAGCGGAAGCTTGTAGAACTCGTCGTCTTTAAACTTGGCGCCCGGAATGGCCGAAAACTTCTCCTGCGCGTACTCCCATTGTGCGCGGATGGCCTTCTCCGGTCCATAAAACTTGACGGTGCAACTCCAGAACGGGACGCCCTTGTCCTCCGCGTATTTGTGCAATGCGGGGGACGCGACGCCCTCCTTCTCCAACAGAGCAGTCACCTCAGGGGAGCGCTGCGGCATCATGAAGCCACCGAGTATGGGACTTCCCAGACCAGGCATGCCGTTCGACACGCCGGAGTTCTCGAGGAACGTCAGAATGTCGATCATGGGAATGAGGTCGTCGTATTTCGGCGCCGTGACTGTCCCGGTGAGATAGGCGTCTGGTTGCGGCATCAGCCAGAGTCCCATCTTGGTGACGACGCCAAAGTTCGATTGCGAAAACATGCCGTCGACCCAGGGCCCGAATCCGAACTTATATTGCTGCCACGTTTTCGCGCCGGGCATGGCGCCCATTCCGGTGCGCAAGAGGTCGCCGTTAGCGAGCACCACTTCCATGCCGCAATGCGAGTCGAAATGATTACGGTACATCGGCTGCAGATAGCCGCCGCCATGATCGAGCGCGTTGCCGACCGGACTGCCCCAGCCGGGATCGGGAACGTCCACCCAGACCTTCAGCTTGCGCTCCTGGATGTAGCGGTAAAGATCAAAGTAGCTGACGCCGGGCTCGACTAAAGCCGAATGGTCTCTCTCGTCCACATTCAGAACGCGGTTCATGCGCTTGAGGTCGAGCACCACACTGCCCGACAGGTTCGGGGCCGAACCTCCATATCCCAGGTTCTTTCCGGTGGAGATGGGATAGACCGGAATCTTGTATTCGTTGGCGGTCTTCATCACCGCCTGCACTTGCTCCACCGTGTCGGGCGCCACGGCGGCCGACGCCACGCGCTCCTCCGGTTCGCCCCAGAAGGGTGAATAGGCGTCGCGATAGAGCGCCACGTCTTCGTCGCTGGTGAAGACCCATTCTTTGCCGACGGCTCCCTCGAATTGTTTCAATGCGTCGGAGAAATCTTTTGCGTTGACGCCAGGTGGTGTCATTTAGGCCCGGTCCTTCGGTGCAATCACCCAGGAAATCAGCGGGTGGCCGTCTCCGTCATGAGTTCCCTGCTCCACCCGGGAAACCACTCGCATCCCGTGATCCCATGCCAATCGCTCCAGGCAGAATAGCGGACCGTGAGCGGTTAAGCCTGCAATCGGTACCGGCTGCTTCTTCCACTGAACATCCAGATCATGGAACCACAGATCGGTGATGTCACCGCGGATGGCGAACACGGACGCGCCGCGTGCTTGCCACTCTTCGCCGAAAGCGGCGCCGGCCGGGAATCGTTCGTCGAAAATCACGTTGTAGAAGCTGACGCTGGGGACCACGCTACTGCCTGCCAGTGCCATGGGCAACACGGATGCCGCGAGCCCGGCTTGAAGGAACTCTCTTCGACTCGCCATGTCAATTTACCGCCACCGCGGCTACGTCAGCCTTGGCGATCGGCTTTGGCCTGGTGATGAGCGTCTCGGGATTCACGTCCCGATCGACAATTACGCCGACGAAGCCGACCAGCATCTCGTCGAAGCTCTGAGGACCCCAGCGGATGGATTTCGACGGATCCGGGTTGAGCGGGTTGTTGATCGAATTGTCCCAATGGCAGGAAATGTCCACCTTGGTCCCTTTGGGCACTTCGATCGGTTTGTCTTCGAAATAGAGGTTCTGCCACAGGTAGTTATAATGCGGCACGCTCACCAGAGTTTCACTTTCGCCCGTTGGATACTCGAGCCTCATGGTCATATCCTTGCCGCGCATGTGCATGTGAGGCTGCGAATAGATCAGCGTGACAGCCTGATTGAGCGTTGCCGACGCGTGGCCGGCGTAGTTCGGATCGTTGGGAGGAATATCGAAGCTCGCGTCCAGCACATTCAGATTCACAAGCCGCTTCTCGGGAAGTCCCTTGGCCAATACCAACCCGACCTTGGTTTGATCCTGAGCCGCCTTGCCACTCGGCGTGTAATGCATCTCGATCACGATGTCGGACCCGGCCGGAATCAGTTTAGCGGCCTTATGCGTGGGATCAAAGTAGCTCTGCGGAAAGAGTCCGGGCACGTACCCCATGAACCACTCGTTTCTCATGTCCACGTTCGGCCCGGCCTTCGCGCCCGCTTCAAACTGGCGCCCTTGGCGCTGATTGGGAGGCGGAACGTACGCTTCGCCCGGCTTGGCGTCCTTCATCCACTGCGAGCCGGGCGGCCGCAGGTACATGGTGGCGTGATGCACGACGCTGCGGTTGCCGGGACGAACCTCGCCGTCGATCACCCAAGTATCTTTCGTAAAGCCGGTGGGGATAACGAAATACGTATAATCGACCGTGCCGCTGGCAGGCACCGTGTACGGCTTGGCTACTTCGAACACCACGTCCGGCTTAATGTTCCAGCCGTCGCTCCAGACCACGGTAGCGGGCTTGTCTTTCGCATCCCCCTCGGGTGCTCCGGCATCCACCCACGCCACTAGCGTCTTGATATCGGGATCGCTGAGTCTGCGGTCGTTGGCGTAATGGCCGTACTGCGGGTCGGCGAACCAGGGCGGCATCTTCTTGGTGAGAACCGCCTCCTTCATCGCTTTGGCCCACGGACGCGTACCTTCATAGGTAAGGAAGGCCATGGGACCCACTTCGCCCGGACGATGGCAGACTTGGCAGTTCTTCTGAAGAATCGGAAGAACGTCCTTGTTGAAGGTCACGCCACTCTTGGGCGCAGTGGCCGCCAGCGCCGCCGTTCCCATCATTAAGCCAATGACAAAAAACTTCATCCCACACTCTCCTCGCGACTCTAATCCCTCATTATGGACCTCCAGAGCTTGACCGGACGCCAAAAAACCGGCAAATTTGATGATGCGGTGTTGCTGCCAACCGAACAAATTGCGTTTGGGCCTTTCGAGATCGATCTGCCGACCGCTCGATTGCTCCGCGACGGCGTCGACCTCCGGCTGAGGCCCCGGGCTGTGCACGCTCTCAGCACCCTTGTTCAAAACAGCGGGCGATGCGTCGAATATGAGCGATTGATCCGCGAGGCCTGGGATGGAGCCTTCGTCTCCCACCACACTGTGGACGAGACTATGCGGGAAGTCAAAAGGGCATTGGGCGAATACGGTTCCTGGGTCGTCCGCCATCGGAAGCAGGGCTTTTGCCTGGAAGTGCCAAGCTCCGACAGTCTGGTCCGGGAAGGCTGGCACCTCTGGACGCGGCGCACACGGGAAGGGTTCGAGAAGGCTCTGGACTGTTTTCAGCAAGCCGCGCTCCATAACAGCTCCGACTTTCGCGCGTTTGAGGGAATGGCGTCCTCTTACCAGATGCTCGCCACGTATAGCATGCGGCCCCCGCGTGAAATGTACAGCGGATTTCTGGTCGCGCACGGGCGGGCGATTGCGCTGTCCGGGATGACTCCGGAGCTGCGCTCCAACCGGGCGCACGGTCTGCACTTGTTCGAAAGGAAGCTGGCGGAGGCTGAGTCGGAATTCCTTCAGGTGCTTCGTGAGAAGCCGGCGCATGCCACCACCTATGTCCGATTGTCGATCCTATACGCGACGATGGGACGCCTGGACGAGGCGTGGGACGTCTTGGTGGAAGGACGAAAGGTGGACCCGCTTTGGACGCTCCTGCCCGCCACTGAGATTTTCATCCGTCTTTGCCGCCGGGAGTTCGATGCCGCGGCGGCCTGCGGACGTAAAGCGGTGGATCTATATCCTTATTTGCAGTTGGGACGGGCCTTCTTCGCTCAGGCGCTGGAGTTCTCGGGCCGAATGGAAGCGGCGCTGGCTGAGTATCGGTTCGCAAGCGCCATGTCCCCGGATCTGCCCTGGCTCCGGGCCTTAGAGGGTACGTGCCTCGCAAAGAATGGTCGCCAGAACGAGGCCGCCAAGATCCTTGAAGAGCTGAAGCAAATTCGGGGCGCCACTTATGTGGACGCGTATTATATGGCGCTGCTCCTCGACACCCTGGGAAATCCCGACGAAGCCTTTGCGGAATTGCGGCGAGCCGTGGAGGAAAATTCCACGATGCTGTATATCCTGGATGTGGATCCCAGACTCGACTCGCTGCGTAACGATGCCCGTTTCTCGTCTCTCCGCGACAAACTATGGAGCAGCAGCCACTGAAGTTTGATAGCTCAAAGTCTCCATCCAGCTTCCGTTTCGCCAGATCCACACGCGAGTAACATGCAGAGGTTTTCCGCGATCGGGCTTATGCTCCGACGTCATCAGAACCGCATCGCCGAAATCGAACATGCGGGCTGAGACCAGCGGCGTGGGCGCCACTCCCGCCATCTTCGCGTGGTCGAAATCCTCCATTCGGCCGCGCTTGTCGTAGAGTTTATTGCTATTGGAGCTGGCCGCCACGAACTCATCGGCCACCAGCGTTGCAAAGACCGGCGAATTGTGGGCCATGGCCGCCGTCTCGAGCTTTGAGTAGGCGGTAACAACCTGCTGCTCGGTTGCGTTCTTCGGCTGGTAAGGCACCATCTTGCACGGGTTTTCGCAATCTTTTCCGGCTCCCGGCGCAAAGGAAGGCGGCGCATCGAGCGACATCACTTCCTGGTAGACGATGGCCTTCCATACGCCGGATCGCTTTACCCAAACGCGCAGCACGTGTACGCGTCCGTGGTGCTCCTGTACGTCGCCGAGATTGCCATAGGTGTAGGCATTGCCGCTGCCTTTCATCGCTACCCTTGGAACATTCTTGACGATGTCGGCTTTCGTTTGTGTTTTGCCTTCGACATCGGTCCAGGCAAAATCCTGGTCGAGGAGCCGGTCCATCGCGGCCCCATCCGCCCGATTGATCGCTCCGATAAAGGCCTTATCCGCGTGAAGCATCGCGGGGTCCTGGGCCGAGCACAACGTGCAAGCCGCGATTAGGATATAGTACGCGGTGACGCTTCGCATGAGAACTAGTTTATGACGACTGCTCCGGCACCCAGTATGCGCCCGAACCAGCCCACGGCAAGCCTGCGCTACGCCTGGTACGTGGTCATCGTTCTAACCATTCTCTACATGCTGTCGTTCGTGGACCGCACCATCCTGAGCCTGCTGGTGGGGTCCATCAAGCGCGACCTCGGCATTAGCGACACGCGCATCGGCTTACTGCAAGGCTTGTCGTTTGCGCTGTTCTACACGCTGATGGGGCTGCCGCTGGGCCGCTTGGCGGATACGCGCAGCCGGCGCAATCTGATCGCGGCGAGCGTGGTGGTCTGGAGCCTCTTCACCAGCTTCTGCAGCGCCGCCAAAAGTTTCTGGTCGTTGTTCTTCATCCGCATCGGCGTCGGCGTGGGTGAAGCCGGCCTGTCGCCCGCGGCTTATTCGCTGATCTCCGACTATTTTCCGCCCGATCGCCTGGGTGTCGCGATCAGCGTGTACTACATGGGCGTTTTCCTGGGCTCTGGCATCGCGCTGCTGGTGGGCGGAATCGTGGTGGACACCATGGCGCGCATTCACACCGTGACGCTGCCGCTGCTCGGCACCATCGCGTCCTGGCGGGTGACGTTCCTGATTGTCGGCCTGCCCGGTCTGCTGTTCGCGATGCTGGTATACACCATCAAAGAACCATTGCGCCGGAACATGCTGAAGACCGCGCAAGGGCAGGTGGCCCGCCTGAGTTTTGTGCAATCGCTGGGACAGATGCGGCTGCGCTGGCAGTCGCTGGGTGGCATTTCGCTCGGAATGGTTTTTCAATCGATGGCCAACTATGCGCTGGTCTCGTGGGGACCCACCTACTTTTCGCGCGTGCATGGTTGGACGCCCGGCCAATCCGGCAAGGCGCTGGCTGCGATTCTGCTGATCGCGGGCTGCGGCGGCATGTACACCGGTGGACGGCTCAGCGACCGCTGGCAGAGGCGCGGCCTGGACGAAGCCCCAATGCGTGTGATGGTGTTCGGCGCGATCGGGACCATCGTGCTGCTGCCCGTCGGCACTCTGCTCCCCGACGTCCGCTGGACGCTCGCGCTGCTCTTCGCCGGCGTTTTCTTTCTCGCCCTGCCGATGGGTATTTCGGCGGCTGCACTGCAGCGCATTTTTCCGAATCAGGTTCGCGGCATGGTGTCGGCGCTGTACTTATTTATCCTCAACATCGGCGGCCAGACCCTGGGGCCGCTGCTTCCCGGGGTGTTCAACGACTACCTGTTCCACAACGGTAAAATGATTGGCTATTCGCTGTCGATTACCATGGGTGGCGCAGCAGTCCTGATGCTGATCACGTTCCTGGCGGCGTACCGGCACTATCGCGAGGATTATCAAATGATGCTGGCGACCACCGTCGCGGCGTAGGTCTGGTACGCCGATTGCCTCCGCCTTACCCAGAATGCGGCGGCACAGCAAAAATACGCGTCTTCCGATCTATTGGAGGAGGCATTGTGGGACGTTGCTCCGGAGATTTGCCACACATTGCTGGATAATTTCCGTGGCGCTGGTCGCAATTCCGTGCATGGCGCAGCCGCCCGGGATCGTGTATTCCACCAACGTTCCTTATACCGGTGTGCCCGCGGCTACGGGCTTCAATCTTTATCCAAATCCGACTGTACTCCTGGTAGTGACCGATGCCTCGGGTAACACTTATATCGCAGGAGCCGTCACCTCCGGCGGCTTGCCCACCACGCCGGGCGCAGTGCAGTCTCAGTACGGGGGTGGAACTTGCAACTTAGGAGGCGGATACGTAACTCCGTGTCCCAGCGTCTTCGTTGCGAAGTTCGATTCAAACGGCGTGCTCTTGTTCCTGACCTACTTAGGTGGCGCGATCAGCAATGTCCCATCTGGTCTGGCAGTGGATCAATCGGGACACATCTATGTCGGAATACAAGCAGGCGTGTCTTGGGTCGCCCAACTTTCCCCGGATGGAACCGGTATTGGTTGGGTCACGTTCTTGACCGGAGGAGCATTGCTGCAGCTAGCGACGGCGCCGGATGGCTCCCTGGATTGCTTAACCCAAAACCAAGCGTACCAGGCCTCCACTTTGACGAAGCTGAGTCCGGCCGGACAATCCGTCGCGGTTTTGAAACTGCCATCTGGGACTCAGGCGCTTGCGGTTGCTGCGGATGGGTCGGTGTACATCGGTGGACAAGTCTTCCCTTTCACCGTCGCTGCGACACCAGGAGCATGGCAGACCACCTACAACGGAAGTGCGGATGGCTTCATCGCGAAAATGAATCCAAGTCTCTCGGGATTCGCGTGGCTTACTTTCGTCCCCGGCATTGTCAGCCTGATGCAACCGGCCCCAGACAGTACGTTGTGGGCCAGTGGAACCACATCCGACTCTACCTTTCCGGTTCTTGCGGGCGCGTTGCAATCGCAGCTTCCTCCCGGGGAGACTTCGAGCGGCTACCTGGTTCGTCTTTCCTCGGATGGGTCGAAAGCGCTGGCATCCACTTACCTCTCTGCTCCGTTAACCTCGCTCGCGCTGGATGGCTCTGGAAATGTAATCTTTAGCGCCCTCGGCCAGATCGGGTTCCAGGCCACCCCGGGAGCGCAGTGGCCCTGCCTGCAGTCTGTGCCCGGCGAAGCGTTCTTTGCGAGTGCTCTGGGCTTTTTCGGCAAAATCGACTCGGCAGGCCAACATCTGCTTTGGGGCACCTGGACCGGCCCTTCGGTTCCGGTGGGTCCTGTGACGGTTGACACCAATGGAAACGCGCTTGCCGCGGGCAATGTTCCCAACCAGGGAGACATCACTTTGACTGCGCTGACAACCGTACTGGGGCCGCCCAGGCTGGTGGAAACCTGCATTGCTCAGTCGGGTTCTCCCAATAATTATGGGCCGCTTGCTCCGGGCGAGATTTTTTCGATTTACGGCGCTGGATTCGGACCCGAGCAAGGCGTTGCGGCGCAGATTTCAGGAAACACCATCGGAACCGAGCTCGGGGGCGTGCAGGTGTTGATCGAGAATACGCCGGCTCCGCTGCTCTATGTTTCGTCGGCGCAAATCAATCTGGTCGCTCCCTATTTGTTGAATGGGCGATCGGCCGCGCATATCAAAATCGTCACGGCGGACACTACGTCGAACGAGGTGGTGCTGGGTGTGCGGGCGTCGGCGCCGGAGATCTTGCTGAGTCAGGCGTCGAACAACCAATCTCTGGGCACTGCCGCAATACTGAACCAGGATGGCACGGTGAACGGCCAAAATAATCCGGCGCACATCGGGGATACGGTGGCGATGTTTGTGTCCGGAGTTGGCCAGACCACCCCGGCGGGAGTGGACGGCGAGATTCCCCAAGCGGCGGGGGGAACGCCGGTGCTCCCGATCATGGTCCAATTGAACCTCTTGACCTACGCAAACGTCACCTACGCCGGCAGCGCACCCAGGCTCGTCTCCGGCGTGACGCAGGTGAACTTTCAGCTTCCGCAACTGAATCGGCCCGGCGTGGGGCCTCCCTATCAGGCATTGATCGTTTTGTACGTGGGAGGGACGTCCAGTAATCCTGCCGATAGCCGGGGCGATACGAATATCTGGTTCGAATGATGCGTTCCGGCCCCTTCGGAAGGTGTTGACCCCTCTAAAGTTTCCGCATGCAACGGCCGACCTTGTAAACATACTAGGAGGCTTGCGTTGTGAGCGTGCAGGGAAGCCATGTCAGCCCCAGCGCGGCGCCACTGGATGCGCCGGAATCGCTGAAGCTGCTCGATCGCCAAAGCCTGGAGCAAAAGCTCCGCGATACCGAGCTGCATTTTCAAAGCTGGTTTCAGGACGCCCCCGTCGCCTGCCACGAAGTGGATCGCCAGGGGGTGCTGATGTGCGTAAATCAAGCCGAGTGCGAGCTTCTGGGATTCTCCGCCGAAGAGATGGTTGGCCGCCCCATTTGGGATTTTATGGCGCCCGAGGATCGGGAGAAAACCCGAACCGGTCTGCTGCAGCGCATCGCCGATGAGCAGCCGCTGGTTCCGCTCGAACGCGAATACACACGCCGCGATGGCAGCTCGGTCATCATGGAGATCCACCAAAAGCGGATCCGCGACGCAGCCGGGCGGCCGACCGGCCTGCGCACCTTCCTGCTGGACATCACGCAGCGCAAGCGAGCCGAAGCCACACTCGTGGAACAAGCCGCCAAGCTGGCGCGATCGAACGCCGAACTCGAACAGTTTGCCTACGTCGCATCGCACGATCTGCAGGAGCCGCTGCGCAAGATCCAGGCCTTTGGCGACCGTCTGAAAACCAAGTACGAAGCCGGCCTCGGTCCGGAAGGGCTGGATTATCTGACGCGCATGCAGAATGCCGCGAGTCGCATGCAAATCCTGATTCAGGATCTGCTCAGCCTGTCGCGCGTGGCCAGCAATTCCAAGCCTTTCACTTCGGTGGATTTGGGCGACGTCGTCCGCGCCGTCGCCTCCGATCTCGAGATGCGCATTCAGGACGCGGGCGGGAAGGTCGAAATCGGCAAGCTGCCGGTGATCTTCGGAGATCGCGGCCAGATGGCGCAGCTATTTCAGAACCTGATTGGCAACGGATTGAAGTTTCGCAAGCCGAACGAGAGCCCGGTGGTGAAAATCTACGCGGAATTCGTCATTGCCCAGCAGGGCGACGCCAATACCTGGCGGATTATCGTGGAGGATAACGGAATCGGTTTCGACGAAAAATATCGCGAGCGCATCTTTCAGATCTTTCAGCGTCTGCACGGACGCAGCGAGTATGAAGGAACCGGCATCGGCCTCGCCATCTGCCGCAAGATCGTGGACCGGCACGGGGGCGCCATCACGGTTAGCAGCTCGCCGGGTGCGGGCGCCAGGTTCGTCATCGCGCTGCCGCACCTGGACTCAGGAGACCACCTACATGAATAGATTCGGGAAGCCCATCACCATCCTGTACGCCGACGACGACGCCGAAGACCGCATGCTGGTGAAAGAGGCCTGGGCGGAGAACCGGCTGGCCAACGAATTGCACTTCGTCGAGGACGGCGAAGAGCTGCTCGAATACTTGCGGCGCATCGGCAAGTTCGCTCACCTGAGCGGCTCGCCGCTGCCGGGCATGATTCTGCTGGATCTGAACATGCCGAGGAAAGACGGCCGCGAGGCGCTGCAGGAGATCAAAGCCGATCCGCGCCTGCGCTCCATTCCGGTGGTGGTGCTGACCACGTCGAAGGCGGAGGAAGACATCCTGCGCGCCTACGACCTGGGCGTCAATTCCTTCATTCTCAAACCGGTGACGTTCGATTCGCTGGTGGATATCACAAGGACTTTGAGCAAGTATTGGTTCGAAGTCGTAGAGCTGCCGCCGAGCAGCGCCCAGGATGAGGCCGCCTAAAGACCCTCCAGTCCCCGACCCGGACACACGAGCGCTACGAGTCCTCATCGCCGACGATGATGAGGACGACTATATCCTGACGCGCGATCTGCTACTGCGCATCGGGCGGCCGCGATTCCAACTGGACTGGACGCCATCGTATGAAGGCGCGCTCCAGGCCATCGAGCTGAATCAACACGACGTCTATTTGTTCGACTATCATCTGGGGCATGCCGACGGCCTGCAACTCCTGCGCGAGGCGCTGGCGCACGGCTGCAAAGCGCCCATCATTCTGCTGACCGGCAACGACAACTGGGAGACTGACGTGGAGGCCATGAAGGCCGGCGCCGCGGACTATCTGGTGAAGGGGCATCTGGATGCCCGGTTGTTGGAAAGGTCCATTCGTTATGCGCTGGAACGTACGCGGGCACAGGCGGAACTGCTCGATCACGCGCACGAGATTGAACGCAAAAACCGCGACTTGGCGCAGGCCGTGAAAGTTTCGCAGGAAGCCACCAAACTCAAGAGCCAGTTCCTGGCGAACGTAAGCCATGAAATCCGAACGCCGATGAACGGCGTGCTGGGGATGACGGAGCTGTTGCTCGATACCGATCTGACAGAGGAACAGCGCGATTACGCCGAGACAGCGTTTCGCTCCGGAGAAGCGCTGCTCGAAATCATCGACAGTATTTTGGATTTGTCCAAGATGGAAGCCGGCAAGCTGCAGTTGGAAGTGGTGGACTTCAACCCGGCCGAAGTGCTGCAAGAAGTCCTGAAGCTGGTTTCGGGGCGCGCCCGCAGCAAGGGACTGGCTTTGAGCGCCGAGGTTTCAGACGAAGCGCAGCGTGGATTGCGGGGCGATCCGGCACGGCTTCGCCAGGTGCTGCTCAACCTGGTGGCCAACGCCATCAAGTTCACCGAACGAGGGCAAGTGACGGTGCGCGTGAACAGGACCGAGGCTTCTGAACACGGCGTGCGGCTTTTGTTTGAAGTGCTGGACACCGGAATTGGCCTGGCGCCGGACGCGCTGGCGCGCTTGTTTCAACCTTTCGTGCAGGCCGATGGATCCATCACGCGCAAATACGGCGGTACCGGCCTGGGACTCGCCATCTCGAAGCAACTCATCGAACTGATGGGCGGCCGGGTGGGCGTGGAAAGCGAGCCGGGCCAAGGTTCCCGATTTTGGTTCACCGCGCGGTTTCAGCACGCGCAAGCGGCAGCGCCACTTAATGAACCGGCACGGACGATCCAGCCCGTGCTTTGATCGGTTTCATAAAGAACATCAGTGGAATGAGCGCCACGCACAACCAGGCTAGAAGACGGAACACGTCGACATAAGCCAGCATCGCGGATTGCCGCAACACCTCGTTATAAAGCAGCGCCTGGGCTTGTTGGGCCGCTTGCGTGGGACTGGACCCGGCCGCCTGCAGTGCGCTCTGCAAATGCTGCAGCCTGCTGGCGTAAATCGGATTGATCGCCGTCACGTTGCTGGCGAGCGTGCTCTGCGAGACTTGCGCCAGGCGGCTTTGCGCGGCCGTTACCAACGAGATGCCTACGCTGCCTCCCATGTTGCGCGTCAAATTAATCAGTCCCGTCGCACTGTTGGTCTTCTCGCGCGGCACATACGCGAAGGCCATCACGTTGATGGGCACAAACAGAAACGGCATCCCGGCGCGCGAGAACGTCCAGACGCCCACGAAGGTCCAGAAGCCGGTTTGCAGGCTGAGCTCGGATAGCCGGTACATACCAAAACCCAGGATGACGAGTCCGCAAACCACCAGCCAGCGGGGTTGAAAAAGACCCAGCAGGCGGCCGACCAGCGGCATCACAAACAGAGTGATCAGGCCGCCGGGCGAGAGCACCAAGCCCGCCCACTCGGCGGTGTAGCCCATCAGCGTCTGCACCAGAATCGGAAGCAGAACCGTGGTGCCGTAGAGGATCACGCCCATGGCGAACATCATGAATGTCGCCATGCCGTAATTCCGCTGCGCGAACAGGCGCAGATCCACCAGCGGCTCGGGCTGCCGCAGCTCCCACAACACCACGCCGACCAGGCCGAGAACCCCGATGACGGCGCAGGTCACAATGAATCGCGACTCGAACCAGTCGTCAGTTTGGCCCTTGTCGAGCATCACCTGTATGAAGCCGAGGCCCACACTCAGCAGCCCCAATCCGATGAAATCGATCTTCAGGCCCTGCTTGAGTGTCTTGCGGATGAGATAGGGCGGGTCATGGACGATTGCCGTCGTCATCAGGATGGCTACCACGCCGACCGGGACATTGATGAAGAAGATCCAGCGCCAGGAGAAGCTGTCGGTGATCCAGCCGCCGAGCGTGGGTCCGATGATCGGCGCCACCACCACGCCCATGCCGTAAACGGCCATCGCCATTCCTTGCTTTTTGCGCGAGAAGCTTTCCACCAGGATGGCTTGCGAAATGGGCTGAAGGCCGCCGCCGCCCGCGCCCTGTAGGACACGAAAGAAAATGAGCAGGAAGAGATTCGGCGCCAAGCCGCAAAGAAACGAGCTGATAGTGAAGATAATCACGCAGCCGATGAACAACCGCTTGCGTCCGAACAGCATCGAGAGCCAGCCCGTGAGCGGCAGCACGATGGCATTCGAGATCAGGTACGAAGTGAGAACCCAGGTGCTCTCATCCACCGTGGCCGAAAGGCTGCCGGCGATATGGGGGAGCGAAACGTTGGCGATGCTTGTGTCGAGCACTTCCATGAACGTGGCCAGCATCACGGTGGCGGCGATCAGCCACGGGCTCACGCTGGGAGTCCAGGGAACGGCTGGATTGGCGACTTGCGTTTCGGCGGAAGCCACGCGAGCCGGTTAGCCCCTTCCCTGTTGGATCGTGCAAGTGCGAATCAAGGTAAACCTACCGAATCATTGTAGCTGGCGATGGGGGTGTGATGATGTGTGCGCGCTGGGGATGGATCATGCGCTTCGCGTGCACCGGAACGCGTCAAGCGAATCGGGGGATTTAGGGCGCAAGAATCCGACTTGATTGGGGCGATCGGGATGTGAATGGGCAAGCGAAGCTTAAAACTGAGTGTGTCGAAGGGGGCGAAGAGCAAGGGCAAGGCTGGTCCGGCCGGAACACGGATGTACCCTGATCGGCTTGTGATCTTCCAGACCCCGGCGGACGACCCAGGAAAATCCGATCGCTGGGGAATCGCTAGCTTCGAGATGCGTTGTGGAAGACTAGCCGTCGGCATGGGCCGTGCTGTTTTACTTCGGTGAGTTGCCGACTTTTTGTCCAAGTGGATATGATTGGTCAAGCGTGCTAACGCAGCATAGCGGCCTAGGACAGGACTTATGTTGACGAACTTCCTTATTTCTCGGGATCGAATGTGATGTTGCTGTCAGAGCTGAACTTTTTGTAGTTCCGGAACTCGATCACGTTGCGGGTGCACCCGCTCGTTCCGTGCGCACAGCTCAGCGCCTCGGAGTGGACCGGCAGCAGATACTTGCCCTCGCCTATGAGCACATAGTCGTAGTCGACCGCCGATTCGACTGTGTCGAGAGGAAACATCCTCGGCAGGTTTTGTGCAGACAGCTCGATCCGCAGCACCCGAAAGTTCCCCTTGTCGATCCAGATCGAACCCGTGTAGGCCGGCTGATCAGACTGGCCGTCCGCCTCAATGTGCCAGTGCGAGTTGGGTTGCTCCACCGAGAAGTCGTAGAGGAACGCGGCCCGGTTCACAATTGTCGTGGCTTTTTTACCGTGAAAATGCGCGTTGGTGTTGGGAGAGAGCACGTCCAGTTGCAGACTGGAGAATTCACCGCGCGTCCATGATCCGGTCTTTTCGATATCCACCCTGGGCGGTTGCCCATTGACGAGAATATTCTTGTATTTCTCGGTGCCATCCTCTGCGATTACGTCGGCGGTAACATGGTCCAGCGCCTGCCAGGAGGTCTGGCTTCCGCGCGCTACCTGGGCCGCATATCGCGTAGTGTATTGC
>Ga0182024_10009048_pt1 | contig 20743 bp, 17 predicted proteins | sample P32metaG_FD_120480 | JGI IMG/M metagenome (GOLD analysis project Ga0182024, IMG submission 120480) | Permafrost microbial communities from Stordalen Mire, Sweden - P3-2 metaG (Illumina Assembly) | ecosystem: Environmental > Terrestrial > Soil > Wetlands > Permafrost | place: Sweden: Stordalen...
AACAGGACTCGGAAGGACCGACAGCCCTCCAAATAGGCAAAAAGCAGTGCAGCGGAGAAAACTGACCAAAGCGAAGCCTGATTCGCTCACTCAGTCTGCCCCTCGTGAGAAAAGGCGGCTAAGGCCGCAATGATCCCGAAGACTTGGCGGCGTGGCTAAACAGGTTGCGGAAAAAGTCTAGTAGCACAGCCACTCTTGGCTGTGTGCTGCATGTGAGCGCTGCAAATTCTGCACAGGCAAGAGTGTGCCTGTGCTACTAGAACCCGCTCTGAATCGACTTTTTCCGCGGCCTGCGGTGCCGTGCTCTGCGAAGAGCAATATGCTCCCGCACAGGCTCCTCCGACTCAGGAAATGCATTAAAGGGAAATGTCAGTGCAGGTTTCGAGAATGGATCGCGCGACCCGTTGAACACGAGTCGCGCGATTTTATATTGCCTCAGCCTTATTCCATCGGCTGAATTCGAACCATGTAGCCTTCGTGGTCCACGTACCAGACGCTGACGGGATCGGTGGAATTATCGATCCACGTCCGGCGATCGTGCGCGTAGGGTTCAGGAAGCATGTACGAAGTCCATTGCTCGGTTTTCTGGTTGAACCTCATGAAGTGGCCTGACTCGAGGCCTCCCGCCCAGACGTCGCCATTCTTGTCCGGCATGGCTTCGTAGAAGGTGTCGTACTGGATGGGCGGAAAGTACTGGGTTACGCGGTGCGTCTTGGCGTCAAGTTTCAGCAGCATGCCCCCCCGGCCGCCGAACCACGCGTTGCCCTGAGGGTCAAAACCGCCCCTCGATCCACTCGAAACCTGAGTGCCGGTTTGCGCTTCGATCATCTCTCCGGTCTTGGTATCGAGCAGAGCGATGACTTTGCCACCGATCGGAGCTCCCGCCCAGTATCGCCCATCGGGCGTGATAATGCTGTCATAGGTGCTACCAATCGTCTTAAAGGGCCACTTTTGAACGACCTCGCCGGTCTTGGGATCAATTTTATCGACGCCTGGCGGCGTGCCTCCACGCGGAGCATAAAGGAAGCCCGCATCGTCCATGGCAAAATTGCCGATCCCGCCCGCGTTCGCGGTCTGATTTCCCGGCCCTTGCCAGCGATAGGCGATTTTACCGGTTCGCGTATCGACCCCGGTCACGTGATTGGCCCAGTGTTCAGCGAACCACGCGATGTCGTTTTTATCCACCCAAACGCGGTGTGAACCCGGCAGAATATCCGGGTTGTCGTTGTCCAGATCGGGAACTCGAACTTCCTTGATCACTCCCGTCTTCGGATCAAGCTCGCCCTGGAACGGGCTGCGATGGGTGCTGTACCAGATATTGCCTCTGGAATCGCCGCTCACGTCGTGCGGAGCAAGCAGTTCGCGCGGCAATTCATATTCGGTGATGACGACGCGCGTGGCTTCGCCATGGGGCCGTGGGAGATAGTACATCGGGCCGTCCTTGGAGTCCGGACCGCGCACGGTGGAAAGCCACTTGGCCAGCATGTTCTCGTCGCCGATGAGCGGCTGCTCCAGGTCGAAGCGATTGGGAGTTGCGTCGGTGGGGTGCGCCATGACGATCAAGGGCGAGCCTCCTCCGCGCATCATGCGCTGAAGCATGATCTGCCAGCTTCTTTCATCGTAACGGTTGCGGAAGATCTGCTGATAGGAATGGCAGCCGAATCCGCAGGAAAGCGTGAGAACTCTCTTCTGCTCGGCAGTTCCGGGAATGTTCATCAGCCATTCCGCGCCCGTAAGCTGCGACAGAATCTCGGGAGTGGGAGGCAACAGCTCGGTCTTGCTCACTCTTTCGAGCACGATGTTGTCAAGCTGGGTTGCGCCGCTGATCTGAACGCCTTCTTTCACGTACGGGTGGTACTCGCGTGGCAGCGCAACGCGCAGCGTGTACTGGCCCGCATTCAGAACGGGAAATTCAAATCGGCCTTCTTCATTGGAATACACAGTGGTCCGGATTGCGGACTTCGCGGAGATCAGTTGCACTCCAATTCCTTCAATGGGCTCGCCGGAAGTCCCTCGGACGACACCCCGAGGCCCTCCCTGCAGCATCAGCTTCGCGGGGCGCGGGGCCGGAGATTTGGCGCCAGCCGCAGCTGCCGGGAGCGAAAGCAGCACAGGCCCGCACAGCAACGTGAAAATGGCGGCCATCAATTTTAAGCTTCGCTGCAATTTCATGGAGACCTCCTGAAGGTTATCGAGCGCAATATTTTGCGCGGCTCTTGCCCGATGCGTGGCTGCTGGTCCTGGGTCATTCACTGGCTGCTTGCAGCAACAAAAACTTCTGTTGCCCCATGTTATCGCGAATAGTATCACGCGCATTTTGATTCGTCGACGATTTGATGGTCGCGATGGGCCTACATTCCAAACCGCATCAGAGGGCGGTTACGCCGCGCCGAAAAATCAAGCTGTTCCGGAGCCACACTGCGAGTTTTTCTGAACAGCAAAACGTGAAACCGGAAAAACGGGTCACACGTCAACGAAAACAGGGCAATCAAATCAGCGTGAACCCGAAATCCTGTTTTGCGCTTGACACACAATAGTGGCTGGAATATGTTTGGCTTACAAACTCAGAAGATTTCTCGAATGGCGAATTCTAAGCATTTTTGGAGGTGCGTATGAGTGCGAAGAAATCCGACCGCAGGCAATTCCTGAGGAATAGCGCCGCATTGGCCGCTTTCGCTGCCGGCGCAGCAGCGGTTCGATCCGCGCGCACGCAGGATCTTGATTCGGAGAAGGGCCATGCAACCGATACGCCAGAGGCCCAGCAGAAGGCGCTCGATGGAACGCCCGGCCTCGCTCCGGGACAGCATTTTGATGCAATTTATGGCGTGCGCTCCAAGTATGAGAACGCCGGGCGCATCGGCGGGATTGGCGCGTACATCACTGCCGCGAATGGAAAATCTGTCCGCCCATTTATCGGCGGGCTGACTCCCATCCAGGATTTGGTTGGGAGCATCACGCCTGCCGCGCTTCACTATTTTAACAATCATGGCTACTTGCCGCCGGACATTGATCCCAGCGAGCATCGCCTGCTGATCCACGGCATGGTGGACCGCCCCATGGAACTTAGTATGGAGGACATCTACCGCCTGCCTCAGGTGACACGGACACACTTCCTGGAATGTAACGCGAACGGCTACACCGCCAACCCTGCTCGTCGAGCACTGGAAGCGACAGCCCAGGTAACGCATGGGCTGACCAGCTGCAGCATGTGGACCGGCGTGCAGGCCTCTCACCTTATGGAATTGGTGGGCGCGCAAAAGCGAGGAACCTGGATCGTTGCCGAGGGCGCCGAAGGCGCTCACCACTCCAAGAGCATTCCCATGTGGAAAGTCATGGACGACGCCCTGATCGTCTACGGCCAGAATGGGGAGGCGTTGCGCCCCGAGCAGGGCTACCCGCTGCGCATCCTCCTTCCGGGCTTTGAAGCAATCAACAGCATCAAGTACCTGCGGCGCATCAAGGTCGTGGACACACCTTACCTGCAGGAGCGGGAAACTTCCGGGTACCAGACTGTGATGAACGCCGGTAAGTATGCGGACGGCAAGGCACGCTGGTTCCAGTTCGAAATGGGCCCAAAATCAGTGATCATTCGGCCTTCCGGGACAATGCAGATTGCTAACCCGGGCTATTACGAGATTACGGGTTTGGCTTGGTCCGGTGCAGGCGCGGTCAAGAGGGTTGAAATCTCCACTGACAACGGCAAGACCTGGAAGGACGCGGAACTCAATGGACCGGTGCTACCCAAGGCGCATACGCGGTTTGCGATGTCCTGGAAGTGGGAGGGACAGGAAACCATACTTCTATCCCGCACCACCGACGACCGCGGCCAGGTCCAACCCTCGATCGAGGAACTCGGGAAACTCTGGGGAGTCGATGCTAGCTATTTCCAGAAATCGCAAGTGGGCCATACAAACGCCATTCAACCCTGGAGGGTTGCAGCGGATGGGAAGGTATACAATGCGATCTTTTCCTAAGTTTCTCGTTCTCGGGGTGGCTCTGGTGGCCTGCGTAACCGTATCAGCGCAGTCAGCCAAGTATGAAGGTATCGGCAAGCCCGCGACCCCCGAGGAAATCGCGAAGCTCGATTATTCGATTAACCCCATCACGATGCAGGAACTTCCTCCCGGAAAAGGGACTGCCAAGGAGGGCGCCCCGGTTTACGCTGCCAAATGTGCTGTATGCCACGGGCCGACTGGGCAGGAGAGCGGCGTCCTCGGTCCTCGCATCGTGGGGGCCAAGGGAACTAGGGGCGGCATTCAAGCGTGGCCATACACCTCGACCATTTGGGACTTCATCAACCGCGCCATGCCCCGGTTTAACGAGGGAACACTCACACATGATCAGGTTTACTCCCTGACTGCCTTTCTGCTGAACCAGGCCGGAATCATCAGTGACGACTTTGTTCTGGACGCTAACACCATGAAAGAAGTAAAGATGCCGAATCGTGAAGGTTTCGTTCCAGCGGACCTTCAGGCCATCGGGGACTTCAAGGCGCGGGGCTGCCGCCTCGGACATTGTCCCGGGCCTGATCCAGCAGCGGCCAAGACGAAGTAGTTGACAAGATCATTCGCGCTGTTATCGTTATTCGACTGCGGCCTTCATATTTGCGCCGGATTACTGGCGCGAAACGTGAATCCCGCAAGAATATTAAATATAGGGATTGTTCGGAATTGTTGGTTGGTCATTGGAGCTTGAACCGAGGCACATTGCCCAGTCAGCCCGATTCGAAACAGGAGGAAAGTCGCAATGAAGAGTTCTGGATGGATACTGATGGCGGTTCTGCTCACCGCTTGTTTGGTGGCGACTGCCGGTCCGCAACAAGATCAAAAAGCGGGTCCGATGCCATGGGCCTATGCTGGCGACGCGCCGCCGAATACGCCGTCGACTCCGGGCGCGACGCCTCCAGCTCCCGACCCAACGCCGAGGCATACGCCGACCTCGACCTTGTCATTTACGATCGCACAGGTCCGCAGTGGGGCCGGCGATTGGCACCCGGAAGACCATGGCGCCATGCCGGACATCGTTGCTCACGGCAGGCCGCCCGATATCATCCGGTGCTCTCAGTGCCATCTGCACAACGGAAGAGGGCGAATGGAAAACGGGCCCGTAGCGGGCCTTCCGGTGGAGTATTTCATGCAGACGATGGCGGATTTCAAAAATGGCCTCCGACCCAGCGCAGAGCCAAGAAAAGGCAACGCGAAAAGAATGGCAGCGATGGCCAAGGACCTGACCGACGAGGAAACCAAAGCCGCCGCCGAGTATTACGCCGCGATTCCGTTTCCGTCAGAAGGTTGGATTAAAGTCGTCGAGACCAAGACGGTGCCAAAGACCAGGCTCGAAAGCGATGCCTTGCGCGTCAGACTGGACGGGAACGAAACCGAACCGCTTGGCGATCGCATTGTCGAAGTGCCTGACAATGCAGAAGCAACAGCCGATCTCCGCGACGATCATTCTCCGTTCACCGCCTATGTCCCCATCGGGAGCCTCAAGAAGGGTGAGGCGCTCGTAAACGGCGGCGGAGGAAAGACGGTTCAATGCGCGATTTGCCACGGCGATAAACTCCAGGGCATCGGCCCGGTCCCGCCGCTTGCAGGACGTACGCCCAGCTACCTGGCACGGCAGATTTACGATATGGAGCACGGATTCCGCAAAGGGCCGTGGACTCCGCTCATGAAGAAGGCCGTGGAAAAGCTGACCGACGAAGATATTCTCGATATCACCGCGTATATCACGTCGCTTCCAGCTGCTCCACCGCTTGCCATGGCCAATAATATGCAGTAGCCGGCTGCTTCGCCGCGCTTTTTGAGCGCGCGCGAAATCGCCACCGACCGTTATGCAAAGGGAGCCGCAATCCGGGCTCCCTTTGTGGTTTGTAAGGGAGTCCGAAGTGAGTTGATTCCCTTGACTGGATGGTGCCACAATCTGTCATGGGAGAAAAACGTGGCCACATTTCAGCCGGGACAGCCGGTACGCGTCAACCTTGAAGGCATTCAAATTGGCAATGTCTTGTTTCACGCTGCGGTCAATGCCGCGGTCGGCCATATTGTGCGGCAAACCTCCGAAACTCCCCCAAAATATCTGATCAAATTGCTTTTCTCATTTCGCGGAGTGAGCGAAGTGGAAGTGACCGAAGACCGCATTTCCGCGGGGTAATCGGTTTGGATATTCTTTCCTGTCGTTCAGTCTGCCTGATTCCCTGGCAGCGTTCTCGCCGGGCTGAGTTAGAATATTGGCGCGCCTTTTTGTTGCGCTGCGTATGAGGTTTCATTGATCCACCCGAATATATTTCACAACGACCGCGTCGTCCCCGTCGGGCAGGCTCGTCTTTCACCCGGCCAGGCGGGACTGTTGAATGGCTGGGGCCTGTTCACGACGACACGAATTTTTCAGGGGGAGGCCTTCGCTTTTGAGCGCCACTGGCGGCGCCTGGAAAAAGACGCCGGGCGGATCCGGCTGCCCCTCCCTTTCGATCCGGCGCAAGTGCGGCGGCACTTGAGCGAGCTATTGAGTGCGAATCAAGTTGTCGAAGGCACCGCCCGGATTTACATGATCTACAACCGCACAGGATTCTGGCAGAGCGAGGAGCCGATGCCGCAGGTGGATTTGATTATGTGCACCGCGGGTTTGCCCGATCATCCGGAGCAAGCGCGCCTGATTATCGCGAAGAACGGCCGCCATGCGGCCTCCCCGCTCGCCGGCGTCAAAGTGACGTCCTGGCTGAACAATGTGTGGCATCTGGCCGAAGCCCAGTCGCAAGGATGGAATGAAGTGGTGTTGCTGAATGAACGCGGCGAAGTGGCCGAATGCACGACGGCCAATATTTTTTTCGTGAAAGACGGCAAGGTCGCCACGCCGCCCCTTTCTTCCGGTTGCCTGGAAGGCGTAACGCGAGGATTGCTGCTTGAGCTTGCCCCTCTCCAAGACGTCTCACTTACCGAGCAAACTTTGACGCCGGAGGATCTTTACGCGGCCGACGAAGTGTTCATCACTTCCACCAATCGCAGCCTGCTGGGAATCAGCGAAATCGCCGGCCACAAATATCCGGTCGTGATGGGTCCGGTTGCCCAGAAACTGGAACGTGCATTCGATGCCGCCATGCGCGATTATATCGCGCAGCGGATTGCCGGCGTTCGCACCTGAACTGCGTAAGATTTCTCTATTCCCAATCATGCTGGCGGCGAAGTGTTTGCACAGACTGATCCAAACCAGCAAATAAATTCTCGGGGAACCGGCGATAGCGCAGCATTTGATCGTAAATTTCTTCTTCCCGATTCGTGTTGACGGCGAGTCCCGCCAGATATTGCAACCGCAGGTTGCCGTCGCGATTGATCTGCGCGCCTGCAAGCCAGGGCTTCAAATCGGATGCCTGTCCCGCATAGGTTGCGAGCAATTCAGCCGCGGAGTGAAAACCAACTTCGCGGATCGATTGCGCGACGCGCGAATACTCCGGACTCGCCAGACGCGTTTGCAGTTCGTCCACTTGGATTCTAGTTGGACCGGTTTGCCCCAGAAGGACGATGTCGTAGCCGCCGCCGTCGCCTTCGTTCGCCCAGATTGTCCCGCTGGGAAAGACAGCGAAAAACGTGGCAATCTCGCTCTTCACCGTATCCACATCGGTTTCGTACAGGGGCACCCACTGCGTGACCACGCCACCCGGATTCAAGTGCGCTTTCGCCAGTTCGAAATATTCTTTCGTATATAGTGCGGCGCTCCCCTTGACCCACGGATGGATTGGGTCCGACGTGATGATGTCGAATTTTTCCGGCGTCGTCAGGATGTAATTTCGCGCGTCTTCATAGACCACCTCCGTGCGCTGGTCGTTCATTACATTGTAATTTTGGGCATTGAAATACTTCGTTGTTGTTGGCGGAACGAGCGGCTCTATTTCACAGATGACGATCCTTTGCACATCGGGATTGACGACAAATGAACCGGCCGTGACACCTGCTCCAAATCCAACGACCAACACCGAGCGGGGCTTCGGATGGAGCAGCGCCGGCATGTCCCCGAGCATTCGCTGCAAACGCATGTCATAGGGCCCGGTAGAGGCCTCCGACTTGCCGCTCACGTGAAACTGGCGCGTGTTTCCGAACTGGGAAACGGCAATCGAGGAATTGAGTCCCTCGCCCACATACAAAATCTGCGAGGCGCTGGCGGTCATGAAGAGTCGGCCATAGGCAACCAGCCCCGCTGGAATTCGCGGTACGGTCGCGGCCAGAATGCCGGCGACCAAGATCGAAGCTGCGAGCCCTATCGATGCGCCCTTCTCACGCGAAAATAGAACCGCGGGCAACAGCACGCACAGTGCGCCCAGGGCGGAAACAATGATGAGTACACGCTCGGCACCCTGCGCGCCCAGTCGTGGAATCAAGAACATGCTGAATGCCAGGGCTCCAAGAATCGCGCCGCAAGTGTTGGCCGCGTAGATACTTCCAACGGGTCGGGCCGGATCATCGTCACCGGAAGTCACGGCCGCAAGCGCGAGCGGAAAACTTGCTCCCCACAGGACTGTCGGCGGAAAAATCGCCCAAATCGCTCGCACCAAATCAATCTGGAAAGTGAACCACGGGCTGGTGGAAAGCTTTGGATTCACGGGCCAATATGGAATTGACCTGGCAAGCATGAATGCCGTCCAGGCAATAGCCGCCGTGAGTAAGAGTTGGCAATAGCCGAGCGCTTTTTCCGGGCGAACGGCGCGCGAGGCCATGGCCCCGCCATAACTTCCAGCTCCCAACCCCATCAGAAACACAGCCAGGATGATGGAGAACGTATAAACCGTTGCGCCCAGGATCAGTCCCAGGATGCGCGTCCAGACGACCTCTGCGCCCAACGCACATGCGCCTGACAATGCAATCGTTGCATAAACCGGCCAGAAATTCGGAGCAGCGGCGGGGCGCACTGCGATAGCCTCATCCGCGGCGTCTCGGGGCTTCCCCATCGCCAGGACGAAACTAATTAGCGCGACAGCCCAGTTGATCGCGACGGCAACGTACGTGGCGGTCGCCATGTCAAAAACACGCAAGAGGTAGAACCCGGCCAGCAGGCAGCCGAACACAGCCCCGATTGTGTTCGCGCTGTACAGGAATCCCAGCCAGGAAATCCCTCGGTGGGTTGGCTTGATCCACCGCGCAATGGCCGGAAGTGATGCGCCCATCAGGATTGTTGGCGGCAACAAACAGACCGAAGAAATGATCGCCCTCCACAAGATCGCGGGTAAACCATGGCCCATGCCCGCCACATAAATTCGGCCGACCAGCGGCATCCCGAATACCACCAGGATTCCGCAAAGACCGATGCCCAGTTCGAGAACTCCATAGATCCGCAATGGATGAAGCTTGCGCGCTGCGAGGACGCGCGGCAGAGCGATGCTCCCCAAACACAATCCACCCATGAACGTCGCGAGTAAAACGCCGAGAGAAATTGCAGTTGAACCGATGACAAATTGCAGCAACTGATACCAGACGATTTCGTAGATCAACGCGGAACAGCCGCTGCCGGCAAATAAAACTAAGAGTAGGGGAAGAAAGTGAAGCGCGTAAGAATCCGCCTGCGCAGAGTTGTTCTCAGTCATTTCGCGGGCACTCTTCGATCATGCGGAGTGAATCTGCACCCCGGGCCGCGGGTGACGATCTCACACGTGGTGGCCCCAACCACCCAGGCCGCCGGGCGCCGCAGCCATGCAAGAAATCCCTGTGACAACACAACCAAAAAGAAGCTCCCGGGCAGAAAACCACCCGGGAGCCATGGATTAGCGGTCCAGCGGGAAGCTGCTATTTAAGAGCGCTTGGCAGTCCAGTCGACCGAGTTCTGCCCCTGCATGAAGGTGCCCTTCATCGTGTCGCCGTCCACCGTGCCCTTGTATTCCACTTTCACATCGCCGTTTCGCCCTTGCCGCGTCACGGTAAAGTCAATGTCATTGCCGCTCACGGTGCCACTATCCAGCTTTATTTCAGGGCCAGTTTCACCTTTCATTGTGCCGGCAAGCGTGGCGCCGTCCTGGGTGAGCATGAGCGTAGTCGTCACGACGCCATTGCGGCCCTGATTCGTCATGGTCCAGGTTCCGGCAACCTTAGCGGCGCCCTGAGCATGGGCGATCACCCCGAATGCGCCAACGACCAGTAAAACGCTCAACAAAACAACAATCTTTCTCTTCATTCCTAAGCCTCCTCAGTGGATATTTCACGGCGCCTATGGCAACAAGGACAATGCCGCCGTATTTAGTGAATCTATAGACGAGCAACTTCGCGTGGGGGTTACAGATTTGATTGGCAGCGAGCGCCGCCCATCGCGCGGAACTTTTACATCCGTGCGGGGTTGTAAATGGTTAGAGTTAGGTGTAGTGGTGGTAGAGCGTATGTTTCCGCGGCCTGTTTTCGGACGCGGAGATTCGACTGGGTCATGAAGCGTTGGGCCAAAATTACCGGTTCTGGACTACTCGCGTTGGCGTCCATTGCGACGCTGGCCTGGGCGGGGCCTCGCGGGACTGGAAAGTTGTCGAGCCCGGAGGAATCGCCTGCCGTCCCTGGACCACCTGCCAATGACAGCAAAGACGTTCGAGCAAACTTCCCGGGCAAACTTCCCATCCATGACCTGAACGAACAGGAAGCGATATTGCATGCCCTGAACCGTCTGGGATTCGGCCCGCGTCCGGGCCAGGTGGAGCAAATTGAGAAGACAGGCCTCGAAAACTGGATCCAGGCACAACTGCATCCGGAAAGCCTCGCCGATCCGGTAGTGGATGCACGCGTCGCCGAGTATCCCGCCATGGCGCTAAACTCCGCTTCCCTGCTCGATCAGTATCCGCAGCCCGATGTAGCGGCCAAGCGGCTGGGCCTCAAAGTGGATGAGTACCAGAAACACCTTCAGGATTTGGCGAAGCAGCCCGGAGGGATGAATTCCCTACCGTTCAAGGACCAGAACGAAATCGTCAACAACCTGATGGAAATGAAAATGATTCGCGCCGTGTACAGCGAACGGCAGCTCGACGAACAGCTTGAGAATTTCTGGTTCAATCACTTCAATGTTTTCGTCTACAAGGACCTGGACCGTTGGTACATGATCCCGTATGAACGGGACGCGATTCGCCCGCACGTGCTCGGGAAATTCCGCGAGCTGCTGGAAGCGACGGCGAAGAGTCCGGCGATGCTGTTCTACCTGGATAATTCTTCAAGCGCGGACCCGCACGCCTTTGACCGTCTGAAGCAGCATCCGATCCCCGCGCGGCCCGGCGTGCCTGCCCGCCTTGGCGGGAAGCTGCCGCCACTTGGCGGCAGGCGAGGCCTGAATGAAAACTACGGCCGCGAGTTAATGGAACTTCACACGTTGGGCGTTGACGGCGGCTACACGCAACAGGACGTCATCGAAGTCGCGCGCGCCTTCACGGGCTGGACGATCGAATCGCCGCGGGAAAAGCCGGAATTTTATTTCGACGAACGCCTCCACGACCCCGATCCCAAGCGCGTGCTTGGCAAGAAAATCAAAGCAGGTGGAATCAAGGACGGCGAGCGGGTGCTCGATTTGCTGTCCAAGAACCCCCACACGGCGCACCACATTTCGCTCGAGCTCGCGCAGTATTTTGTGTCGGACGATCCACCCCCGGCACTCGTTGCGCGTATGGCAAAAACCTATGTGAAATCGAAAGGCGATATCCGGGCCGTAATGACCACGATGATTTATTCGCCGGAGTTCTGGTCACGCTCGGCATTTCGCGCGAAGGTGAAGACGCCGTTCGAGCTGGTCGCCTCCACCGTGCGCGCGGTCGGCGTGGACATAGACCAGCCATTGCAGATGGCGCAGTGGGTCGCCCGAATCGGTGAACCGCTTTACCAATGCCTCACGCCCAACGGTTATTCCGATCAGGCGGCGTCCTGGGTCAGCACGGGCGCGTTGCTGAATCGCATGAATTTTGCGGTCGCGCTGACTACCAATAAAATTCGTGGCGCGCAAGTGGACATCGATCCCCTCCTGGGCGCCGACGTGGCCGGGAATTCGCATCTGGCGCTTGACCGAGTGGAAACAGTCTTCCTGGCCGGGCAATTGTCTGACCCCACGCGCGCGACGCTCGAAAAGGAAGCGGCCGATCCGCAGATCCTGGGCGCGAAACTCGACGATCCAGTGAAGCAAGTCAACGTTGGGCTGATTACGGGCCTGGTGCTGGGGTCACCTGAATTTCAGAAGAGATGAATGTAATATGATCGGATGGCACAAACGATTATCGCAATCGGCGGCGGGGACATCAGAACGCGGGAGACTGTCCCGATTGATCGCGAGATCCTCCGCCGGTCGAACAAGAAACACCCCAAGCTGCTTTTTATCCCAACCGCCAGTTCGGATTCCCAAAATTATTGGATACATATTCAGACATATTTTGGGAACTTCCTGAAATGCAATACCGATGTCCTCTTCCTGTTGAAAGAAAAACCTTCAAAAACGCAGATCCGGCAGAAAATCGAATCGGCGGATATCATCTATGTGGGCGGCGGAAACACGCTCATGATGATGCGCCTCTGGCGGCGCCTGGGCGTTGATAAACTTCTCCGCTTTGCGTATGCGAATGGAACCGTTCTCTGCGGAATCAGCGCCGGTTCGATTTGTTGGTTTGATTCGGGCCATTCCGATTCGATGTCTTTCTATAATCCACGTAAATGGAAATACATCAATGTGAAAGGGCTGGGGTTCATAAAAGGCATACATTGCCCTCACTTCAACGGGAGGACCGGGGGGATTCGCAGAAGAAAAGATTTCCTAAACATGGTTCGGAAGACCGCGGGCATGGGAATCGCCATTGAAAACAATTGTGCGATCGAGTTCATCGATGGGCGGTTTTACAGGGTAATCAACTCGAAAAAGAACGCACGAGCCTATCGAGTGTATAAAAGCGGCACTGAAGTGGTCGCAGAACAAATCCCCCGGGAGAAGCGCCTTACACCCAGCGAGCATCTTTATCGCTGACCTGGGTATATTTGGATTTCGAGACTTGGGAACACATGTGTCCCAGCCAATCGGATGGCGAACTACGGCCAGCACCCGCCCCGGAGCCCTTTCTGATAGAATCCCCGTCATGCTTGGGTAGGGTTAGACTGATTCTTCCCCGTGCAGTTGAAAACCCTGCGAGAAAGAGGGGAGCAAAAATGGCAAATGAGAAGATGCAGAATTTTGCAAATCACACGCGTCAGGTCCCGATATTCGTGGTGGGACAATTGATACTGATGGTGAATTTTGTGGGAAGGATCGTTAACCTTCGCAACGGTATTTCGTATCGCTCAGTGATGGACGTTCTGGTGGGATTCGCGCTGATTGCGCTTTTTGTGTTTGCGCGAAACTCCACTGTAACGGTTCAGAGTCGCCTGATCCGGCTCGAAATGCAGCTCCGGCTGGAACGCCTGCTGTCCGCGGATTTGCGCGCGCGCATCCCCGCGCTTACGCTCGATCAACTGATCTCTTTGCGATTCGCGAGCGACGCCGAGTTACCCGCGCTGGCGCAGAAAGTTCTCGAAGAAAAACTCACCGACCGCAAGACGATCAAGAAATTGGTGAAAGATTGGCAGGCTGACTGGTTGAGGGCTTAGTGGAAACAGCGCGCGCTAGTGTACCTGCGTATTTTCCGCGAAGCACCAGTGCACGAAATCCTTGCCGTAGCGGGACGTCACGGATGCGGTAATGTCCGACTCCTGCAGTTTCTCGAACTCGAAATTGATTTCGCCGCTGGCGTGCACCGTGGCCAGCACGGAGCCATACACGTTGGTCTGCGCGCCGTGCGCATCGGCAGTGCCGGGCGGCAGCACGTAGCGCACCGCGCCGGCGGTTCCTACGATCCATCCGGGCAGCACGCCGCCATTCTGTTTCCAGTAGTCCGTGTTGAAAATTCCGTCCATGAAATAGTGGGAATGACTTTGAAGGACATAGACGAACTTGTGCCCGTCGTTCTGCGCCCGCAAAAGATCGGTGTAGACTCGCCGGCCGCTATCGGTGCCTGCCGGTGATTCATTCATGCTGTGACTCTTGGAAATGCTCTCCGACAGGGCCTTGTGCATTCCAACCACGATCGATTTGATTTCGCGATTCGCCATATCCTTTTGAAGCACGGTCTCAAACCAGGCGAGCTGCGTCCCGTCAAATTGTTCGTTGCTTGCGTTGTCCAGGAAATAAAACGCCACCCCCCGGTCGATCCAGTGATAGTAGGTCTTCAAAATGTGATCGCCGGGGAAGTCCTTCAGGCGCTGCGCCTGCAGAATGGGAGAATCAAGCCAGTCCCCGAATTGCAGTAGGAAACCGTCCCTGGTTTTCGGCGGGATGACTTCGTGGTTGCCAATTCCCACGAAAAACGGAATCGAGCCGAAGGGCGCAATCTGGCTGTCGATATAATCCTGCCATTCGATGTTCTGATATTCGTCCAATGTGAGAGGCTGCGCGAGGTGTTCGGGCTGGTGAATTATATCTTCATCCACGGTGTAGGTCGCCCGCAAATCGCCCAAGTGCCAATAAAACGCCGCTTGATTCTTTTTCGCTGTTTCCGCAATTCCCGGCATGACGACGTCTCCACAATTTCGTGAATCGCCGGAGGCGATGAAATGCCAGGTTTCGCCCGCGGCCTGCTGCGCGCTCCCCGGCTGGGCCATCAGTCCCAGCAGCGCCATGACAGTAACCGCGAACGCCAGTCTGCGAACCATCAATCCTCCTGCCTCCTGCGCCAAGCAAAAATGCTACCAGAATGATCCCGAACAACTCATTATTCTTTGTTTAATTGGGTGGCGCGCCTGCGGCACCACTCTCCGGCGGCTTCCGCACCCGATAAACTTCCAGCGGTCCATTCGAGTAAACTTTTTCGCCGATTCCTGCGAGCGCGGGAGAAAATCTGGAGACGTCATAGCCCCAAACATAATCGTAATCGCTCTGCACCTGTTTCCAGTCGGGGGGCTGGTCATACGTGAGGTCCCAAAATCCGTCCGCCGTATAGGAATCGTAGACGATCCGCATGGGCGTCTGGCCGGGCTCGTCCATCAGGTAGGGAGAAAACCAGCCTTTGCGGATCACGCCGTACGCCCAGAAGTGCGTGAACGGCCGCTCGATTGGGTCCTCGTCTCCTTCGACAATGGGCAGCACCAGCGCGCCGCGTGGAACGTAATCGAAAGAACGCGCGAGGCCCATGAGGTCCGGTTGCGCGCCAACAAAATAGTGAGTCAAAGTCGCGGTCCGCGCCGCGAAGAGCAGCAGCGGCATTGCGGCCAGCCACTTTGCGCGCTCGCCCATTCGCGCCGCGGCAAAGATCACGATAAACAGAAATGGCAATACCCGAATGTCGAGATCGGATCCTTCCCCCCAGCTATAAGGAATCGCCCAGAACAGCGCAAAAAGAAACGCGGCGATCGTGAGCCAACGGGCATTCCATCGAAACTCGGGATTACGCCACCACGCCGCCAGGAACCACGCACACATCGCGGCGAGTGTAATCCAGTCCAGACCGGGCGAGTACCCGTGCATGATCGTGCCAAGCGATCCCAGTTTTTCTTTAAAGCTCTGATAAGTTATGCCATAAGCGGCGAGGCCAACGCGCGAGGAGCGCAGATAAAAAATCAGTCCCGGAAGCGCCAGCGCTGCGCTCCAGATCCAGTCACGAACCGGCCGCCGGTCGGTGGCGAGATAGGCCACCAGAATCAGTCCCGCAATTCCAAATCCCAGCAGGTGAGTGAAATAGAGCGCGGTAAATGCAACGATCGCCGCGACCCATCGCGTAGGACTCCGCCTTGCCAGCCAGCGGAACCACAACCCCAACGCGAAAAATCCGACGGCAATGCTGAGATCAAAGTTCAAAAATCCTTCCAGGAAAAATACGTTGCCGGCAATCAGAAGCGCCCACAGGGACGCCGTGTCTTCCCCTGGATTGACTTGTCGAAGAAAAAACCACCCTGCAGCGGGCAGCGCGAGCGCGCAAAGGCTCAGGAACACTCGGCCGGCAGTATCGATCGGAAAGATTTTGCCCAAGACCGCGAGCGATGCGTCCATTCCCAGGTAGGGATACGCGCGCCAATCGGCGCGATAAAAACGGCTGAACGTGTATGCGGGATCGTTCAAATGCGAGAGTACAAACGAACGCGCCAGGTGATTTGGATAATCCAGCAGCGGCGGAAACGCCACGATCCAGACCGGCGCGACGAGCATGGCGGCCACGATCAAAATAAACGCCAGACGCAATCCAGGGCGAGTAGAAGCCCGTTGCGCCGGGACGAATTCACTTGTTCTCGCGCCGTCCATCTACCGGACAACCCAGATCAAAGGCAGCAAGCCCAGCGCGGTCAGGCCGAGGAGCAGGGCCACGCTCTGCCTTCCTGTCTTGGGATCGGCGAAGCAAAGCGCGATGAAAGCTTTTGCAAAATTGTTGCTCGCAGAAGCGACTACCACGGCTCCCGCGGCGAGGCCCATGGGCGTAAGTTTCCCCGCGGTTTGCGTGAGCCCCATGATGAACGGGTCCACCGGGGCAAGCCCCGTGAGCGCGGCGAGCCCGTAGATTCCTACTCGGCCCAGGTGGATGAGGGAATAGTTCATCGCCACCAGCATGGCCACAAAAACAACCGCCAGCAGCAATGCCGACCCAAGTTCGAGAGGATTCTTTGTGGAATAGCCAACCTCGGCGCCGGTTCCGCCCCCGTCCGGCAATCCCGACCACAGCCACCCTCCGCCCACACCAATCGCGCCTAATACAAGAAAAGGCCACAGGATCCGCTGAGCAAGTTGTACGTTGAACAGGCCAATTAAAATAAGAAATCGGAAATACATCACCCCGGACGCTATCAGAATTGCTCCGGCGTAACCGTGCGGAGTTTTCGCGTTGCGCGCCTGTTTGGCCATTACAAGCGTCGTGAAGGTAGACGAATAGGCCCCGCCTAGAAACGCCGCCAGCCTAACGCCCCCTTTTCCCCTTGCCCACTTTTCGAGCAGATAGCTGCCGTAGGAAACGCCACTGATCGCCACTACGATCAGCCACGCCTTGAACGGATTCAACGCATATGGGCCGTAATCCTTGTCCGGTACGATCGGGAGAATCACGAAGGTCAGGAAAAGGAATTTCGTGAACGTAAAAATCTCTGCGGCCGGAATCTTCGTGGTGAGGCTTTCCAGAAAGTCCTTCAATTCGAGCAGCAGGATGCTGAGTATGGCGATGGTCGTGGCGATCCAGAATTGTTCGCGCGACACCAGCGCCCCGATCACGTAGGTGACCAGACCAGACATTTCCGTGGTGACGCCGGCCTCGTTGTAGACCTCGAGCTTATGCCGGTACGACTGCCACAGAAACGCGCCGATCACCGCGAACCCCACTGTCAGCGGCAGTAATTGGCCGCCCGAGAGCAGCGACATGGAGTAGCCGATAAGCCCGATCAGAGGAAATGTGCGGACCCCGCCAAAACCGTACCTGGGGCCACCCTCGGCGGTACTGCGGTGTTCCTCGCGCTCCAGCCCGATCAGAAAGCACAGAAACAGCGTCAGGAGTATCTTGACGCCATCCGGCGGTAGGATTTGCGAGAGCTTGTCTATCACTGATTATTCCGGTGGCAGACCCTCGGTCGCCCCAGGCGCGTTCTTCGCGGCGAGGGTCAACTTGCTGCCATCGAGAGACTATCGGGAATTGCGGCTAAACTCAATCGCCGTCTCACTTACGTGCGTTTTGGAAGGAGTCACGCCGGTTCCAGCTTCCGGCAACGACCCGCGAAGTCTGGGGCGTTCTTAGCAAAGTCTCCCGGCCTGTGGAAAATATTGGCCGAAACGTGATGAAAATCACACCCATTTGTAATGTTCTTATGTTATTTGTTGGTGTCCTGCAAGTGATTTCGAAGCTTCGTCCCCGTTTCACCCTATGGGAATCCCTGAAGAAATCCCCAGGACACATTGCAAGTGAAGTGAAAGGAGACTCACCATGTTGGAAAAATCCGCAACTGCCGTTCAGACCGCGCCTTCCCGGCCCCCGGTGAGATCGGGCAAGGCCGAAAGTTTGGCCGAACGTATCGAACGAATCAACGATGCCATATCACGCCGCGCCTACGAACTGTTTGAGAGGGACGGCCGTGCCAATGGCAACGATGTGCGTCATTGGCTGGAAGCCGAAAGCGAATTCCTGCATCCCGTGCACGCCCAACTGGAAGAAAAGGAAAATGAATTCGTTGTCCGCGCCGAAGTTCCCGGCTTTACGGCAAACGACATGGAAGTCAACGTCGAACCCCGGCGCGTAACCATCGCCGGCAAACGTGAATCGAAATCAGAGACGAAGGACGGAGAATCCCTGTATACGGAGGAGTGTTCGGATGAGATTTTCCGGGCGATCGAGCTTCCGTCCGAGGTCTCCACAACGAAGGTTTCCGCGACGCTGAAGGACGGGGTCCTCGAAGTCCAGATCCCCAAGGTTGAATCCAAGAGATCCGACTCGAAAGAAACGCAGGCGGCGTAACCCTGCGACCTTACGAGAGATGAGACAAACAGACAGGCCGTTCCGCCGGCAAACCTGAATGCGGAGCGGCCTGTTTTATTTCCACGCATTGAATTTCCGCCATGGTTTCTGCTTCCTTTCTCCCATCACTCCCGGCCAAAGTCACCGATAATTCCTCCTCGCCATTATCCTGAATCGAAGGTAGAGTCAAATGGTCAACATTGGCGCGGAGGGATTGAGATGAAATTGCACAAATCAGGAACGGTTGCGGCCGTATGGCTGTTGCTATTGCTCGGTGCAAGTCCAGGATCGCGGGCAGCAAGCAAACGCGATGAGGCATGGGATATCCTGAAATCCAATATAAATGAGAAAAGCGCCGAAAAGAGCGCGGTGGCCATTCGCGTTCTCGAACTGTTGCCTGGAGACCCGCAAGCGCTGGAACTTGCGCAAAAAGCCGCCACAGATGATCGGCCCGATGTACGCTCGGCCGCAGCGACCGCCCTGGGCCAATTGCATGGAAAATCGACGGCCGCGATCCTGCACAAACTGCTCTTCGATCCTGAGCCATCCGTCGCGCTCGCCGCAGCCAGCGCGCTAATGCCCTCAAAAGATCCGGCGGCCTTCGAGGTGTACTACGAAATCCTCACGGGGGAGCGGAAGACTGGCAACGGCGTAATCGCGGAACAAATGAAAACGCTCAAGGACCCAAAGAAACTGGCCGCGATGGGCGTGGAAGGAGGGATCGGCTTCATCCCCTTCGCCGGAATCGGGCTCACTGCATTCGAAACCTTGCACGTGGACGATGTCTCGCCCGTTCGGGCGGCCGCCGCGAAAATGCTGACGAACGACCCCGATCCAGAAAGCGGCCACGCGCTGGTCACTGCAACGACAGACAAGAGCTGGCTTATAAAAACAGCCGCGCTCGAGGCGATTGCGAAGCGGGGCGATCCTCAATTGCTCGACGGAATTTTGCCCGCCCTGATGGATGACAATACGGCTGTGCGTTGCACGGCCGCAGTGGCCGTAATCCGTCTGTCGACGCTCGCGGACCGCATCAACAAGAAACAGTGAATTGAATCTAAAGATGAAATGATATAGGTTAACCACAAGTTGGATTCCTGATTCTGCGCCTGGATGCGAGCGGGTCCATGAATCGTACCGTTTGGCACTTCTTGGTTGGATTGCTCCTGCTGCTTGCGCCATGGATTGGCGTTCGGGGTCAAACTCCCCCCTCGGCCGAAGGCGCCGGGCGCGGCGTCGTTTCGCTTCCGAACAAGACCTGGGGCGTCCAGCTTGACCTGCCTGGCTTCGCAATCACTTTCAGCGGGATGAAACCGGACGGCCGCCGATATTTTGTGGCGAATAACAGCAACACGGGCGTGGAAGTATCCGTCACTCTGGAAGAAATTGATCCAGGGCGCACGCACATAACCTGCAAGGAAATTATGAAGTCGCGCATGGCCGATACCCCGGAGAACATGGCTTTATATGCGGCTGCAGATATCGAACCGAAAAATATCAAAACCTGGGAGAACGCGGACAAAACTTACATGGACTATCTGATTCCCAGAATGAAAGCTCCGGGACAAAAACCCGTGGAAATCCGTCAGGAAAACCGTTTCCTTTGCTTTCAACATGAGGACGTGTTTGTTGACATGCATTTATCCAAGGCCAATTTCCAGCCCAGCGAAGAAAAACTTTTCGATCCGATTTTCGATTCCGTGCAAATCAATAACGGCCTGACTCGAACCAGCATGGATTATTTCGTGGCCGGCAGTCCTTTCTACGAGCAGGGCGAATTCAAGAAGGCGATTCCTCTTTACACGCAGTCGCTGGCCCTCGAACAGCAGGATTCAAAACTCGACAGGAAATTCTGGTACGTGCTGGTGGACAACCTGGGGATGGCTTACGGCGTGACCGGCGACATCGAGTCCGCGCGAAAAACTTTCGAATACGGGATTCAGATAGATCCTGGTTATCCGATGTTTTATTACGAAATGGCCGATTGTTTCGGAGAAAGGGGAGACCTGCAGGATACGATGGCCTATTTGCAGAAAGCGTGGGATCGCAGGGACAATCTCCTCCCCGGCGAGAAGTTCCCCGACCCCGGCAGGGATGATTCGTTCAAAAAGTTTTTCAAAAATCCCGATTTCAAAAAACTCGCCGAGGCTTTGAATACTCCGACGCTCACGCACCGGCCTTCGAACTATTGAATCTCGCATAATATAGTTGACATAAGCCGAAGTTTGGTATAGTTTGGCTGGCATGGGCAACCCACGTGGTGTGAAACGGGATTTTGATGCGCTGGAGGCGCGCCGTCTGCGGGCC
>Ga0182024_10009049_pt1 | contig 20743 bp, 20 predicted proteins | sample P32metaG_FD_120480 | JGI IMG/M metagenome (GOLD analysis project Ga0182024, IMG submission 120480) | Permafrost microbial communities from Stordalen Mire, Sweden - P3-2 metaG (Illumina Assembly) | ecosystem: Environmental > Terrestrial > Soil > Wetlands > Permafrost | place: Sweden: Stordalen...
AGGCCATTGTGCGGTAATCCTCTGGGTCCGGTAGCGCAGGGGAGAGGGAGGCCCTGCCGCGCGGCCCGGGGTCTTCTTGATCGAAGTATATCATTGGACGTAAGCTGATCTGATAGGTACTCAGCCAACGAAAACAACAGCAAATCCGGCCTGTTTCACCAGCCGCACCAGGGCACACCAGGCAAACTACCACGTAAGGGCCAGAGCTTTTTACTTCTGATGTATAGAGGGTGACGCATCGGTCTCCTCGCTAGTAACCCCGGAAGTTAAATGCTCCGAGAGCCATCACTTAGCAGTTTAAGAGATGTCCAGACACATGACGTTTTCCCGGTTCCGGCAATCAACGGCGATATGCATCCTGAGCGTGAGCCTCGGCTCCGTTCTTTCCCTGGCCCAAAGCACCAGTGAAAAACCCACCAACGCGAAATCCACTACCGACACCGCGCCGGTGCAAGGCAAGGTGGTCGAAGATATCGTCGCTCGCGTGAATGACCAGATCATCACCAGCTCGGACTACGATCGAGCCGCGGAACAACTGACCGCGGAGGCCGGGCAGCAGTCCATTCCTCCTCGCGAGCTGGAGCAGAAGAAGGCCGACTTACTACGCGACTTGATTGACCAACAGCTTCTGCTGTCCAAGGGTAAGCAACTGGGCATCACGGGTGAAACCGAGCTGATCAAGCGGCTGGATGAGATCAGAAAGCAGAATCATCTCGAGTCGATGGATGACCTCGAGAAAGCCGCCCAGACGCAGGGTGTCTCCTACGAGGACTTCAAGGCCAACATCCGCAACAGCATCATTACCCAGCAGGTCGTGCGGGATGAGGTAGGGCGCAGGATAAGCATGTCGCCGGGCGAGGTTGAGGCGTATTTCAAAGCCCACGAGAGTGAGTTTGCCCAACCCGAGTCAGTCACTTTGAACGAAATCCTGGTCCCCACCCCGGCCAAGTCGGCTACCGAAGCGGCAGATACCGCCGAGGTTGCAGCCGCACAAGCCCAGGCAGAGGAGATCGAAAAGAAACTGGCGGCCGGCGCGAAATTCGACGACTTGGCGAAGCCTTCGCCGACCGACTCCAACGCGCCCAAGATCGTTGTGTTGGGTGAATATCGCCGCGGAATGTTGGGGAAGGAATTCGAAGACAAGGCTTTCGCCTTGAATGCCGGCGAGCACTCCCAGCCGATTCGTACCAAGCAGGGATTCATCATTTTCCAGGCGACCCAGCATAACCCTGGCGGAGCAGGAAGCTTCAAGACAGTGGAGCCGCAGGTGGAAGAGGCTCTCTTCCTGGAGCATATGCAACCCAAGCTGCGGGAATATCTCACCAAGCTGCGAGAAGAGGCCGCGATCGACATCAAGCCGGGAGCCGTGGACAGCGGCGCGAGTGGGAATGAAATGAAGTTGTCCTACAGCGCCTACACCCCTCCTGCTCCCAAGAAGCCAAAGAAATTTCAGCGCCCCCGCTTCCGCGGCAGAGATCGCTCCAGGTCCGCACAGACCCAGACAGCAAAGACGGCGGTTCCTGCGACAGGGGCTGCCGCGACTGCACCTGCCGCCACCACGGATGCCACCGCGACGACGCCTGCAGCGGCCACGCCGGCCGCAGCCAAGCCCGCGCCCACGCAACAGGCAAGCAACAATCAAGGTACCGAGAAGCCCGGCAAGCGCGAGAAGATTCGCTTCGGCCAGGCTCCTCGCGAGTCTCTCCCTACCTCCCAGGTGGCGACTGCAGCGGCTCCCGATACCGCCGGCCCGGCTGTGACCACTCCTGAAACGCGCTATGTAAACCCCGACGGCACGGTGAGCGGCGAACAGACAGCAGCGACCGAGCGTAAGTCCCGTCTGAGCAACCGGCCCGTAGTGCACAAGGTAAAAACTCCAAAGACTCCGGATACTTCCAACCAGCCCACCCCCGAAGAACTGGCAGCGCAGAAGGTGCAGAACGCCCCCATGGGGCTGACTGACCCCAACGCCGACAAGAAGCCTAAGCCAAAGCCCGAGAAGACCCGCTACTCCGCCAAGCCCAAGGAAGAGGACAACACTCAGCCCTATCTCGGTAAGCCTGAGACCGCTCCGCAGGCTGCCCCTGCCGCCAGCCAGCCGGCAGTCCCGGGCACCCCCGCCGCCGGCCCTCCCAATCAGTAAGGCGAAATGAAGGACATTTACGTTGCGGATGTAGGCAAATTCGAAAACCAGGCAGTCACTGCCTTTTTCGCCGTCAGGTCCAAGCAATTGCGTAGCCGGAAGGATGGCGGCCAGTATATGGCCGTCACCCTGGGCGACCGCACTGGCCAGATCGAATCCCGGATGTGGGAAAACTTCGCCGAGGCCGCTCCCGGGTTTGAAACCGGAGACGTGGTCAAGATCCGTGCCGAGGTCTCCCGCTACAACGACCGCTTCCAGCTAAACCTGGAAAAGCTGCGCCGGGCTACTGCAGACGAGTTCGAACTGGCGGACTACGTTCCCCAAACCAGCAAGGATGTGGACGAACTGTGGTCAACCCTGGTCCGCAGCGTCGATAGTTTCACTGATCCCTGGTTGCAGGTGCTGGTCCGCTCTTTTGTGAACGATCCGCTCATCGCCACGGCTTTCCGCGAGGCGCCGGCCGCAAAATCGCTCCATCATGCCTGGATCGGTGGCCTGCTCGAGCATGTAGCGTCGCTGGTAGGTATTTGCGACCTTGCGGCCCACCACTATCCTGAGATCAACCGCGACCTGCTCCTGACCGGCGCCATCCTGCACGACATCGGCAAGCTGGAGGAGCTGCGCTGGGGTACCACCTTCGATTACACCCTCGAGGGGCAGCTGGTCGGGCACATTACCCTCGGCGTGGTGATGATCGAAAAAAAGCTGGCTACGCTGCCCGGGTTTCCTCCGCATCTGCGCATGCTGGTCGAGCACATGGTACTGAGTCATCATGGCAAACTGGAATTCGGTTCGCCCAAGCTCCCGATGATTCCCGAAGCGGTGCTCTTTCATTACCTCGATGATCTCGATGCCAAGATGCACACCATGCGCGGCGAATTCGAGCGCCACCAGGCCCAGGGCGGAGAAGCGGGCGAGATGACCGATTGGGTGCGTTCCATGGACAGGCCCTTGCTGAACACCGCAACCTTCCTCAAACCAAAGGAGTAGAGAATGCACTATCTGCTGAAGACCGAACCCACCGCCTACTCGTTTGCCGACCTGCTGCGGGAAAAGGAAACGGACTGGACCGGCGTGACCAATCCACAAGCGGTCAAGAACCTCAACGGGATGAAGAAAGGCGACAAGCTGATCATCTACCACACCGGTGACGAGAAGACGGCGGTTGGTTTGGCGCAAGTCAAGTCAGTGGATTTATCCAACCCTAAAGTCCCCTTGGTCCAGATCACCGCCGGTTCGGCAATCAAGTGCCCGAAAACGCTGGCGGAAATCAAGCAGCACGCACTGTTTCAGGCCTCTCCCCTGGTCCGCCAATCGCGCCTTTCCGTGGTGCCGCTCGACCAGGCGCAGTACGACTGGATCGTGCGCAACTAAGTTACAATCGAACCTTGGGTCTCCTCGCCAAACAAGATGCTACGTTTTTCAACGGCTGGTGAATCACACGGCGAGTGCCTCATCGCCCTTATTTCCGGACTGCCTGCGGGCCTCGAAATCGATTTGGAATTTATCGATCGCGAGTTGTGGCGGCGCCAGCAGGGCTACGGCCGTGGTGGCCGCATGCGCATTGAGCAGGATCGGGCGCATATTCTCTCCGGCGTTCGCCATGGCAAAACCATCGGCTCCCCGGTTTCCATCCAGATAGAAAATCGCGACTGGAAAAATTGGACCGAGGTTCTTCCCGTAGCGGCGGGCGACCCGGAAAAGCACAAAGCCGTCGCCTCGCCCAGGCCCGGCCATGCCGACCTTGCCGGCTCGCTGAAATACAATTTCCCCGATGCCCGCTATGTACTGGAGCGCGCCTCTGCGCGCGAGTCAACCGCGCGTGTGGCTGCGGGCGCCATGGCCAAGTTGCTGCTCAAGTCACTGAACATAGAGGTTGGCAGCCATGTGATTCGTGTCGGCCGCGCGGAGCTGCCGTCGCTCGCTACCTGGGAACAGGTTGCCGCACTGCGCGATCACGATGAAATCCTGTTGAACTGCATCGATCCCGAAACCGAAGCAAAAATGAAGGCCGAAGTCGATCACGTCCTGCGTACCGGCGACTCCATCGGCGGCGTCTTTGAGGTGGTGGTGCACGGTGCGCCCGCGGGCCTTGGCACCTATGCCAATTGGGACGAACGGCTCGATGGCTTGCTGGCCTGGGCAGTCATGTCCTTGCAGGCGGTGAAGGCCGTCGAAGTGGGTCAGGGAGTGACTGCTGCGGAATCGTTCGGCTCCGCCGTCCACGATGCGATCGGTTACAGTGCCGAAGAAATAGACGGGGCGAAGACAAGATTTACCCGCGAACACAACAACGCCGGTGGCATAGAAGGCGGTATTTCCAACGGCGAAGATATTGTCGTACGTGGATATTTGAAACCCATCTCCACTCTCCGCCGGCCGCTCAGCTCCGTTTCTTACAGCACCCGCGAAACGACCAAAGCTGCCTACGAGCGGTCCGATGTGTGTGTTGTGCCTGCCGCTGGAGTCGCTGCGGAGGCCATGGTCGCCTTCGTGATCGCGAAGCTCGTGCTGGAAAAGTTTGGCGGCGACTCGGCGGGAGAACTCACCAGGAACTACCAGGGATACCTGGAGCAGATTCGCCGATTTTAAGAAAGTCACTCGAGCTAGATGGTTTACCCGATCGTCAAATTTCCTGATCCCATCCTGCAGCGGCCGTCAGAGGCCGTCACTGCATTCGATGACGATCTGCGCAAGCTGGTCGACGATATGTTCGAGTCCATGTACATTGCCCATGGCATTGGCCTCGCTGCTCCCCAGATCGGAATCCCCAAACGCATAACGGTGATCGATCTCAGCTTCCAGAAGACCCCCGAAGACAAGATTGCCCTCATCAATCCGGAGGTCGTCACCAAGGAAGGGAAGATCTACGAGGAGGAGGGTTGTCTCAGCCTGCCCGACATCCGGGAGAAGGTCGCCCGCGCCGCGAAGGTGAAAATTCGCGCCCAGGATCTGGAGGGCAATTGGTTCGAGCGGGATGCTGACGACTTGCTGGCTCGCGCCTTCCAGCATGAAATCGACCACCTGGACGGGGTGCTCTTCATCTTCCGCATCAGCGCCCTCAAGCGCGATTTTGTCCTGCGCAAGATCCGCAAGCTGCAGCGTGCCGGGGAATGGTAGACGAGCGATGAGGCTCGTCTTTTGCGGCACCCCGCAGTTCGCCCTTCCCACCCTGAAAGAGTTGCTCGCGGCTGGCCACGCGATCGAGCTCGTCGTCACTCAGCCGGATCGGGTGCGCGGGCGGGATCAGGATCCGTCACCGCCCCCGGTCAAATTGCTGGCACAGGAAGCCGGCTTACCCGTGGTGCAGCCGGAAAAGATCAAGAATAATCCGGACCTTCGCGCTCGCTTGGAGTCGATTAAGCCCGATGCCATCATCGTGGTCGCCTATGGGCGCATCATTCCCGAATGGATGCTGAACCTGCCGCGACTGGGCAACATTAACCTCCATGCGTCGCTGCTGCCTAAGTACCGCGGCGCCGCTCCTATCCAGTGGGCAGTGGCGAATGGGGAGACGGTCACCGGCGCCACCACCATGCGCATCGACCAGGGGCTCGACACCGGCGACATGCTGCTGCGGCGATCCCTCTCCATCGAACCGAACCAGACCGCCGAGCAGCTTTTCCCTCTGCTGGCGGAGAGTGGTGCAGGCCTGATGCGCGAGACCCTGGAAGGGCTGCAAGCCGGTACCATCCAACCCATTCCGCAGGACAATGCCGCAGCATCCCTGGCCCCGATTCTGCAGCGTGAAGACGCTCTGGTTGACTTCGCTCGCTCAGCCGCCGGGATCTACAACCGCTGGCGTGGTTTTCAACCCTGGCCCGGGGCCTACACCCTTTTTCGCGGTCGAAAGCTGACTCTGCATCGTTTGCTCCCGGCCGGTTCCACCGTCGCCCCTCCCGGAGAAATGATGGTGGAAGGCGGCCGCCTCTTCGTGGCTGCCGGATCCTCCACCAGGCTCGAATTGCTCGAGGTGCAAATGGAAGGGAAGAAGAGACTGCTCGTCGCGGACTTTCTGCGCGGCGCCGGGCCTCAAGCGCATGAGAGGCTGGGCCTGTAGGTTGGCAGGACGCATCGCTCCCGCCCGCAAGACCGCCTTCGATCTTTTGCTCGAACTCCGGCGGAAGCCGGATCTGCACAGTGATCACCTGCTTCGTTCCAAACCAGTGGAAGCGCTCTCCGGCCTGGACAAGAACCTCGCCACCACCCTGGTGATGGGCGTCCTGCGCTGGCAACTGGTCCTGCAGCAGCGCATCCGGGATGCTCTCACCAAAAGCAAGGGTCATTTAGCCGACCCGGTGCAAGTCTCACTGGAACTCGGGGCCCTGCAGCTTCTATTGCTCGATCGAATACCAGCTCGTGCCGCCATCTTCGAAAGCGTAGAGCTCGTCAGGCAATCGGGAAATGAGTACGCCGTAGGTCTGGTCAACGCAGTGTTGCGCAAGCTGGCGCAAACTCCAAAACTCGGCCCGGCGGACGCCATCGCCTCTCATCCTTCCTGGATGGTAGATAGGTGGATCGCTGCGTTTGGCCTGGACACTGCAACCGCGATCTGCCGTTACGATCAACAGCCTCCCACTCCCGAAGAACCAGGCGCTTTTGTCGTGCGTGCCCGTCAGCGCATTCAGGATGAGGGATCGCAACTGATTGCGGAGCTGGCCGGTCGAGGCACGGAAATTCTGGATTGCTGTGCCGCGCCGGGAGGCAAGACTGCCATTCTGGCGGAGCGCAATCCAACCGCATCGATCACCGCCTGTGACATCAGCCCAGCCCGTCTGAAGGCCATGCAAGCGCTTCTCGGCCCACGGCCCAACATTCATTTTCGCGTTCTCGATGCCACCCAGCTGCCCTTTCAAAACCAATTCGATCTGGTGCTTTGCGACGCTCCTTGCAGCGGAACCGGAACCCTGGCCCGCAACCCCGAAATCAAGCACCGGATCACGCCGGAAGACTTTCAACGTCATCACGATCGTCAGCTAGGTCTTCTCCGCTCAGCAATGCGCGCCTTGCGCGAAGGAGGCAGGCTCATCTATTCCACCTGCTCTCTGGAGCCAGAAGAAAACGAGTCCGTAGTGGAGGAAGCACTGGATCAAGAGAAGGGCTTTCGGCTGTTCCCCTGGAGAGACCAAATCAAAGCCTTGGAAAACGAAGGCACACTGCACCCTGGCGCCGCGGATCGGCTTTTGCCCAACACCGCCCCAGACCACTACCTGCGCACCTTCCCCGGCCTCTACCCCGGCGACGGCTTCTTCGCCGCCTGCCTCGTACAGGAGTAGCGATTCCACCTGTGCGTCTTCCCTGAACTAAACGTCTGGAAAGCCTTGTGGCGTTTGCGACCCTTGCAAGGAAATACGCGCCGGAAGCGTTACATCCTTCGGGGTGTCACATCCTTGGAACCGCCACAACCCTCCCCTTTGTCATCCCGAAGCCGAGGAACCTGCGGTGCGCCCGTCCCTCACATCCAATGTCGGGTGCCCCACATCTCGCTCGTTTTTCGCGAGATGTGGGGCACCACAAATCTCAACGTTTTTCCCTCGGACCTGTCATCAATGAATCGGTAACAGGACGGGTGCCCCACGTTCGCCCGGGCGTACTCCGGATTTCCTGTCGAGTTTTCTGGCGTTGGCGAACTTCATGCGGCTTTCCTTAATGAAAGCCGCACACGCGAGTGTTGTTGGTGCCCCGTGCAGGAAATCCGGATACGTGGGCCGAAAAAGATGGGCGTAGCCCAACAATCGCTTTAACTGAACACTACGCAGAACCCCTTCAAAAGGGCACGAATCACCAACCCCTACTGGGCGACCCGAAACGTAACCGTCATACCCGGTTCCACCTTATGCCCGGCAACAGGAGTCTGGCTCAACACCGTCCCCGCAGGATCCACCGTATCCGCGGGAGCCATCCCTCCATCCGCCGCCGCCGGAGCGGCCGCCGCCGAATAACTATTCTGCACCGGCCCCACCTTCAACCCCGCATGCACCACCAGCGCCGTCGCCGCCGCCAACGGAATACCGGTCAACTGAGGCATAACCATCGCAGGCGCCAGGTTCGGCGCCGGAGTACTCACCAGCAAACTCACACTAGGCCGCTCCACCCCCGCCGCTCCCTGCTGCGGATTCTGTGCAATCACCGTACCCGGCTGCGCTCCGCTATAAGGCATCTGCGCCGTCTCTTCCAACTCCAGTCCGACCCGCCGTACCTCAATCGCCGCCACCCGCTCTTGCTGTCCCACGACCTTAGGGATAGCCACTCGCTGAGGACCAAGGCTCTCGGTCACCCGCATACGCCATTCCCGCCGCACAATCGCCCCTGGCAGAGGAGACTGTGCCAGCACCCGGCCCGCAGGCACATCCACGCTGTAGTACTTGTTATCGATGCCCAAATTCAACCCCAAATTAGCCGTCTTGTGCACCGCTTCGGACACCGTGAGTCCCTGCAGATCCGGCACCTTCACTTCCGCCCCATGAATCGCAAAACGCATGGTCACCACAGCCGAAACCAGGCCCGCCATGGCGATCGCCAAAAACGCCAATACCAACCGAAAAAAATTAATCATGCCGGCTCGCCGTAGGTGATGACGTAGTCGATGCTCGCGGACTTTTCCAGCATCTTCGAGACCGAGCAATATTTGTTTTTCGACAGCGCGACCGCGTCCTCCGCAGCCTTATGCGAGACGCCCCCACCAATGTGATACGTAAGCTGAATATGCGTAAACACCCGCGGTGCTTCCGTGGCCTGCTCAGCCACTGCAGAAACCGTCAGCGACGTAAGCGGTTCCCGTTTCTTGCGCAAAATAGAAACCACGTCCACGGACGTGCAGCCGCACAGAGCCATCAGCACCAGTTCCATAGGACTAGCGCCTGCCTTGTGAGCGGCTTCCCCATCCATAGTGACGTGATGACCGCTATGGGAAATAGCATCATACTGCTGGTCATGCAGCCAGCTAACCGTTGCGTGCATGCGCTAAGTTTATCGAGTTACCCACCCGCCCGGAAATCCAGCGGCCGCAGGTGACATCACATGGTTAACTTTTGACCCCGCGATACAAGCCCGCGATACCAAAGTTGTAGGAGGTCCATGAGACCTGGTCGAAGCCCACAGACTTCATCGTTTGCTGCAATTCCGCAGGGGCAGGGAACCGTTGCACGGAACTGGGAAGGTAACGGTAGGGTCCGGAAACTCCAGAGATCAAAGACCCCACAGCAGGCAGAACCCGGCGGAAATAGAGGGCATACAACTTGCCCATAAAACCGCCCGGCTCGCTGAAATCGAGGATGCCCAGCTCGCCGCCAGGCTTCAGCGTGCGGTAGAACTCCTCGAGGCCAGCCCGGTAGTTGGCCAGGTTGCGAAAACCAAACGCCGTGATAAGCAAATCAAGCGACCCGGCGGGGAGAGGAAGATGCAGCGCATCTGCCTCCACCGCAACCGCTCCCCGGGGAACGAATTTTGCCGCCCCGCGCACCAGCATCTGGTGGGCGAAGTCCGCGGCCAGCACCGGCCGGCCATCCTTAGGCCGTCGCCGTAGCAAAGCCATCGTCATATCCCCGGTGCCGCAGCACAGGTCTAGAACTTGTGCGTCACCCCGGGCAAGCACCTGGCGAAACGTACGTGCCGCCCGCCACCACCACACCCGGTCGATATTGCAGGAGAGCACATGGTTCAGCAGATCGTAGCGTGGAGCGATCTGGTCGAACATGGAGCGCACGGCTGCGGCTGCGCTGGCCTCATCCCCGGTCCCCTCGGGTTGAGCTCCAGCCGCCACGACTACTTACCGCTTTCGGAGAGCCGTCGAATGTAGGCGATCCCCGCCAGCACTTCAGCGTCGGTGACATCCTCCACCGTCACGGCATTCCCCAGACCCTGCAGCAGCACGAAGCGCCGCACACCAGCCCGGTTCTTCTTGTCGCCGGCAGCTGCCTGGATCAGCCGTTTGGAGCTGACCGGGGGAAATGGCGGAGCCTGAAAGTAGCGAATCAGCGTCTCAATCCGGCGAGCTTCGCCTTCCGTCACCATCTTGCGCTGGCGGCTGATGTCGAGCGCCGCGATCATGCCCCAGGCGACCGCTTCGCCGTGCAGCAGCGCGCGATAACCGCTGGCCGCTTCAATGGCGTGGCCCAGCGTGTGGCCGAAATTGAGCAACATGCGCACGCCCATTTCTCGCTCATCCTGGCAAACTACATCGGCCTTGATGCTGATGGAAGCCGCGACCATTTTCTCCAGCGCCGCCGGGTCGCCCCCGTCGATTGCCTCCCGCTGGCTCTCGATAAAGCTGAAAAGCGCCGCATCGCGGATCAGCCCAGCCTTGATGCTTTCATAAATCCCTGCCCGCAGCTCCCGTTGGGGCAGCGTGTGGAGCAGCGAGATATCCGCCACCACCGCCTGCGGAGGATAGAAACACCCCACCAGGTTCTTACCCGTTTGCAGGTTGACCCCGGTCTTGCCTCCCACCGAGGAATCCACCTGCGACAGCAGGGTGGTCGGTACCTGCACATAGTCGATGCCGCGCATATAAATCGCGCTGACAAACCCGCCCACATCCCCGGTAACCCCACCGCCAAAGGCGATCAGCAGCGACGACCGGTCGGCGCCCGCTTTGGTCATCTCCGTAGTCAGCCGTTCCACCTGGCTCATGCGCTTGTGACGCTCCCCCGGCGGTAGAAACAACACGATCGGTTCTCGGGGAGCAAGCGAAGCCTGCACCCGCTCCCCCCATAGGGACCAAATCTCGGGCGAGGTAAGCACGAAAACAAGCTTGCGTGGGTTTCCGGCGAGCGCCGGAATGCGCGTCGATAAGGAATCCAGGATGCCGCTTCCCACGGAAACGGTGTATTGCCCGAACTTGGTCGTGACGGAAATCTTGCGCACGGCTTAGTCCATCGTATCGCAGTCGTCAGGCGTGGCTCGTGCGCGTGTAGCTCAGCGAAGCTGCTGTGGCCGCCACCACGATCACCACGATGATGCCGAGGGAGAGAGCGACCGGCACTTCGACCCATTTAGCTAACAGCATCTTGGCGCCCACGAACCCCAGAATGGCTGCCAGGCCAAAGTGAAGAAAATGCAGCCGGTCGAGCAGCCCGGCCAGCAGGAAGTACAACGCCCGCAGGCCCAGGATGGCGCAGATATTCGAGGTGTACACCACGAAGGGATGGTGGGAGATGGCCAGCACTGCGGGCACCGAATCGATAGCGAATACCAGGTCGACCAGTTCAATTGCCACCACCGCAAGGAGGAAACTTGTCTTGGGATTGCTACGCCAACGGATGGTCCATTCCGTAATCCAGCTAGCTGGAGCAGGCGCTGCGTCGGTCTTCTTCTTTGTTGCGAGCAGCCGCAACGCCGCAGCGACTAGCAGGGCGCCGAAGAAGTACTGAATCCAGGCAAATCGTTCCAGCAGCGCGATGCCGGTAAAAATGAACACCCCGCGCATGACGATGGCGCCCACGATCCCCAGCAGCAAGGCCTTTCTTTGTGCTGCGGGTGTAAGGCCGAAGGAACGAAACATCAGCAGGAAAACAAAAAGATTATCGATGCTGAGGGACAGTTCGATCAGGTAGCCGGACGCAAACTCAAGCCCTGTTTGGCGTCCTTGAGTATGGCCAATCCAAATTCCGAAACACGTGGCGAGCGCCAGCAAAAACAGGACAAAGAGAAAATTACGACGGTTTTGGGAGGACGCCTCCCCGCGACCGAGAACGGCGAGGTCGACCACAATCAGGACCAGCACTACGACGTGGAAACCTATCCAGTAAGCGATCGGAGCGCCATCGAGCATTATCCAATGCTAGCCTACGACGCACTAACCCACGAATTTGGCGGTAACAAACCGAAGGGTGCCCCAGGTCTCGCTTTTGAGACCTGGGATCCTCCTAGCAGGGGCTAATCAAGTCCCCTGTTATAACCCCAGGTAAGTCACGGAAACCCTACCGTTGGTTCAACAACTGAATCGTCTCTAAAAACACATCGCCCACAATCGTCAAACTCTTCGCGCTCAGCTTATCCATGGTGTCCTGCGGAGTATGCCAAAACGCATTCTGATACCCATAATTGAAATCAATAATGTCCGCGCACGGCACATTGCGCTGCATAAACGGGGTATGGTCATCCCCCACCGAATTCCGCTCCTGAAAAAAATAAGACTGGTCACCGAACTTCGCCGCCGCCTGTCCCACCACGTCCAGCAGCCACGGCGTAGAACTCATGTCCCGCTCCACATCCAGATCGCTGTCCCCAATCATGTCAGCCAGCAAAAACGCCTTAATGTGTTTAAGAGTCCCATCCGCCTGCCACTTTTCCGCGAGATGTCGGCTGCCGTAGGCCGAATCTGTGTCGGTCCACTCTTTAACCGCCTCTTCCCCATCAAAAAACACCAGCCAAACGCTGTATCCATCCAATTTCTTGCCGCGGAAACTATTGGCCAATTCGAGCAACAAACCCGTACTGGACCCACCATCATTAGCCCCGACATATCCGGTATCTTTCAGCGGATAGTTGGTGTCGTAATGGCTGGCCAGGACAATAACGCCATCCTTGCTCCCGGGAAACTTGACGATGTAATTGGTCATCGCCATCGGCCCCGCAGGCGTTGATACGGTGAAGCTATCCTTCACCAGATCATCTTTAGCGAACTGTTTTTCCAGGAAAGCCTGCGCCTTGGCGTGACCCTTGCTGCCCACCCAACGCGGTCCGGTAGCGACGAACTGTCGAGTGTAAGCAAGCGCGCGGTCCCCATCAAACCGGGGAAGCGGCGCCTGGGCTCTGGCTAGACCGCACGTAAGCAAGCAGAGAAGTGCAGCAACAAACCTCATGTTTTCTCTTTGAGCCGGTTTCTCCGCGTCGGGTGGACCATATAAGCGACCCCGATACTCAACAGGTAGAGCGCCAGCATCGGCGCAGCAAACACGCACATGGTGAGCACCTCCGGGGTGGGAGTGATGATCGCTGCGATGATGAAAATCACCAGGATGGCGTAGCGAACGTTCTTCCACATCCAACCGGCGCTCACGATGCCAAAGAGCGCCAGAAAAAACACCAGGATAGGCAACTCAAACGTGACCCCCAGCCCTAGAATCACGGTCATGAAGAGTTCCGTGTATTCGCTCACCGTCACCATGGGTCGGAACTGAGAGCCGTAGCCAATGAGAAAAGTCAGCGCTCCCGGATAAACGTAGTGATAGCCAAAAAACGCGCCCGCTAGAAACAGGCCAACCGTGGCCGTCATGAAGGGCAGAATGTAGCGTTTCTCCTGCCGGTAAAGACCAGGAGCGATGAATAACCACACCTGAAACAGGATGAACGGCGAGGCGATGATAGCCCCGCACACCAGGCTGATTTTGATGTAGAAGTTGAAGGGGTCTACCGGGTTCAGATAGACCAGGTGGGTGTCCAGATTGTGCGCCTTGAGCGCCGCGGTGATGGGCTTCACCATGAACGCAGAAAGCTTTTCGCGGATGGCGTAAGCGATAAAGAAAGCGACGATCAGGTAAACGCCGGAATGGATAATGCGCTTGCGCAATTCCTCCAGGTGTTCCAGGAGGCTCATGCCCGGCAATTCTGCTCTTTCCGTCACCGCTGTCCGAGCCCGGTCCACAATGTCAGTCATGATGATTGACTGCCTGCTCGGGCTCGCGCTCGAGGCCGTTGCTCGCCAGTTCCGGGTGGTCTCCCGCGACTGCTTTCAATTCCGCGACTTCTTCATGCACCGGGATCACCCGCGAGGACGGGCTTTCCGTGCTGACTGTAGTTCCGTTGCTCGGGGGCCGGATCGTTAATGCTTCCGAGGTCGGTTCCGGGGCCGGCGTTGGGGTCACCGGCGGGGCGGCAATCTGCTTTTGGCGGTCCGCCACGTCGGCGGCCCGTAACTCTTCTTCGATCTGCATCTTGAACTCGTTGCTGGCGCGTCGGAATTCGAGCACCAGCTTGCCCAGTTGCCGCCCGATTTCCGGCAGTTTTTTGGGGCCAAAGATCACCAGGGCCAATCCGAAAATGAATATGGTGTCGGGCAAACTCATCGCTCTGTCATGATACCTTCCCCGCCAAGCGGCCACAAATCAGCCCGCCCACGCGATTTCCGCCCGTTCTGGGTGTATTACCATAGGGGTTAGGTGAAGGTCGTATCGATGAAGACATTCTCCCTTGACGAGGCGCAATCTCTCTTGCCGATCCTGGAATCGCTGCTGCGCCGGGCGATCGATGCCAAGGCGAGTGCCAGTCTGGTGGAAGCTGAACTGCAGATGCTCAGTCAGAACATCTTCCTTTCTGGGGGCATGTTGGTGGATGTTGCTGCAGTGGCCCATAAGCGCATGTCTCAGCGCACCTCGGTCCAGCAAGCCCAGGATGCAATCCAGGAAATCGATTCCATCGGCGTCCAGGTAAAGGACCTTGACAAGGGCCTGCTCGATTTCCCCTGCCAGGTTGGAGAGCAGATCGTACTGCTCTGCTGGCAACTAGGCGAAGCAAAGATCGACTACTGGCACACCGTAGAATCCGGCTTTCAGGGTCGCCAGCCCCTCGACGAGCGCTTCCAAAAAACCCGCCCCGAAAGACCCAACTAGAGCCACTGGCCACGCGAGGGGTCCTAACGGTACCAGGCGTCCCTAACACCAATGCACATTGGCCACGCGATGGGTGCCCCAGCCTGCCCCGGCGTGCCGTGGGGTCTCGCCTTTGAGACCTGGGATCCTCCTAGTAAAAGTCAGTCAGAGCGTTTTTTGGGTTTTGTATCAGCGCACGAATTTGGTCGGGCCGTAAGGATGAAAAGAGAATTGGGCTGAAGAGTCTGCGTGAGAACCTACTCTTTGAAGGGTACGGGCTTCAGCCCGTACATTAACGATGCGATGTAGGACGGGCTTTAGCCCCTGAGGGCACTTCCTGTGGTCGCTTAAGCAGCCCTCGGCGGCTGAAGCCGGTTCATCTTGACGGTTAAATGTACGGCCTAAAGGCCGTACCCTTCAAAAGTGCGTTCTCACGCACGCTCTTCAGCCCCTGTTAGGGCGCGTCCCGAAACAAATGCTTGTACGGAAACAATTCTTTCCGGCGCCCCATTCCCGAACTGAAATCCACGCCCTTTCCAACCAACAAACCTCCAATCATCACCCACCGCGAGGGTTACTAAATCGACCCCATCCCGTCTCTCTTATTAACCTGCTCCAACCCTCCCCCTGCGACTGTTAGACTGCAACCGGCCCGTCGATGAACGACAAGCAGAACAAACACGCTAGCTTGGCCCTCCTGCTCGGCACGCTGATCACCGATCCGCAAGGCCGCGTCCAGGGCCGCCTCAAAGACGTCGCTGTGGCCACCGGGCCCGCCGCGGGCAATGTCGCGGGCCTTCTGCTCAAGACGCGCGAAGGAACCAGGCTGGTCGCGGTGAAAGACGTACTGCCAACGCCGGCGGGAACCCTGGAACTGCGTGAGGGCGCCATCCTTCAACCCCTTCGCGGCGACGAGAACCTGCTCCTCCTGCAGCAAGACGTCCTCGACCGCCAAATCATCGACGTGCACGGGAGAAAAGTAGTGCGCGTGAACGACATAGACCTGCAGTGGTATTTGCAGGCAGGCCGCGAGGGACTGCGAGTGGCTGAGGTCGCAGTCGGACTCCGTGGCGCCGTACGCAGGCTGCTCAAAGGCACGATGCCCAGGCATACCCTGGCAAAGTTCGCCATGCGCTTCCGCGCCAATGTCATTCCCTGGGAATTTGTCGACCTGATCGAAGTCGACCCCGCGCGCCGGGTCAAGCTGAAGATCGAACATGCTCGCCTTTCTCACATGCATCCCTCGGACCTGGCGGACATCCTCGAGGACCTTCCCCCTCCCGAGCGTGACGCCATCTTCGTTTCTCTCGATGAGGGAGTAGCCGCCGAAGCGCTCGAGGAAGTAGAGCCTCGCCTGCAGAAATCCTTGCTCGAATCCCTCGATTCCGGCCGCGTAGCCGACATCGTCGAAGAAATGGATCCAGGCGCCGCCGCCGATCTGCTGGCCGAGCTCTCCGACGAGCGTTCGGAGGCCATCCTCGGGGAAATGCAGCCGGAAGAGCGCCAGGAAGTCGAGGACCTGCTCGAATTCCGCGAGAACTCCGCCGCCGGCAGAATGACCACCAACTGCGTGCAGGTCGCCACCAGCGCCACGGTACGGGAGGCCGTCCGCGCACTGCGCGACTTCGATGGAGATCCGGAGGGCATAACGGAAATCTATCTCACCGGGAAAGACGATGTGCTCGAAGGCGTTGTCCCGTTGTCTCGACTGATCCTGGCGCTCCCTGAAACCCGAGTGGCCGTTCTGTCTGAGCCACGCATTATCTCCAGTCCAGCGGAAGCTCATCAGGACGACGTAGCGGAACTATTCGACAAGTACAATCTGCATGCGCTGCCGGTGGTCGATAGTGCCAACCGTTTAGTGGGCGTGGTGCAGGCAGACCATGTCATCGCCTTCCTGCGCGCAAAACAATGATTCATTTGCTGCTTTGCTGTAAAGCGTTAACGAATTCAAATTGAAAGCTTCACCCTGACCGATGCTCAAGCGCTGGCGAATCCGGATACTGCTCTTCCTCGCCGTGCTCGGCCCGGGCTTTATCACCGCCAACATCGACAACGACTCCGGCGGCATTCTCACCTACTCCAATGCCGGAGCCCAATTCGGCTACACCCTGCTGTGGACTATGATCCCCATCACCATCGCGTTGCTGGTGGTGCAGGAAATGTGCGCCCGCATGGGGGCAGTCACCGGCAAGGGCCTGAGCGATCTCATCCGCGAAGAGTTCGGGCTGCGCATGACCTTCCTGTTGATGCTGCTCCTGCTGATCGTCAACTTCGGCAACGTCATGGCCGAATTCGTCGGCATCGCCGGCAGCCTGCAGTTGTTCCATATCAGCAAATACGTCTCCGTGCCGGCCAGCGCCTTGACCATCTGGCTCCTGGTGGTCAAGGGAGATTACAAGCGGGTCGAAAAAGTCTTTCTGGCGGCGTCCGTTTTCTATATTGCGTATATCGTTACCGGCGTCCTTTCCCAGCCCAGCTGGCACGATGCCATGGTCGCCACGGTGGAACTGCCCCGAGGTTCCATGTGGCACTCCAAAAGTTACATTTACATGATCGTGGGTGTGATCGGCACCACCATCTCACCCTGGATGCAGTTCTATTTGCAGTCCTCCATTGTCGAGAAGGGCGTCACCGCAAAGAGTTATCCGGCCTCGCGTCTCGACGTCATCATCGGATCGTTCTTTACCAACATCGTGGCCTGGTTCATCGTGGTTGCCTGTGCTGCCACTCTGTTTGCTCACGGGATGGGAGCGATCAGGGAAGCGGCAGACGCCGCCGAAGCCATGAAACCTCTTGCCGGACAGTACGCGTTCTTATTGTTCGCTGTCGGCTTGTTCAATGCTTCCTTGTTTGCCGCTTCCATTCTGCCCCTCTCCACGGCCTACACCATTTGCGAAGGACTGGGTCTCCAGTCCGGTCTGGACGGCGGTTTCAAAGACGCGCCGGTCTTCTACTGGCTGTACACGCTACTCGTTGCCGGGGGAGCCATCGCCGTTCTATTTGTTCCCAACGGCAAACTCATCAGCATGGTCATCCTGTCGCAGGTGTTGAACGGCGTGCTCCTGCCCCTGGTCATCGTCTTCATGCTGCTGCTCATCAATCGCAAGGACCTGATGGGTGAATATGTAAACTCACACTGGTTCAACGCCGTTGCCTGGCTCACCGCGACGGTGGTTATTGTGTTGTCACTGGTCATGATGTTTACCGGCGGTTCTACCTAGTGCCTGTAATACGATAAGAGTCCAGGGACTATCCCCCAGACATATTTGGACCTATTTTGGACGTTCAAACCGCTGCCCCCATCCCCGAAGCCGCTCAGCAGGAGCCCCTGGCGGAGCGAAGCAAGGCTCTTGGCTGGACGATTTTGTTCTTTGCGCTTACCTGGGCAGTGTTGTATGGACTCTGGCGCGGGCTGCCCTACCTGAAGAATGGCTCCGACGTGGTATTCAGCGCCAAGCTGCGATGGGAACACCAGGGCCAGGTATTTCCCGCCGGCCCAGCCGTCACCCGGGTGTTGATTTTCGGCAACAGCAAGATCCTGGCCGGCTTTGTTCCCAGCTGGTTCGACCAGATGAGCTCCTCCGACCACCTCCATGTTTCGTCTTTCAATTCAGGTTTTCCCGGGAGCGATTTATTCTTGCCTCCTCTCCAGGCCATGTGTGCGCGCGGGCAGGCTCCCAACGTGCTGCTTATGACGCTCCCGTGGAGCCCCGATCCCCGGCCACGCGGCATTTTTCATTTCATTCCCGACGACCACGCCGTCATCGACGAGCTCTTTCCCTTCCGCAATTTCCTCCGCGATCTGACTGCCTTTCTGCTCGCCGCACCCAGCCATGGCGGTGTGATGAGCTACTATCGCGAGTCGGAAGAAAACGAGCGCGAGGTAATCGCCGAACGCGGCTACCATCTCATCACCGAGCAGAGCCATTTCGCCGGGGGGCGCCTGCCCGACGATTTTCATCTCGCTTCAGATCAACCCATGCAGAGACTTCCGCGCAACGCGCCCTCGCCAAGCGCGCAGATAGGCCAACTCAATCAATTGATCCGGCAATATCACATCGACTGTTACTTTGTACCGTTCTACCTCCGCGATGGCGAAGCCGCACCGGCGGAAGCCACGGACGCAGCGTTCGCAGTCCAGGTCGAGCAGGCCACTCCCTGTAAGCTGCTCGGTCCTGACTACTACCTCTACCCCAATCGGCTCTTTGCCGATCAGACCCACCTCAACCAGGCCGGCGCGCGCCTATACACTGAAGCGTTGTTTCAGCTGCTGAAGGACAGGCCCCATGCTCTTCAATAGCTTTCAGTTTCTGTTCTTTTTCGTGGTGATATGGCTGCTGTTTCTGGTCACCCGTGGGACCACACGAAAAATCATCCTGCTCGTCGCCAGCTACTACTTCTACATGTGCTGGAGCACCCGCTACATCTTCGTGATCTGGGGCATCACCCTCATCGACTACGTGGCCGGTCTGCAGATAGAGAAAGCGGAGCTGCCCGCGCGTCGCCGTTTGTACCTGGGCCTGAGTCTCTTCTGCAACATCGGGTTGTTGGTCCTGTTCAAATATTTCAACTTCCTGACCGGCTCCTTTCATAGTGCGTCGCACCTCTTCGGTCTGCGCTATGACCCGCCGTTGCTGGCGATCATTCTGCCCGTCGGTCTTTCCTTTCACACGTTTCAGGCGATGAGTTACACCATCGAGGTGTACCGGCGGAGGGTACCGGCAGAAAAGAATCTGTTGGAATACGCGTTGTACGTAGCCTTCTTTCCCCAAATGGTGGCCGGGCCCATTGAGCGCCCTTACGAACTGCTGCCACAATTTCATCGCGAGCCAAGAGTCACCTTCGAAGGTGTTCGCGCTGGTATGGCGCAGGCGCTATGGGGCCTGTTCAAGAAGATGGTGTTGGCGGACAACGTAGCCGATTTTGTAAAGCTCGTCTACGACACCCCGCGGCATTACGACGGATCCGCGCTCTTGCTTGCGACTGTTCTGTTTTCCATCCAGATCTACTGCGACTTTTCCGGCTACACCGATATAGCGTTGGGCCTGGCGCGCATGATGGGCTATGAGCTGCGGATCAATTTCATGCAGCCCTACTTCAGCCGCTCGGTGGGCGAGTTTTGGAGGCGATGGCACATCTCGCTCTCCACCTGGTTCCGCGACTACGTCTATATTCCGTTGGGTGGGAACCGCGTAAAGCTATCCCGCCACTATACCAATCTGATGATCACCTTTGTCATCAGCGGCCTGTGGCATGGCGCGAACTGGACCTTCGTCATCTGGGGTTTCCTGCACGGCATCTACCTGATTGTTGCCCAATCGACCGCCCCACTGACCGCGCGACTCGGCGCGATGCTCGCCGTGGATCGTGTACCCCGGCTAACCGCCGTCTGCAAGACGGTGGTGACCTTCAGCCTGGTGACCTACGCCTGGATATTTTTTCGCGCCAACTCTGTAGCAGATGCCTGGTTTATCGCCACTCATCTTCTACCCCTCGGAAGACTGGATCCGGTGCTGCTGAAGGTCGGCGGGTTCAGCCGCGCCACAGCTCCCTACCTGGTCTTGTCGATCGTTGCCATGTTCGTGGTTGAGTGGTGGATCGCCCATCCATCAAGCACTCCCCGAATCTGGGCCCGGCCGGCCATTCGTGCCCTGGCCTACAACGCCTGTCTCTACGCCATCGTCTTCTTCGGCTTCTTCGGCCACCGCGACTTCATCTACTTCCAATTCTGAAAACGCAGCCCGACCTTTTCGGTAACCAAATTGACGAGTATGGTCGACGAACACAGTCCCGAAGAGCCTGCCCTGCCAGCTCCGGCTTGCGCGGGAGCTTGTCGAAGGGGAACGGCTGAACTTCAGACCTGCCTAAATTAGGTTTGAAAGATGCCTCGGTTCAGCAACCGCCCTTTCCTTGCAACGACCCTCTCCTTTTTGTCATCCCGAGGAGCCGACTTGCCTGCGGCAAGTCAAGAATGGAATAAACGGGTGGACATCGAGCCCCTTCCCACCCACGAGCGCTTGTGCTTTGTATCAGGGCACGACTTTAGTCGTGCCGCACAACAGCCCTC
>Ga0182024_10009050_pt1 | contig 20742 bp, 15 predicted proteins | sample P32metaG_FD_120480 | JGI IMG/M metagenome (GOLD analysis project Ga0182024, IMG submission 120480) | Permafrost microbial communities from Stordalen Mire, Sweden - P3-2 metaG (Illumina Assembly) | ecosystem: Environmental > Terrestrial > Soil > Wetlands > Permafrost | place: Sweden: Stordalen...
AACCGCCTCAAACACTTCCGCCGCCTCGCCACACGCTACTGCAAATCAGCCACCAACTTCAGAGCCGTCGTCGCCCTCGCCTGCTCCTGGATACGACTCAGAAAATATGTCGATACGGCCTAGTGCTGGAAGGCCTGTCTTTATTGGGTCTTCGTTGCCTGATGGATGCAGTGACCGTTACAAAATCATCTACATCTCACCCGACCATGACAAAGCGCTAGCGACTGCCGTTGGAATCTGCATGTTCCGTGATGCTAACCATCAGCGGCACAGACACAACCGTGGCCACCGGTTTCTGCGCTGACGCGGCCATACCCACTGGCACTGTTCCCCCCATCTGCATTTGCAGTACCGGGATTTGTATAGATATTCCAACTCGCAGTGATTCGGTATACTCCTGGCTCGCGCGGCAACATCCCCAATTGGAAAAGCGACGCCTCCACCGTCAACCGTTTTACCCTGCGGCGCAGGATTCGGCCAACTGCCCATACCACAACTGAAGACGCCGCCCCCATATTCCGGGCGTTCAAAAAATTGAGGTGCTGAACCGTCCTGCTTTTCGACATTCAACCGGAAATCAAAAGCGACATTGATGCCGTCAGAACATCCTCCGGAGAGACGGTAGGCCGTGCCATAGACCACTTCCTTCGCCGACACATTCTCAAAGGCGAGATAGAGGGGAATGTCATCTTCTAGCGCGTAACTTAGCTTGTCTAGCGTCAGGTCGACTCGTACTCCCTGTTCCATATTTCCCCAGTTCCTTGGAACCGTCGTGCCATCTACCACATTCACTGTCACCGCATTCGAGGAGACCAGCCGCTGCTCACCATCCGGTCCAATTCCGGTCAATTCCGCTACCGTTACCGTCCGTCCTCCCGGGGTATCCAGACCGCGGCCTCCACCGGCAATTACCTCAATCGGGTACTTATTCGCTGGTCCGTGCCACGCTCCCCTCCAGGGGCTCCATGCGTGGCAGCCATTCGCCGAATTGATTGCACTCTGGTTCACGATCTCGCGCGTCGGTGTTTCCTGGCCGCCACGCACCGTCTCCAGCAACGCCGGGCACTTTCCATCGGCTACGCCACCTGGTTTCACTTGCAGGCGCAGCTCGATAACTTCGCGTTCGTAATACGTTTGCTTGGGCGCAATCCACACCGGAAGTGGCGCTTCTTCCGCGCTTGAACTCGACGCCTTCCAGTCCGGAATAAACGCCCCGGGCGGATATCCGCCCGGCTCCCAACCCAGGCACACCTTCGGCAGCAGCGTGGGTGAGAAGATCGAATGCGTCGGTCCCGGCTGCAGCAACCAGAAGTTTAACCTTCCGATGTTCTGGCACGACCAACTGTCTTTACGGAACCGTACCGAGCTGTGCTCCGTATCGCCCGCATTGAGGGGAAAGATCGGCGGAGCCTCGACGATACCGGGCCGGTTTCCAACTGGCTTTAGCAGGCAGGTGGCGCTGCTGGTATTGCGGTAATCGAGCGCCACCACCTCCATATTTTCCGGTGCGCCATAAAAATGCAGCGTGGGTTCCAAATCCTTCGGGAGACATACCACTGGCGAACGGACCACATTCACCGTCACCGAGTTCGATGGCACAAGCCGGCGTTCTCCCAACGCTGTCGGATCGCTCATCTGACTGATTTAACAGTGGATCGTAATTTTGGCGAGGCACAATTATCAGACTCACTTCTTCTTCTGTAACGAATGGATATACGGCAGCAAGGACTTGATCTGAGCATCCGTGAGTTGCGTGCCAAAGGCGGGCATCTTATTCTTTCCTCGTTTGACGATGTCCGAGAGTTGGGCATCGGAGAGCTTCAGCACGTCAGGAGAATTGTACGGGTGCGCTCCGAGAGCTTTACCCACCGGAGTATTGCTGAGCCCGTCTGCGCCGTGGCACATCTCGCATTTCGCCTTGAAAATATCGGATGCTGAGTTTTGAGCGAGGCTGGTGCGACTCGCAAAGGTGAAGGCAAGGAGGATGGCTACGGTGTAGGCTGCACGTTTCAAGATGGCTTAGGACTCCCTCGTTTAATGAATTAGCAAAACAATGTTCGCACAAAGCAGGCCAGAAAACACAGGTGTATACCGGGAGCGATCAAGATCGCTTAATTTGTTCGGCGCCCGCTTGCTGGAGACGTCTCTCCAGTTCCGGCTCGGAACCGTCGGGCGGGTCCACCACGCCTACCAGTATCTTGCCCGCCCAGATCCCAGGATCCGAAATCACGCCCTTGAAGTTTGGCAACCCAGCGCCAATCAGCAAGGTCACCAGTGTGGTCAGGATGGCCCCGAGCATAGTCATCTCGTAGACAATGATGCCGTTGGTCCACGCCGGTGAGAGCGGCATTCCTCCTGTGAGGATCGGATAGGAGTTCTGCGTGAGCGTCGTGAGCAGATAGCCTAGCGTGCCGCCAGCGATGCCGCCGAGCACTGCATAGCGGTAGGGGCCGCTCACCGTCAGATGTGAGTCGGTAAACTCGTAGCCCTCGTGAGGCTCCCCGGAGGCGATGATGATCCGTCGCCTATCGAACTTAAGCTCAGAACTTGCGGCCCGTAAAGCATCGACCGCGTTCTGCGCGGACTCTGGATCGAGGTAAAGTCCATAGAGCGCCTTCATCGCATCTCATCCAAGGGCAGCGGCCCTTCCAGGACCAATCCATGACGCTCCCCTTCAGGCGTTGAAACCGGGATTCCGCCATGGGGCTGGAGCCCAACTTTCATCTCCCAGATGGAGATCATGGGCACGAACTTTGTAAACAGCAGGTAGAGCAGCGCCATGGCGCCAAAGCTTGCGGCCATCAGCGTGTCTTCCACCCAGGTCGGCCGGTAATGGCCCCAGGAGTAGGGCAGGAACTTGTGGTCGAGCGCGGGCACGATGATGAGAAAGCGCTCCAGCCACATGCCCACCACGATGGTGCACGATGCAATCGCGGTTCCGGTAATGGTTCGAAAGCGCTTTACGGCCAGGATCGGCACCGGGATGAGGAAGTTGCAGAACACCATGATCCAGAACAATGGCGCGAACTGCTGGCGAATGCTTGACCAGAAAACGTTCATCTCCGAAGGCGTATTACCGTACCAGGTGGTGAGCCGTTCGGCGAAGGTGAAGTAGAACCAGAGCAGGCTCATGGTCAGCAGCAGCTTGCCGAGGTTGTCGAAGTGCACGGGTTTTAGATATTCCTCCAGGTGCAGGAACTTTCGCAGCAGCGCCATTGCCAACATCAGCGCCGCGATGCCGCTGAAGATCGCTCCGACAACGAAATACGGACCGAAGATCGAGGAGTGCCACATGGGCACCAGCGTCATGGAGAAGTCCCAGGAGACGATGGTGTGCACCGAGACCGCGACGGGGACAATGGCGATGGCCATGATGTGCATGGCGATCTCGAGACGCTGCCATTGCCGTGGCGTGCCCTGCCATCCCAGCGCCAGGACCCGGTAGATCCTTTTGCGTATGCCGGTGGCGGCGTCGCGGACGGAGGCGAAGTCCGGAATGGTCGGCAGGTACAGGAAGACGGCGCTGCCGGTTAGGTAGGTCGTGATCGCGAAGAAGTCCCAGGCAAGGGGCGAGCGAAAGTTAGGCCAGATAAAGCGCTGGTTGGGGTAGGGGATCATCCAGAATGCCAGCCACGGGCGCCCAATATGGCAAAGGGGAATGATGCCACCGATCAAAATCGCGAAGACGGTGATGGCCTCTGCGCAGCGAGTAACCGGACGCCGCCAGGTGGCGTTGCAGAGTCGCAGAATTGCGGAGATCAGTGTGCCGGCGTGGCTGATGCCGATCCAGAAGACGAAGTTGGTGATATCGAATCCCCAAAGTACCGGCTCGTTGATACCCCACACGCCGATGCCGGCGTAGAGCTGGTACCCGAATGCGGCCACGCCCGCAAGCACAAGGCAACCCGCGACTCCCACGGCGATCCAGTACTTCACGCTGGTATGGAAGATCGGCCAGAGGAGGTCCTTTTCGATTCGTTCAGCCGCTGGTTGCATCTTGCCAGGTACCTCGCTCGAGATAGCTCACGTTCGGCTTGGTGCCAAGTTCACCCAACAGTTTGGTGGCGCGATTCGAGCTCTGCAGCCGCGAGACTTCACTGTCGGGATCGTCCAGATCGCCGAAGACCAGGGCCTTGGACGCACACGATTGTGCGCAAGCGGTTGTGAAGTCGCCATCCTTCATCTCCCGGTGCTCTGCTTCGGCCTGGATCTCGGCCGACTTGATCCGCTGCACGCAAAAGGTGCACTTCTCCATTATGCCAACGCTGCGCACGGACACGTCGGGATTGAGTTGCAGATTCAGCGGCAGGTCCCACGTCGGATTGTAGAAATTGAAGAAGCGCACGTTGTAGGGGCAGGCATTGGCACAAAACCGCGTGCCGATGCAGCGGTTGTAGACCTGTCCGTTCAGTCCCTCGGAGGTGTGATAGCTGGCGTAGGTGGGGCACACCGGCTCGCACGGCGCGTCGTCGCACTGCTGGCACAGGACCGGCTGAAAGCGAATTTGCGGATTGGGGAAATCGCCCTCCCAGGAGCGCTCCACCCGGATCCAGTGCATCGCGCGGCCGCGCGCCGCCTGATCCTCGCCTACCGTGGGAATATTGTTCTCTGCGTGGCATGCGACTACACACGCCTCACATCCCGTGCAGCGATCCAGGTCGACCACCATAGCCCATTTGTGAGACATAAGATTCGTCCTCCGTTCGATCCGTTCGATCCGTCCGTTATCCACCTAGCGTGATTCTTCTTCGTGAGGGAAGCCGCTTCTGCCTTCCGAGAACAATGTGAGCGTGGCCTGCTCTGGTGCGCCGATCCGCACGATCTTCACCCGGGTCGCCGCCCAGGCCAGTGACCCAGTCTCGCGTTCGGCCAGTGTGGCAAGAATCGAGAGTGGGTTCGCACCGCGACCGCTGGCGAACCGGCCGAAATTGTCGTGTCCCTGACCGACCGGCATGGCCACCACGTCGGGCGCGATTCCAGGGGAAAGAACTGCGGCAGCGCGCACTCTCCCCTGCTGTGAGCCAATCTCCACGAGGTCGCCCGGCTGAATGCCCAACCGCGCGCCGGTGCTGGGATTGATCTCAACCCAGCTCGACCACATCGCGGTCGTAAGAACGTCGGGCAGCTCCTGCAACCAGGGCAGATTCGCGAGAGAACCATCGCCAAACGACTGCGAGACGTAGGGCAGGAAATGGAAAGGAAAATCATCGGCATTCCCGGCAAACTCCGGCGCGGCAGGCGCCGTTGGCGCGCGCCTGGCTGCAGCAGGAGACGACGCGCCGGCAGCACTCCTCGAGCCTGCGGCCGATGCCGTGCCCGGAGTACTCGACCAGATTCCCTGTGCCTGCAGTGCCGTCCAGAAATCGTCGTCCGTCTTTGGGTCGATGGATCCGCCGCGCGCACGCAGCGGAACATACGCCGCCCGCAGCAGGGCGTCGAAGGTCGTCCATGGAAGGGCCTTGGCAACATCGCCGCCCAGCTGACTGGCGAGGCCGAGCAGCACATCGGGCATCGCACGCGTATCGTGCAGCGGAGCAACGGCGGGTGGCGCCAGGTTGACCACCGACTGCAACGAACCCGACTCGCCAATACTGTCCAGCCACGACTCCAGTGGTGCATGGTCCGGCAGAATCAAGTCAGCCTGAGCGCTGGTCTCGTCGATGAAGTTGCCGAAGCTGACGATGTACGGGATCCTGGCAAGGGCCTCGCGGATCTTCGTTCCCGGAGGCGCCGAGAAGATCGGATTCGCCTCGTAGAGGAACAGCACCTGCGGCGCATTGGGCTGGCCCCCAAGTGCGGACTGCGCCAACGAATTGAGCCCTGCAAGACCTGTCGGCGCCGACACCGCCGGTTGCCCAGCGTCGCCAATCGCCGGATCCGGAGTGAAGCCCAGGATCGGCCCCTGATCCCGGCCCCTATCGACCAAAGCCTCCAGAGCATTGACTGCCAGCGCGTTGAACAGGCCGTTGGTATGCGCCAGAGGCGCCCCCCCGATGATCGCAGTGCCGGATCCACTCTTTGTAATCTCATGCGCTATACGTGTGATGACGGCCGCGTTCACTCCCGTTTGATTCTCGACCGCCTCTGGCGTTGACTCCGGCAGACCAGCCGACCAGCCGGCAATGAGCGAGCCGGCTCTAAATGCAGCACCTTGTGGCGCGAGCTTATTGCTCAGGATGACATGCGCAATCCCCAGCGCCAGCAAGCCTTCCGTTCCCGGCCGGCACGCGATCCATTCGTCGCAGTTGGCTCCGGTCTGCGACATACGCGCTTCGACCTGCACGAACTTTGCGCGACGTCCGGAACGGCCCTGACGCATCTCGCCGTAACCTACCGATTGCGCAACCGGCGAGTTCCATGTGCCTAGAAAGTCGGCGCCAAAGGAGAGCACATAATCGGCGCGCCCGAGATCGAACGTCGGCAACGCACCATGGCCGAAGCTCAGGAAATTTGCCTGGCGCAGCACCGCTTCGTCGAAAGGCTCATACCAGACTGCCGGCGGCGCGCCGAAGACCTTCAGGAACCGCTCGATCAACTCGCGACGTTGGCCGCTGAGTGGCCGCGTGAGGAACGAGAGTGAATTCGTTGCCTTCGCCGACTGCAACGCCGTCAGGTGCGTGGACAACTCCTTCAACGCATCGTCCCAGCCGATTGCCTGGTACTCGCCTGAACCGCGTGCGCCAGTACGCCTGATCGGATGCGTGATGCGGTCGGGATTGTAGAGCACCTGCAGCCCTGCATGGCCGCGCGCACACAGCTTTCCCTGATTGATGGGGCTCCTGGGGTTGCCCTCGAGCTTCTTCGCAAGGCCCATCTGCATCAGACCCCGCTGGCCATGACGCACGACTTCGGCGTCGCCCTCCATCACCCGCACCAGCAAGCCGCAGCCTGCCGAACAGAGTGTGCAGACGCTTGGCTTCCACGTGGCAATGCCGGGAATAAGGTCTTCCTCCGGGACGAAGCGGATGAGCTCCTGGTCCGGACGACCGCACGCATCGAGTGTTGCCAGCATGCCGGTGAGCGCCGAGATCTTGATGAAGTTACGCCGTTCCATAGAAGTTCGCCGCTATCCTATTCCGCTCCGTCAGTTGTGGCACAGTTCGCAATCGACCGAAACCTGTTTCTCACGATGGCATTGAACGCAATAACCCATATTCAAATTTACTTTGCGTTCGGCCGTGGTCTGCGTGGTCATATCGCCGTGGCAGGAGGCGCATTGCACCCCCGCGCGAATATGCGGCGCGTGATTGAACTTCACGTGCGCCGACGGGCTGTAGTTATACACGCGCACCCACGGAATCTCTTCGCCGCGCGCCGCGTAGGCAGCGATCTTCCTGATCTCGGGATTGTCGGTATCGATGGCCTGGTGGCAGGTCATGCAAAACGCCACACCGGGAATGCGTGCGTCGGGCCCCTGGTCCACACCCACGTGGCAATCCTCACATTTCAGCCCATTCGCGAGATGCACCTTGTGGGTGTAGGCGATCGGCTGCGCCGGGTGTTCCGGATGGACATCCAGAAAATCCGTCACCGCCGAGGTCGCCGAGGAGTGCGCCGTTGTAAAGACACCGGAGCTTAAATATTGAGATGGCCCTCGAGAGTCCGCCTGTACCGAGGGGTTCGCTCGCGAAGGGGGCGCAACTTTCACCAGCGCCCACACGCACAAACCCAGGGCCAGGCCCACCAGAAACCACTTTCGCCAACCCATCCGGACCCCTATCGAGAAAAGCTAATGTTTTGCGGGAAGTGCAATCTCATCAACTTACCTACCCGATTCGCCATGGTGCTCGCGCAGTGCTTCCTATTGACTAAAGGGAACTTCTGCCGCGCTTCCATTACCGACGAACCCTACAAGACTATTATCCCGGGTGCATAGAATTCTAACCGTCCCCGTCGGTCGCGGGAACATGTCGCTCGGCTTCCGAGTGTGAAGCGCCGTTGCGCATTGACACATGAAGTGAAAGTTCGATTCGTTTGAATTCAGCAACTTGCGACGGCAAGCATCACTTTCTAGGAAAGCGAACGGCCGGATAAAGTGAAAGTTTCACCAACGCCAACCCAACTGGCAATAATAAGCGCTTCTATTTTCAATTACTTTGAGGCGCGGGATCAACGATTAACCGTGGTCGATCGTTTGTATCGCTCAACACAAAAGGTTCAAAACGGCGATCCTCCTGCTTCCTCTGACTCGTATTGCACGGCCGAGCGCGTCCAGGGATGCGACATATATTGAATTTACCGCAACCCACGAAATCATCACTAGCAGCAAGCCTGCCAAGACTACTACGCTCCGGTTCATATTCGCCTCGGAAATGCACTCCGTGGGGCGCATATGGAAATGCGCCGAACGACGCCGACCCGTATAATCCCAATGCTCCCCCTGATCAGCAATTCAGGTCGCCGGTCCATTGCGTAAAACTGGCGGACGACGGACTTGTTTACGTATGTGATCGCGCCAATGACAGAATTCAAGTTTTTACGAGACAGGGTAAGTTTATTAAGGAATTCTTCTTTCGCACGGCAACTCAAGGTCTCGGATCCACTGCTGACATTGTCTTCTCGCGAGACCGTAATCAAGAATACTTATTGGTGGCTTATCACCAGAACGGCGTGATCTGGACACTACAAAGAAGCGATGGGACAGCACTGGTTCGTTTGGACACAGCGGTCGCAATGCGGCCAGTTCAGCGCATTGCACGCGGTGGCATCGGATTCGGTCGGGAATCTGTATACCGGTGAGGGCGGATCCGGAAAACGACTTCAAAAGTTCGTGTTGTTAAATAAGATTCGGGGAGAGCAAACTCGCTCATTCCTGCGGAAGATGTGCTCTCAGATCTATCCCAGGGGTGCTTTCTGATGAAGTATGAGGTGTAGTCGAATTTGTAACGGTAAGCGGTAAGGTATTCAATCAAAACCACTTATTTCCACTCGATTCCAACAGATTTCCATAGGCGGTAATAATCTGTTTTGGGAGCAGAGGGTCGTCAGTTCGAATCTGACCGCCCCGACCATTGCTAGTCCTTATTCCGCTTCGGCCTCTTAGTGCGGAGAAAGAGAAGCAGCGCGCTGAAGCCGGCCTTGATCTGTACCCGCCACCCACTGGTAATAATCTCGCCGGGATCCTGGCAATCGCGCGGCCATTCGAGTGGCTTGCGCAGCAGACGACGGAACAGAAACCGCAGAAGATCGAAGCGCCGCGCGGGGAACTCAGAAAACAGCAGCAGCCAATACGCGAATGAATTGCGGGCGACCTGATCGACACTTCGATGCGTATGCGGCGCATGCTTGACGATTGCAGACGGAAGATAGACCGCTGAGTAACCCAGAGATAACAGAGAGGCAAACGCATAGTTCTCTTCCGCTATCTGGAACGGCGCACCTCTTCCCAGTCGTTCATCGAATGCCGTCCATCCGGAGCAGGCAGCCCGGCGTAGCGCCATATTGCAGCCGCGGCCCAGACCGCCGAAGGTCGCGATCTCAAACCAGTGAGTATCCTTCCTACTTACAGATCGCGCCTCCTGGGATCCTTCCACACTGCGAGATTGAAGAGGAACGATTCTGCCCGTCGCCGCAGCGACCTGTGAGTCCTTGAACGGCTCCAGCAGAAACCCCAGCCAATCCTCATTGGGAATGGCGTCGTCGTCGATGAAGGCAACAACATCCGAACTGCTCTCGGCCAACCCGCGATTGCGAGCATAGCTGAGGCCTGCGGTGGGTTCGACGATGTACCGTGCCGAAAAACTCCGTGCGATCCCCTCTGTTTCCTGGTCCCCTTGAGTGTTATCAACCACAAGGACCTCGTCCGCCGCGGGATGCAGTGAGGCAACTGCTTCTAGGCATTTCCTTAGGAAGGCCGGGCGATGAAGAGTACAGATGATAACTGAGACGGTCAGGTCCAGGTCCTTGCGATTCGGAGGTGGAGCGAATTGTGCCGAACCATCCGTCGCGGGGTCCAAATCGGCCAATTTCAAGTCCAAGGTGAGAACCCCGTGGCAATGACAGAACAACTTCCCATCACATTCTAATCGGTGCAGATCGAAAGAGGTGCGGTGATTCGCAGGAACAGTCCTGAACCGCCTGCTGGCGACCTTACACGAGTCAAATCGTGCGCAATGTGCATCCGAACGGCTAAAATTCGCCGCTCCTTGCCGGTTGGGCAATTCCGCTGGTAGTTCAATGCCGATTGAGGTGTGGGCCAAGCCGCGGGCCGATGGATCGAAGGCGGTGGGAATCTTCAACCGATTGTCGAATCCGCTGTCGGCCACGGTGGACCTGCGGACGCTGGGGTTCTCCAGCCCGGTGAAGGCGCGCGACCTGTGGAGGAAGAGCGACCTGGGAACGCTGGCGAGTCCATATAGCGCGACGAGTTCGGGGCACGGAGTAATTTTGCTGAAGGTGTGGCAGTAGCGCTGCGGGACTGCGAGGCGCTGGAGTTCGGTCTTATGCGCGCAGCGCGGTTGAGATTGGTTCGCTGAGCCGTGCGGATTTTACGCGGTCGTTGAGCAACCCGATGGCGCGGTGCGCAGAGAGAGCAGAGCCTTCCATCCACGCTACGATGTGGCTTGCGTGGTCGCCGATGAAGAAGATTGGGCCGTCCGGCGCGATGAGCGTCTCGTAGTTCGGTTTGTTGGTCTCGGCCGTCTTGCCGTAGGTCCGGATCCACGAACCCAGATTGTCCGGCGCGTAGCCCCAACCGATATAGAGCGGCTTCTCCAGCTCCTTGCCATGGCCGGGGTGCAGGCGCTCGATCGCGGCGCGCGACTCGGCGAACTTCTGCTCGAGCGTCATGCTGCCGAAGGGCGTTCCGATCTCGTGGTACTGGTAGCCGGAGACCACAACACCGCGCTGGCTGAACAGATCGGCGCTGGGATACCAGATGGGAGTGCAGCCCTGCGCCAGGAAGGAGAGGCCGCCGTAGAGGTTGTAGTCCTGCTCCCAGAAGCGGCGCGACTCCCACGCCACTTTGTAGGCGCTGGCGTAGGTGCAGTCTTCGATGACCTTCTTGTGCTCCGCAGAAAAATCGTTGGGCACGGTCTTGAGGATCGACAGCGGCATGGCGCAGAAGCAGTAATCCGCATCGAGGCTCTTCTCCGCTCCGCCCTGCAAGTAGACGACGCGCACGCCTTTGGCCGATTTGCGAATCTCCTTCACCGGCGCGTTGTACTGGATCACGCTGCCGAGCTTCTTGTCGAAGGCATACGCGATGCGGTCGTTGCCGCCCTTGCATTGGAACATCGTGGCCTGCATGTCGAAGGTCTCTTCAAAGAACATGCCCTCCCAGAAGCTCTCATCTAGCAGGGTGTGCAGATCGAGCGGCTTGGAGAGCACGCCCGTTTCGTCGCCGGCGCCGGGCTGGGTGGCATAGCCGGCGCGCTCCGAGCCCACGTACTTCCTGGTGGAGTCGAGCGGGCCAAAGGTGCGGAGGAAGGAGAGGATGCGCTCGCGGTCTTCGCGCGTCAGCGTCTGATCGAGCGAGCCCTGGAAGATGCATTTGGCCAGCAGCTCGGCCACCTCGCCGCGCGCATCGTTGAGCGCCTGGCGCTGCACGATGGCCTTGCCGCCATTCACTTTGTCGTCCTGCAGCAGGCTGCTGCGTGTTGTGTTGACCTCGACCTCCGTGTCGATGCCGAGCTCGCGGATATAGCCCAGCATGGTTCCGTGGATGGATGGAATGCGCCCCGGGCCCAGGTTCTGATAGTTGCCTTCATCGAAGGTGCAGGTCTGGGTACCGTAGCCGTTCAGCGTGATTTTGGTGCCGTTGCGCGCAGTCCACAGGCGGCCTCCGGGACGCTCGCGCGACTCCAGCACCGTGCATTCGTAGCCAAGCTTGCCCAACTCATAGGCGGCGACCAGACCGGCCACGCCCGCGCCAAGGATCGCCACGCGCAGGCCTTTGCCCGTGCCCGGAGCGGCGTCAACGACGGCCGCGGCGGAGGCCTGCATGGGCATCAGACCCAGCGACTGCATCATCAAAAATGCCGCGCTGTAGCCACCTGCGCTGCCGGTGCGCATCAGGAACTGCCGCCGCGTTAGCGCCATCTATCGGTCCCCCTGGGTCTGAGCATACTTCGTGATTAACAGGCGGTGCGCCTGTAGCTGTTGAAGAAGGCCCGGTGGCGGGCAAGGATTCTGCGCATCTTTTCGGTGTCGGGCGTGAGAGAGGTCATGCCCAGTTCGTAGGTTCCTCCTAGCACAATTCCATCTGTGCGGGGAAGCATATACAGCTCATCGTGCGAGACGGCGTAGTGCACCTCCGGCTGCGGCTTGAGCAGAGTCAACTGTCCGCGCACCGGCGTCAGCTCATCATCCTGGAAGATGTCCTTCGCGCCCAGACCGGTGCAATTGAAGACCAGCTTTTCGGGCAGCTGGGTAATGGCCGCGCGATCAGCGATTGCGCGCATCACCACGTCGCCTGATGCTTCGCGGAAGGCGTCCAGCATGGCCTGCAGATATCGCGGAGGCTCGATCAGCAGTGTGTCGGACTGCCGGACCTCGCTGCCTGCGGGGAAAGGATGCTCCTCTGGCGTCAGATCGCGGAACTCCGGCCTCATGCCGCGAAACATGCTCTGCGTTCCGGCCGGACTGGAGGCGTCAAGTCCATCTTTGGACTTGAAGACGTCGTAAGTCCGAATCCAGCGGACGCCGTACTGGTCTCCCAGCATAGTGAGGTAGCGCTGGTGGGCGAATTCAGCGGCCGACAGCAACTGCTGATTGAAGCGTGCGCCGGTCTTCTCCAGGCCGGAGACCAGGAACGGGGTCCAGGCGCCGCCGGCAACGTTCGAAGTGGTATCGGGAGGCAGCGCCTTGGTGTAGATGGTTACTTTGAAACCGGCCTCCTGCAGCAGACGAGCGGTCGCGAGTCCGACGGCGCCTGAGCCGAGCACGGCGACCGGGCCGGCGTATCCCTGGCATCCCAGCTGCAGGGCAAGTTGCGCGGTCCCCCAGGAGAGCGAGATGCCTGCGCCGCCGTGGCCGTAGTTGTGAACGATGAGGGTGTCGTCCACCTTCTCCGCGCGCACCACAAACCCCGAGGGGCGATAGGGACGAAGACCGACGACGGTGCGAATGACTCTGTCATTCTCCACTTCGACGGGAGGTAGATTGCACGCCAGGCCGCCAAGCGAAACCCTGGGAATGACGATCGCAGAACTTTCTCGCGGGGTTTGCACGAGGCGCGCGCCTTGCGCCCACAGCCGCCCGGAACGCTGGGCCAGCGGAGACAACACTGCGCAGGCCAGACTGCTTTGGCGGAGGAAAGAGCGTCTATTCATGGTCACCAAGGGACACAGACTCCTGGTATCAGGGCTCGGCGTGCATGGGTTTTGGCGAACAGATCCGGCGAGAGAATGAATCAGATTGTAATCGAAAAAGGCATATATTGATTGCGATTATCCCTGCAAATTGAGCCATTTTGAATAGGTTTTACAATTTGTTACAAATCTATTCTTGTAGAACGCAGACAAACCTGTCATAGTCGGATCACTCAGGAAGAGTTTCCCTCAATACCCAGTTGCAACTTCGCCAAAATGCGGAGAGGGCTGAAGTGTCGTTCTTGCCCTGGCTCCCGCACCTCTTCCCTTCTCTGTACCCGTTTCAGTTAAGCGGGTCGAGGAGGGCGTCGGCCCAGTACGCCCAAAAATAACCTGGCTTTAGCGGAGGTACCCTATGCGTCGAATCGTAGCGGGAATTCTATTCTTCCTACTCACTGGCTTTGCATTCGCACAGAGCACCTTTCGCGGCGGCCTTGCAGGAATTGTTTCGGATCCACAGGGAGCCATCATTCCCGGGGCTACGGTTCAGGCGTTGAATGTTGCGACGGGCCTGGTGTACAAGACAGTCTCGTCGAGTGCGGGCGACTACGCGATCACGGACCTTCCGCTGGGCGACTATACGGTGACGGTTGCCTTCCCGGGATTCGCGACGGTGAAGGTGGAGCAGGTACGCATCTCCGCCGGCACCACCTTCACCCTTCCACTTACCCTATCGATCGCCACAACGACCACGACGGTGCAGGTGGACGCTGCCGCGCTGTCCCTTGACACAACCAGCCAGGTGCGGACATTCACACTCCCGAAGGAAGAGGTCTCGGACGTCCCCATCAACGGGCGCAGTTTCACCCAAATGACCACCATGCTGCCGGGCAACACCACCGGCACCACCCGCTACACGGTCGACGGTGTGGACAACAACGACGTATACAGTGAGAGCGTCGGCTCCAACCAGGGAGGCGTGGACGGGATTCCCGGAACGCTGATCCCGCTCGATTCAATCGAGGAATACTCAGCGGAGACGCAGAACGGCGCCGAAGGCGGCGGTTTTTCCGGCACTACCGTCAACCTGTCCATCAAGTCCGGCGGCAATCATATCCACGGCACGATGTATTACTTCAACCGCAACGAGTTCTTCGCGGCCATGGGGCCATTTACGAAGGCGAATAACGCGTATCTGGCGTCCGAGGGCGCATTTGTCCCCAAGAAACCGCCCATCCACTTTCAGGAGTACGGCGGATCCATCGGCGGCCCGTTCATTAGGGATCGGATGTTTTACTTCCTGAACTACGAGCGCCAGCAATACGTGCTGGCACAGGGCACCTCTTCGCAGACCGAACCTTCCACTGCCTATGTGAACCGGGCGCTGGCGCTGCTGGCGACGGTTGGCGTGACCCCTGCAACCAATCCGTCGATCACCATGGCGCAGAACCTGATCACGACCCTGTGGCAGCCAAGCATGCTGACCGGGGCGGCAGCTCCCGGAAACTGGACGCCCCCGACCAGCGCGGCGCAGAACGGATACAGCAACAACATCATGATGAAGTTCGACGAGACGCTCAACCAAAAGAACCGGCTCTCTGAGCGTTGGTACTACGGCGACGGCAGCCAGACGGCGCCGCTCTCGACCAGCCAGAACCCCTGGTACTACCAGGTGGCCGGCGAGCGCGTCGATAACGCCGCGATCACGCTGAATACCGAAATCAACTCCAAGACCGCCAACCAGCTCCTGATGGGCGTCGACTTCTTCGACCAGCCCTTCACCGACGCGAAGCCCAATAACGGTGCGGCGAGCGTCGGCTTTATCGTCGGCCTGGGACCGGGCGATACCTACGGCCAGCCGGGGATCCAGATCTCCGGATTCGATGGCACCGGCGGCACCTCCGTCCAGTCCCGGCGTGACATCGCCGGTCATCTCACGGAGACCCTCTCATTCACGCTGGGCAAGCATAACCTTCGTGCCGGAGCCGAGTACCGGCGCACCCAGATCTACGCGCAGGCGACGGGCAGGGGCAGCAGCAGCATCTACACCCGCGGCACCTTCAGCTTCAGCGGCAATCGTGGCTACAATGCCCCGAGCGGAGGCAATGGAACACAATACCCAACCACGTTCTTATTAAACGGCGCTTCCACGGCTACCGACACCCAAACCAAGGCCCTTGCCGATTACCTCCAGGGTGAAGGCAGCTCTGCCCAGCTGTACAACGGCAACCTCGACCGCAGCGTCTCGGACAACAACTTCAATCTGTACGCCCAGGACTCTTTCCAGATAACCCCGAACCTGGACATCGACTATGGTTTGCGCTGGGACTATATATCACCGGTCGGCGACGACCAGAAGGACCTGGCGGTCTTTCGTCCCGGTACTGCAGCCAACTCACTGGATCTGACCGGCGGCCTCGCGGTGGTCGGCCAGGACATCAAGGAGCCATACGCGTCCGACGCGCTGCAGCTGGCTCCGCGCGTCGGTTTCTCCTGGCAGCCTACGGTCTTTCACTCCCTCACCAAAGGGATGGTAGTCCGCGCCGGCATGGGGCTTTATTTCGATACCACGGGCCTCGGCACATGGATCTACGCCACGAGTCTGGCGGGCAATCCTGCCGGCACCAGGCCGCTCTATAACGAGAACCTCAGCAACCTGAACATTGTGCCGAACCTTTCGATCTTTCCGGCCAATGCGGCGGCCAGCCTACCCAACGGCGGCGCCGGCGGCGTATGCACGGGTGTTACAGTCGCTACCTGCCCCAACCTGGGCATCTCTGCGGTTGACCCGAATTACACCGTGGGCGATACGACGAATATGTCGGCCAGCGTGGAGAAGGCCCTGGGCAGCAAGGCCCTCATAGAGGTCAGTTATGTGGGAGAGCGGGGGCGCCACCTGGCCAACTCCTACGATCAGAACCAGCCTACGTATGGGTCAACCACCAACACCGCGATCAGCAATGGGTTCTCCTACTCGCAATCCCAGCGGCCCTACTTCAGCCGGTATCCCAACTTCGCCAAGATTACCGATACCTCCAGCTTTGGTTCGTCGAATGCCAACGCCTTTCAGGCCTATATCAGAACCAGGGGCTGGCATGGCCTGATCTCGGAGCTCTCCTACGCTCTGTCAACCAGCGTGGGTACCGGCTCGATCGAGGACTACAACCATCCCCAGCTCGACTATGGCTCCAACCTGGTCATCACCGATCAGGTCAAAGGTTACTGGGCTTACGACATTCCCAACCTCAAGCGCGGCCCGTCGTGGCTGGTCAACAAGTGGGTGACAGGCGGTTGGCAGACTGCCGGCGCCCTCATCTTCCATGGCGCCGCTGCCGTTACCGCCAGCGCCTCGGCTACTTGTAACACCAAAGTAGTGAACGGCGTCGCCAACACCTACGCCCGCACTTGCTCCGGCCTGGGGATCGGCGAGGGCGGCGGCCGCGCCGACCTAACCGGTCTTCCGCGCTTCTGTCCAACAGGAAATTGCGGGGGTACTTTGGCGAACGGGGCCACGGGCACGTCGAGGAGCCATGTGATCCCCGGCAAGAATTTGATTCAGTGGTACAACCCGTACTCGGTGATCTCGCCGCCCGGATGCTCGGCTGTGGTAGGCGCCAACGCGACCGGCGCTGACTGTTCCCTGCCGCTCACTTCGTACTACGGCACGACCGGACCGGGTCAGATCCACGGAGCCCCGGGATTCGCCGACGTCGATCTCTCAGTGTTCAAGAACTTCTCGATCCGGGAGGGCGTCAAGGCACAGTTCCGTGGAGAGATGTACAACTTCTTCAATCACGTCAACTACGCCAAGCCGTCGTTGGCCGCGGGCAACACCGCGACTGATCTCCAGTATGGAGGGTTGAATGGTTCCAATCTGAGCACCGGGCAGATCACCACCACTATTGGCGGCACCAGCGACCCCGGAATCACCGAGGGCGAGCCGTTCAACGTACAGCTTGCGATGAAGATCATCTTCTAATTGCTTAGTGAAATCGGAGGTGGGCCGTCTTTCCTTGCGGGGACACGGCCCACCCCCAAACATTCGTCGATCCCTTGAAGGTGGAGTAATCCCAATGAGAAGCAATTGGCGCTACAAAGTGTTCGCGCTTACCGCTGCGATGGCGATCACGCGTGTCTGCCTGGCGGCGGATCTGTCAGGCGAATGGGTCGGTCAGATGACCGGCCCATTCGACTCGCAGTACACCGCGCAGTACAACCACGTTGACCTCAAGACCGCCGGCACCAAACTGAGCGGCACCTGGGGCGCTTACACGGTCGCCGGAACGCTGGCCGGCTCGAAGATCAATCTCTCCCTCGCCGATGCCAGCGGCAAGCCGGCGGGCACTTTGACGGGCACGATGAGCGGCGATGCGATCTCCGGAACCGGCAGCGTGGCCGCGGTTCGCAGGCCCGGGGGCGGAATGGGCGTACCGCAGCCGCCCAACGATGTGACCTGGCAACTGACCCGCACAGTGACACCTCCCGCGGCGCCGCAGACTTACAACTATGAACCGAAGTCGTACTACGGGATCTACACCGCCGCGGAGCCGCCGGTGCTGCATATATTTCCCGGCGACACGGTAACTACGCGAACCATGGATGCAGCGCGCGACGCCGCCATTCCTCGCCATGGCAACGGCGGCGATGTGAACGTGGGGCCTTTTTACGTGGAAGGGGCGCTGCCGGGCGACACGCTGGTGGTGCATCTGCTGAAGGTACGGGTGAACAAGCCCATCGGCCGCCAGGGCAGCCGGTTCAACCAGTATGCGGTGACCCAGGCCTACCAGCTGAGCGCGCAGTATGATCCTTCCTTCAACGGCTCATGGAACCAGGACCCGGACAAGGGCATCGCGACGCTGCCTCCCTCGCCCGGCCTTCCCCATCTGACGATTCCTTTGAAGCCGATGCTGGGCTGCATCTCAGTGGCTCCGGCCGGAGAGGGCGCCTTTCGCGGGACGGACCTCGGGCCGTTCGGCGGCAACATGGACTACAACGACAACGTGGAAGGCACCACGCTTTACTTTCCCGTCTTCCATCCCGGCGCGTTGCTGGGAATGGGCGATGCCCACGGCGCGATGGGCGACGGCGAAGTGGTCGGCACGGGCCTGGAGACGTCGGTGGATGTGACCTTCTCGGTCGACCTGATCAAGGGTTATGCAACTCCGCAGGTGCGAGCCGAGACCAAAGACTATCTGATCTCCTTCGGTGTCTCCGGCTCGGTGCCTGAGTCGATTCAGCTGGCCACAACGCAGCTGGCGGAGTGGGTGAAGCACGACTACAAGCTGAACGACAGCGAGGTGGCCCTGCTCTTCGGCGACGTGCTGAAGTACGACATCACGGAGCTGGTCGATCCCCACTTCAACGTAGTGGCCAAGGTGCCGAAGAGCGTGATGGCGACGCTGAACAAGTGAGACTTTCCTAACTCGACAGGCGGATGGACAGGAGCTGGATGATGGCGAAGCGATGGATGAAGATGGTCACCCTGGCCGGTGCGATCGCATTGACGCGGGTCTGCCTCGCGGCCGATGTCTCCGGTAACTGGATCGCTACGATTGCAACCCAGGCTGAGCCGCAATACGCCCGGGTCTCGCTGAAGGAGGATGGCGGGAAGCTGAGCGGCATGTGGGGCGCCTCGACGATTGAAGGCACGCTCACCGACGGCAAGCTCGACATCAAGCTGACCGATGCGCAGGGCGCTCCTGCCGGCGCGCTGACTGGAACGCTGGCCGGAGAGACCTTCACCGGCACAGGCACCATCTTGGGCGGTGGCGGCCGAGGTGGCCGAGGTGGATTCGGCGGCGGCATGGGCGGCGGCGGTGGTATGGGCGGCGGCATGGGTGGCGGCGCGGCTCCGGCTGCGGGCGGCAGAACTCGCGGCGGTGGTGGTGGTGGCGGCGGATTCGGCGGAGGCAGAAGCGGCGCGGCCGGCCCGGTGAACTTCACCCTGGCCCGTGCGCCGGTTCCTCCGGCGACGCCGCGCTCGCTCAACTTCGTGCCCACCAATTTTTACGCGACCTATTCGGCCGCGAACAAGCCGGCGCTGACGATCTATCCCGGTGATGTGGTCCATACCTGGACCGCAGACGCGGGCGGCGTGGATGCGCAGGGTGTGCGCCACCGCGGAGGCGACTCCAACATCGGCCCCTTTTATGTGGAGGGCGCGCTACCCGGCGACACGCTGGTGGTCCATCTATTGAAGGTGAGGACCAACCGCTCGACGGCGCACCAGGGAACCCGAATGAACGCCAATGCGGTGACCGCCGCCTACTTGGTGGGCGCGCAATATGATCCCGCGGTCGACGGCAACTGGACGCTGCTTCCGGACAAGGGTATCGCGGTGCCCACCCATCCCAGCGAGCACATGAAGAACTACAGCGTTCCGCTGAAGCCGATGCTGGGCTGCATCTCGGTCGCGCCCGCGGGCGAAGAGCAATTCCGCGGCGGCGACCTAGGCCCCTTCGGCGGCAACATGGACTACGACGACAACGTGGAAGGCACCACGCTCTACTTCCCTGTCTTCCATGCCGGCGCGCTGCTGGGCATGGGCGACGGCCACGCCGCCATGGGCGACGGCGAAGTGACGGGCAGCGCGCTGGAGACCTCGATGGACGTCGACTTCTCCGTCGATGTCATTCCCGGCGACTCCAGCGGGCAGGTGCGCGCGGAGACCAAGGACTACCTGATCGCCTTCGGTGTCACCGGTTCGGTGCCCGACTCCATTCAGGTGGCAACTTCACAACTGGCAATTTGGATCAAAAAGGATTACAAATTAAGCGACAGCGAGGTGGCGATTCTTTTTGCGTCCACGCTGAAGTACGACATTACCGAATTGGTCGATTCCAAGTTCAACGTGGTCGCGAAGGTGCCTAAAAGCGTGCTGGCCACGATGAAATGAACACTGCAATCAAATCGCAACTGTTGGCCCTTTGCCGCAGCAATGTCTCGCCAGATCGATTCTTGCTTTACAGGCTGGTAAAGCAGCAACCGTATTGTCTACTCAACCGGAGTCAAAGGAGAGCCCGATGAACTTTACCAAGAGTGATGTATCCCGTCGTGGTTTTATGCGTCTCTTCGGGGCGGCAAGCGCGACCGCAGCTGCGCTGCCGCTCATTAGCGGATCACAGTTTGCCAGCGCGCAGGCAGCGCAGGCCCCGGCGGCGGCCATGGGCCGTCGCGGCGCAGGCGGCTCCGACTTTGGCGAGACCAGAGTGCGCGATGCCAACGCAGTCATCATCAGCTCGAACGAGAACCCGCTGGGACCGGCGGCGTGTGCGCTGTCCGCGATCCAGGAGTTCTCCAGCGCGGGCGGACGCTACCACCAGGAGGCCAAGGGCGAGACGGTGAAGGCCTTCAGCGAGACCTTCGAGCTGAAGCTCGGCTACGTAAACATGTATCCCGGCTCCGGGCCCGCCGTGGATCTGGCGCTCTACTCCAACATCGGTCCAGACAAGCCGCTGGTGGTGGCCGATCCGAGCTACGAGCAGGGACCGCG
>Ga0182024_10009051_pt1 | contig 20740 bp, 18 predicted proteins | sample P32metaG_FD_120480 | JGI IMG/M metagenome (GOLD analysis project Ga0182024, IMG submission 120480) | Permafrost microbial communities from Stordalen Mire, Sweden - P3-2 metaG (Illumina Assembly) | ecosystem: Environmental > Terrestrial > Soil > Wetlands > Permafrost | place: Sweden: Stordalen...
CCGCAGCGCACCGTTCGCGCCGGCCCGGCGACGCGCGACCCCGGGACGATCTGGTGCAGGTCGGCGTCGATGTAGCCGCCCCGGCCGCCGGCCTCGTAGACCGTCGCCGAGCCCAGGCGCGCGAGCTGGCTGAGGCGCTCGTCGATCACAGCTCGATCGTAGTGCTTCGCCGCCGGGCGGGTCGCTCCGCACGGGTAGTGCGACGCGGCCGGGGAGCCGACGCGACGGGCGCAGGGGGCTTGATCCGAAGGCGCCGCACGCGCCGCCGGCGAGCCGACACCGCAATCGAGTGCAGTCTATAGACCTCGGGGCAAAAGGTCTATAGACTTCGGCCCCATGGAGGAGCGTCCGGCTGTCAAGGCTGCCGTGACCGGTCGTGTGGCGGGCGCTCGCGGGCGTCGTCTCGCCGATGCGGTCGCCCGTCGTCGCGGTCCACTCGCGGCTACCGAGGGCGGCCGTTGAGCGCCCCCGATGCCGTCGAGCGCGCGCACGCGCAGCTGCGACGCCTGATCGTGCGGGGCGAGCTCGCTCCGGGTCGCGAACTCTCCCAGGTCGAACTGGCGCGCCGCACCGGTGTCAGCACGACGCCGCTGCGCGAAGCGCTTCGGCGGCTCGAGGCCGAGGGCCTCGTCGAGTCTCGGCATAACCGGCGACCGCGCGTGCGCCCGTTCGACTGCCAGGACCTCGACAGCGTGTATGCGGCACGCGTGCTGCTCGAGCCGCTGGCAGTGCGGCTGACCGTGCCGCAGCTGACAGCTGGCGATCTCAGCGCGCTCCACCAGCGCCTCACCGCGATGCGTCGGGTCGCCGCGCGGACGCAGATCGCATCCTGGGAGACGGCGCACCGCGCCTTTCACGGGCGGCTGATCAGCGGCGCACCGGAGCCGCTGCGCCAACAGATCGAGACCCTGATGGCACGCGCCGATCGCTATCGCCGGATCGCCGTTCACGAAGACTCGGCGCAGGGCCGCGCGCTGGGCGACGCCGAGCACGAGGCGATGGTCGAGGCCTGCGACGCGCGCGACGCGGCGCGTGCAGCGTGGTTCCTGCGGGCACAGCTGGTCAGGTCGGCGCGCACGGTGCACGCCATCGTCGTGCCCGGCGGCCAACTGCCGGCGCTCGAGGCTGCGCTCGCGGACATCGCGGGGCTCGAGGGCGTGACGCATGAGTAGCTCGCAGAAGGCGCCTGATTCCGAGCTCGGCGCCGACGCCCCGGCCGGCGCCGGCCCGCCGAGTGGCGCCACCCCGCCGGCGGCGTCACGGCTTCCCAGCGCACGTCAGGTCTACAACGGCCTGTTCGAGATGCAGTCCAACAGCGTGCTGATCGCGGTGCTGCTGGTGCTCGGCCTGTTCGCGCTGGCGCATCCGTCGTTCTACAGCGTTCGCCAGATCCAGGTCGTGCTGCAGTCGTCGGTCTACGTCGGCGTGATCGCCTGCGGCATGACGTTCCTGATCGCGATGCGGCAGCTCGACCTGTCGGTCTCCTCGATCCTCGCGCTCACGGCCGGAATCGGCGCGCTGCTGATGAACCAGGGCTGGAATCCGTGGCTTGCGGCGCTCGCGGCGCTCGCCTGCGCCGGCCTGATGGGGCTGTTCAACGGCTTCCTCGTGCAGACGATCCGAATCAACGCGCTGCTCGCGACGCTCGCGACGCTGTACGTCTACAACGGCTTCAACCAGGGGTTGACCAACAGCAACACGGTGATCCTCGGGTACACGAACAACGACGTGCCGCTCAAGGGCAACCACGCGGCGAACAGCTCGTTCTTCACCGCGCTCAGCGGCAACCTGCTCGGCATCCCGATCGCGTTTTGGCTGATGGTGCTGATCGCCGTGGTCCTGACGATCATCCTCCGCTTCACGCCGTTCGGCTACCGCGTGCGCTCGATCGGCTCAAACCCCGAGGCGGCGATGTTCTCCGGGATCTCGGTTCCGCGCGTGACCTACCAGGCGTTCTTCCTCGTGGGCATCGTGTCAGGGCTCGCCGGGCTGCTCGTGCTGATCTTCTTCAAGGACGGCGACCCGTCGGTGGGCGGCTCGGACAACCTGCTCGCGATCGCCGCGGTGATCATCGGCGGCACTCCGATGCGCGGCGGGACGGCCACGGTGATCGGCGCGATGATCGGCGCAATCCTGCTGACCGGCGTCATCCAGAGCGGCCTCCCCTACTTCTACATCAGCGCCAACTGGACCCAGTTCGCACTCGGCGCGGTGATCCTCGCAGCCGTTTCCGTCGACAGCGTCGTGCGGGCCGGACGCCGACGATCGTCGCCGTCGTGACCACGACTTACCAGAACCAGCGATCCGCGCTGGACACACACATACAAGGAGGAGTGGGAGCATGAGGGTGTTCCGACATGTACAGCTCAGCCCATACCCGGCGATCGCCGCGGTCGCGGCCGCTGCGGCCGCGCTGGCCATCGGCGTGACCACATCGGGCGCGACGACGACGTCACCGAAGCTCGCGATGATCGTCGCGGCGAACAACCAGAACGCCTTCCAGGAGATGGCGGACGGGGCGATCGTCGCGGCCAAGAACTACGGCGACACGCTGACGTCGCTGGCGCCGGCGTCAACGACCGACGACGGCACGACCGAGGTGACCGAGTTCCAGTCGGCGGAGACGACGTCGCCGAACGGGATCGGGATCATGACGACGATCCCGCCGGACTTCGGGACCGTCGAGGCGCAGGCGGAGGCCGCGAAGATCCCGGTCGTCGCAGTCGATGCGTGCCCGGTGCCGACGTCCAACGTGCCGACCTGCGTCGCCAACGACAACGAGAGCGTCGGCGAAGGGATCGCGAAGGCGCTCGTCGCGTCCGGCAAGATCAAGAAGAACCAGAAGGGGCTCGTCGTGGTCGGTGACGACATCCCGCAGCTCGGGCTGCTCGGACTGCGCATCGCGGGCATGGAGAAGGTGCTCAAGGCCTACGACCCCAAGCTCACGTTCACCGCGAACAACAACGTGACCGCAGGGCCGACGACCAACGAGCAGGCCTGGGCGAGCCTCGTCGCGAAGTACCCGCACGCGGTGGCCTACATCGCTCCGGGTGACCAGGACGCGGTCTCGTTCGTGGACATCGAGAACTCGACGCACAAGCACTACCTCGTGATTGCCTGCGACGTCGATCCGGTGGCGATCAACGGAGTCAAGACCGGCAAGATCTTCGGTCTCGGCGATCCCCACCACTTCCTCAAGGGCTACCTCGCGATGTACGTGCTCGACAAGGACGCGCGCACGGGCAAACTGATCACCGGCTGGTGGGATCCGGGCTCGGGCACGATCACCCAGTCGAACATCAACGCGATCATCCAACGCGAAACCACCAACGCCGCGCGGTACGCGTTCTACAAGGCGATCCTGGCCAAGGAGACCGCAAATCCGAGCGCCTACATCAAGCCGCTCGCAGACGCCGGAATGAACTAGCGGCGCGATGCTCGAGGCGCACGGGATCTCGAAGTCCTACGGCGGCGTGCATGCGCTGGCCGGCGCGAACCTCGTGGTTCGCGCCGGCACCGTGCACGCGCTGCTCGGCGAGAACGGAGCGGGCAAGTCAACGCTCGTGAAGATCATCGCCGGCGCGCTGCCGGCCGACGCGGGAACCCTGCGCCTTGACGGCAACGAGGTGTCCTTCGCGACCACCGCCGACGCCGCAGCGCACGGCGTCGCGGTGGTCTCGCAGGAGCTCAACCTGTTCGAGGACCTCGACCTGCTCAGCAACCTCTACCCCCAGCGCGAGCCACGGCGCGGGCCCTTCGTCGACCGTGCGGAGATGGCGCGGCGCGCGCGCCCGGTGCTCAAGGACCTCGGCCTCGGCGATATGCCGTTGCGCCGCAAGGTCGGTCTGCTCTCACTCGCGCAGCGCCAGCTCGTCGAGGTCGCGAAGGCGCTCGTGACCAACCCGCGGGTGCTCGTGCTCGACGAGCCGACGTCGGCGCTCGAGGCCGCGAGCACGGCGCTGCTGATGGATGTCGTGCGCGTCCTGCGCGAACGACAGGTGGCCGTCGTCTACGTATCGCACATCCTCCAGGAGGTGATGGCGCTGAGCGACGATGTGACCGTGCTGCGCGACGGCCACGTCGTCATGGAAGCACGCTCGATGGCGGAGCTCTCGATGCCGACGATCGTCGCCGCGATGCTCGGCGAGCACGACGAAACGAGCTCTCATGCGGCGGCCAGGGCTCCCCGCGCCGCAAGCGTCGCCGCTGCGATCGACTCCTCTGCAGCCGCGGCCGGAGGCGCCGGCGCGGAGCTGCGCTGCAAGTCGCTCAGCGTGGCGGGGTCGCTCAACAACGTGAGCTTCACGGCGACGCCGGGAGAGATCGTCGGACTGACCGGACTGACCGGGGCCGGGCATCACACGGTGCTCGAGCTCGTCACTGGCCAGCGCTCGGCCGATTCCGGCGAGCTCGTCTTCCCGGGCGGAAAACGAGCTCCGCGCAAGCTGCGTGGCGCGATCGCCTCGGGCGTCGCGCTGGTGACCGGTGATCGCAAGCGCTTCGGGCTGATGCTCGACAAGCCGGTCTGGGACAACATCGCCCAGGTGCGTTCGATCGCGCTGCACCGCGATGGACTGCTGATCTCCAAGCGCCGGCTGCGCGCGGCCGCAGAGGCGCAGATCCGTGCTCTGCGGATCCGCACGCCATCCGCCAACGAGGAGACCGGCCGCCTGTCGGGCGGCAATCAGCAGAAGGTCGTGTTCGCGAAGTGGCTCGATGCCAAGCCGTCGATCGTGGTCCTCGACGACCCGACGCGCGGCGTCGACGTCGGCGCAAAGGTCGAGATGCACACGCTGATCCGAGCCGCCGCCGACGGCAATGCGCTGATCCTGCTCAACTCCACCGACCTGGAGGAGCTCGCGTCGGTCTGCGACCGCGTGCTCGTCTTCTTCCAGGGCCAGATCTGTGCGGAGCTCTCGCGTGAGGATCTCTCGGTGCGCAACGTGCTCGAGTCGATGAACACCGGCTCGGTGCCCGCCACGGCCTGATCGCCGATGGACTTTCGATCGGCACGGCTCCGGGTCCGCCGAGCCGGCGCAGGCGCCGCTGCCGCGCTCACCGTCGTCGCGCTGCTCGCGGGCTGCGGGACGAGCGTGTCGCCGGCCACGCAGCGCGCCGAGATACGCGGGACGCTCGACACGTTCATGCGTGAGCTCGCGGCGGGCGACGGCACGATCGCGTGCGAACGGCTGACCTCCGCCGGCCAGGCGAGCGTGATCCATACGATCGGTCCGGAGCTCGCGAATTTCGGCATCGACACGTGTGCCCAGGTCGTGCACCTGACGGGGACCCAGCTCACGCCACGGCTGCGCGGCGAGCTGGCCGGCGTCATGGTCGGCGCGGTCGCGGTGCACGACTCGACCGCCACCGTGCGCTGGTCCGCGATCACGAGTCCGGCTGGGGACGTCGCGGCCTACTTCGGCCGGCCCAAACCGGTCACGCTCTCGAACGTCGACGGCGTCTGGCGGATCAGCGCGCTCTGAGCACCCGAGCGCCTGCGCCGCTACAGCCCGGCGACGACCTGCGGGATCACGCGCTGAAAAGCCTCTGCGTATTCAACGCTCTTCTCACCGGACGCCCGCCGCGCATGGTTTCCGCGATGCGCGGCCCGCTCGTCGTAGTAGGTCTGCAGGTAGCGCTGCGCCTTCATCTCAGCCATCGCCGCCCGTTTGGCGTCGATCACGGAGGTGATGTCGACGAAGGTCGTCGGGGTGAAGTTGCACAGCTCGGGCTGGTGTGGCTCGAACAGGAACAGCGCCGGCGGCGCGATCGTCGCGAACGCGCTCTGCACGCCGGCCCCGGCGGCCAGGCTGCGAGCCCGGTCGACGGCAGCCCAGGCGACCGGGTGATCGGGGTTGAACGGGTCGGTGTCGGTGTGCGTGACGAGCACGTCGGGGGCGAATTCGCGGATCGCCTCGGCGATCGCCAGCAGCGCCGCGGTGTCGATCTGGAGCGGGTAGTCGCCGAGGTCCAGGCAGCGGAAGCTCGCGCCGAGATGCGCGGCCGCGGCCTCTGCCTCCGCGTGGCGAAGCCGCTTGACGTTCTCGATCGTCTGATCCTCCTGCTTCCACAGCTCGCCCGACTCGCCGCGCTCGCCGTAGCTCAGCGCGATCACCTCGGCGACCCCGCCGGCGGCGGTCGCGACCGCGATCGCCCCGCCGGCGCGCCAAACGAAGTCCGCCGAGTGCGCGCCGATCACCTGGATCCGCCGGCTCACGACGGCGCCTCTCCCGCGAGCAGCCGCGTGTTCGTGACGGCCATCGTGATCACATCCTCGTCGCTGAAGCCGGCGGCGAGGAACTGGTCGGCCATCAGCGCGAGGCCGTCCTCGACCGGGGGATTGAAGACCTGGCCCAGATCACTGGACCACACGGTATTCACCGCGCCGACCTCGCGCGACGCGCGACAGATCAGCTCCCACGACGCCTTGCCGGTGTGCGGCGTGGTGAAGCAGCGCTCGAGCAGCGCGCCGCGCTCCGCCAGCGCCAACTGATCGGCGATCGAGATCTGCTGCGAGGGAAGCTCCGGGTGCGTCACGACGATCCGTCGCACGCCGGCCGCCACGGCTCCCTCGACGAGGGTGAAGATCTCGTCACGCGAGAGGTGCCCGGTCGCGAGCACCATGTCGTGGCGTGCGATCACCGCGAGCACCTCGTGCGCCGCCGGCAGCAGCGCGCCGTCGGCGTCGACGACCGCAACCGGGTCGACGTGATGCCCGGCGTCGCGCATCTCGAGCTCGAACTTGACCCACACGGGAAGCTTGGCCCCAGGCGGGGCGGGGTGCACCTCGTGCTGCTCGTTGACCGAGTTGACGGTCGGAAACCAGACGGTGCGCGCGCCCTCGCGCGCTGCGATCTCGACCGCGAGCGCGTTCAGCCCGCCCACCGCCTGGTTCAGCGTGATCGCGCCGAGAACCCGCACGCCGCCGACCGCCTCGCCGACGGCGCGCGCCCGCTCCGCCGTCGAGGTGTAGTGCGACTTCAGCTGGAAGCCCGCGAGGCCCAGCTCGACGCAGCGCCGCGCGAGCCCGAGATCGCTGATCTTGCGCTCGACCACGTCCGGCGCGATGTGCACGTGCATGTCGTAGCCGCCGCGAACCAGCTCGCGGGCGCGCTCGGTCGGCTGCAGCTCGCTCACGGGCGCCCCGCCGCCGCGAGCTGTTCGAGCCATCCCACCGTGCCGTCGGTCATCCGCGTGGGGGTTCCGAGCGCGTCGAGCATCTCGCGCGCGGCCTGCATCTCGTGCACGCGCCGCACGGCGTGGATCCGGCTTCCCTCGAGCAGCCGTTTGAGCAGCGCTCGGTCCGCCTGCTCGTAGACCGCGGCCAGCTCCGCGTACATCCAGGGCTCGAGTCCGGCGGCCGTCGCGGCGGTGAGCGCCTCGAGCGAGACCGCGGCCAACCCCTTCATGAAGACGCTGCGCAGCAGCTTGCGCGTCGCCGCCTCGCCGGCCGTCGGCCCGAGCACCTCGATCGGAGCCCGTAGCGCGGCCAGCGCCTGCGCGTAACCCGCCGCACCCGAACCGGAGACCAAGCTCGGCGTGCAGGCGCCGTTGCCGGGGACCGGGCCCATCAGCGCGACGTCCGCGAAGCGCGCTCCCGAGCCTTCGACGACCGCCGCGACGGCGACCTTGAGCGACGGCGCGCCGGCGTTGAGATCGGCATAGATCGCCCCGGCATCGAGGGCCGGCGCCACCTCGCGGGCGGCCGCCAGCGCGACCGCAGCCGCATTGAGGCTGAGCACGAGACCGGCGCCGCGCACCGCATCGCGCGCACTGCTCGCGACGAGAACCCCGTCAGGCGCTTCGGCGACCAGCGGATCCCATCCGCGCACGGCCATCCCGGCGGCAGCGAGATCGGCGGCGAACGCCCGACCCGCCTCGCCGAGGCCCAGCAGCGCGACACGAGTCCCGGTCAGCGGAGCAGCGGCCACAGCCCGATAGTAGTGTCTGCGCCGCCGACCACGATGTCCGAGCCCATCGCAACGCCTCGTCCCCGGGCAGCCGTCGTTCCCGACTGGGTCCGCGAGCACTACGCACTGGTCGACGCCGCCGAGGTCGATCGCTACATCGACGACTTCGCCCCCGACGTCGAGCTGCGCTTCGCCTCGCATCCGCCCGTGCGCGGGCGCGACGCCGCCCGGGATGCGCTCGCCGCCGGACACGCCGAGCATGACATGGCGCACACGGTGGTCGGTTGCTGGACCGCGGGCGACACGACGATTCTCGAGTTCGACGTCGTCTACACCTACCGCGACGGTCACAGCCACGCGGTTCCGTCGGTGGCGATCGTGCGGCGAAGCGCCGGCGGGCTGATCGACAGCCTGCGTGTGTACGTCGACGAGCCGCACTGGCCCCACCGGGTCCGCGACGGCGCCGGCGCAGCGTTCAAGCGGTGCGTCCGGAGTCGACGATCGGCGCGCCGCCCTCGCCGCGGACGAGGACGATGTCGCTCTGCAGCGACACCCAGTCGCCCTCGATGCCCGCCGGCCGCTCGGGATCGTCGGCGGAGCGCTCCACGAACTTGCGCAGCAACGACGGCTTGACGGCGAACACCGTGTCGGAGTCCAGGTACTCGCTCTCCTCGTCGAACAGGTGCGTCACGACGGTGCGATAGCCGGGCGCCCGCACGACCGCATGGATGTGGGCCGGCCGCCATGGATGACGGCCGGTCGCGCTGAGCATCCGCCCGACCGGCCCGTCATCGGGGATCGGATAGGGGATCGGGCGCACCGCGATGAAGGCGAAGCTCCCATCCTCGCGCGTGCGGTAACGGCCCCGGAGATGGTCCTCCGGACACTCGTGCTTCTGCACCGCGTAGAGCATGTCGGCGTCGTTCTGCCACAGGTCGAGCTCGGCGCCGGCGATCGACTGGCCCGCGGTGTCGAGCACGCGGCCGTGGACCCAGGCCGGCGTCCCGGCTGAGCCCTCGACCAGCATGCTCTCGCCGAACGCCCGCAGCGGCGAGCCGGGGACGTAGAACGGACCGAGCACCGTCGACTCCGTGGCGCCCCCGGGCAGCGGATTGGCGAGCGCGTCGACCAGCATCGACACGCCGAGAGTGTCCGACCAGAGGATGAACTCCTGGCGGCGCTCGTCGGTGATGTCGCCCGTCGCGGTGAGGATGCGGATCGCCGCGCTCCACTCCTCGGGCGTCAGTTCGACCTGGCTGACGAAGCCGTGCAGGTGCTCGACGAACGCCTGCATGATCTCGCGCAGGCGGGGATCCGGACAGGCGTCGAAGCGGCGGATCACCGCCTCGGTGATGTCGGCGGCGCCGACCTGCACCGCGTCAACGCTGGGCCGTTGTGGGTCCATCACCGGCGCGGTGTCCGCGTCGCGCCGACGACCGCGGCCGGTGAGCGGTCATGCCCGCGGATATTGGCCACCAATGCCTGCGCCATCGCGCGCGAACTCTAGAGGCTTGTGCCCGGCGCTGGTTGATGCGTTGTGAGCCGGCTACAGCCGGCGACAGCTGGAGACGACCTATCATGCCTGACCTGACTACGGTTCGCGAACGCACCTTCGACGTCATGCGCCGCCACCGCATGACGCGGATCTTCGGCAATCCGGGATCCACCGAGATCCCCTTCCTCACCGACCTCCCGGCCGAGTTCGAGTTCGTGCTCGCGCTGCACGAGGGCTCGGTGGTGGGGATCGCCAGCGGCTACGCGCTCGCGACCGGCGCGCCGGCGTTCGTCAACCTCCACACCGCACCCGGGCTCGGCCACGCCGGCAACGCGATCGCCGCGGCGCGCGACTCGCGGGCGCCGTTAGTAATCGTCGTCGGACAGCAGGATCGCGCCCACTCGGCGATGGCGCCGTTCCTGACCGGCCGCGACCTCGATCGTCTCGCCGGCAGCTATCCGGTGTGGACGTGCACCCCGACCCGCCCCCAGGACCTGCCCGGTGCGATCGCGCGAGCCTGGCACGAGGCTCGCACCGCGCGCGGCCCGGCACTGGTGGTCGCGCCGATGGGCGACTGGGCCGAGCCCGCGGACGCCGACGCGGTCGGAGCCCCCGAGCGGCTCGTGCTGTCCTCGAGCGCGGACCCCGCCGCCGCGGCGGAGCTCGCGGATCTGATCGAGGACGCCCGCTCACCGGCGATCGTCGTCGGCGCCGGGACCGACAGCCCCGAGGGTTGGGCCGGCGCGATCGCGCTCGCCGAACGGCTCGGCTGCCCGGTCTGGCAGGAGGCCTTCGGCGACCGCGCGGGATTCCCGCAGGATCACCCGCTGTGGGCCGGCCACCTGCACTGGCGCCGGCCGCTGATGCGCGCCGCGCTGGCCCCGCACGATCTCGTGATCGTCCTCGGCGCCGGTGCGCTGCGGTTGTACATGTACGAGCCGGGGCCCTATCTCGAGCCGCAGACGCGGATCGCCGTGATCAGCGCCGACCCGGAGCAGCTGCACCGAAGCGCCGCAACGCTCGCGCTGCTGGCCTCCCCCGGTCCGCTCGCCGCGGCCACCGCCGAGCTGCTCGCCGCGCGTCCGTTCGACCCGGCAGCCACACCGCTGCACGCGGCGCCGCCGGCGCCGCCCCCTCCCGGCGCCGGCGAGCCGCTCGTGCCCGGTCACGTGCTCGCTGCGCTGGCCGAGCGCCTGCCGCGCGACGCGGTGCTCGTCGAGGAGAGCCCGTCGAGTCGACCGGAGCTACTCGAGCGGATCCCGGCCCGGATGCCGATGGGCTTCGTCAGCAACGCCAACGGCGGTCTCGGCTTCGGGCTGTCGGGCGCGATCGGACTGCGCATGGGAGCGCCCGAGCGACCGGTCGTCGCCGTGCTCGGCGACGGTTCGACGCTCTACACGATCCAGGCGCTCTGGAGCGCCGCCCGCTACCGTGTCGGCCTGCTCGTGATCGTCATGGCCAACGGCAGCTACGCGGTGATGGACGCGCTCGCGCGCGATGCCGGCGGCACGGGCGCCTGGCCGCGGTTTGACAACGTGCGGATCGCCGCGATCGCGGAGGCGCTCGGTTGCCCGTCACGGCGGATCGCCGGACACGACGAGCTGCTTGCGACGCTCGACGAGGTGCTGCCGACGCTCGCGGCGCGCGAGGACCCGCTGCTGCTCGAGGTCGCGGTGTCAGCGTGACCCGGCTCGCCGGCAAGAGCGCGCTGATCACGGGCGGGGCCGGCAGCATCGGGCTCGCGACCGCACGGGCGTTCGTCGCCGAAGGTGCGTCGGTCCTGCTCGTCGACCTTGACGGCGGCGCACTCGAGCGCGCCGCCGACGAGCTCGGCAGCGAGCGCGCCGGCTATCGCGTCGCCGACACCACCGACAGCGACGCGGTCGCGGCGGCGGTCGCGGACACCGTCGAACGCTTCGGCTCGCTCGATGTCGCATTCGCCAACGCCGGCATCTTCGGGACCATCGCAGCGGTGACCGAATATCCCGAAGCCGTGTTCGAGCAGGTGCTGCGCGTCAACGTGCTGGGACCGTTCCTGGTCGCCAAGCACGCCCTGCGCGCGATGGGCAGTGGGGGCAGCCTGATCATCAACTCGAGCGTCGTCGGGCTCACCTCGGACTCGGGCATCAGCGCCTATGCAACCTCAAAGCACGCCCTCGTCGGTCTGATGCGGACCGCCGCCAAGGAGATGGCCCCAGCGGGGATCCGCGTCAACACGATCCACCCGGGACCGACCGACAACGCCTTCCAGACCGCGATCGAGGTCGAGGCCATCGGCGCTTCGGCGCAGGAGTCGGCGGCGGTCTTCGATCAGATGATCCCGCTCGCGCGCCACGCGACCGCCGCGGAGATCGCCAACGTCGTGGTCTTCCTCGCCAGTGATGAGAGCGCGTTCATCACCGGAGCGACCGTCGCGGTCGACGGCGGACTGAGCATCTGACGCGGTGGCGCTACGGGCCGCGGCCCGCGGCCCGCGGCGCGGGCGCGAGCGCGACACGCACCCGCGAAACGTGGCCCTCGGCGCACGCCGAGCCCCACCGATATGCAAACCTCTGTCGCGAGCAGCGTCGCGGTAAACGGACCGTCGAACGCCGCACCATCCTGATCCCGCTCGGAATGCCTGCACGCCGAGCGTAGCGGGGCGCCGTTAACCACCACAAGGGAGAGCAGATGGCAACCACAGAACTCGCGGAGCAGCAGCTCCTGATCAACGGTGAGTGGCGCGCCGCACAGTCCGGCGACGCCTTCGAGACGCGCAACCCCTACACCGGCGAAGCCGCGACCAGCGCAACCGCGGCCGGCCGCGAGGACGCACGCGCTGCGGTGGACGCCGCGCACGGCGCGTTGGCGGAGTGGTCGGCGACCGGCCCCGGCGCGCGTCGCGCGATGCTCTCACGCGCCGCGGACCTGATCATCGAGCGCCAGAACGAGATCGCCGAGACGATGATCGAAGAGACCGGCGCAACGTTCGGCTGGGGAATGTTCAACTGCATGCTGGCGTCGGGAATGCTGCGCGAGGCCGCGGCGCAGACCTACGGCACGGTCGGCGAGGTCATCCCCTCGGATGTCCCGGGCAAGCTCGCGATGGCGGTCCGCGCGCCGGTCGGCGTGGTCGTCGGGATCGCTCCCTGGAACGCTCCGGTGATCCTCTCCGCGCGGGCGGTCGCGACGCCGTTGGCGTTCGGCAACACCGTGGTGCTGAAAGCCTCCGAGCTGTGTCCGCGTACTCACGCGCACGTCGCCGCTGCGATCGCCGACGCCGGTGTCCCGCCCGGCGTGATCAACTTCCTCACCAACGCTCCGGCCGACGCGGCCGCGGTCGTCGAGGAGTTGATCGCCCACCCGCTGACCCGTCGCATCAACTTCACCGGCTCCACGCGCGTCGGGCGGATCATCGCCGAGACCGCCGGACGTCACCTCAAGCGCGTGCTGCTCGAGCTCGGCGGCAAGGCGCCGCTGATCGTGCTCGCCGACGCGGACCTCGAGCGCGCGGCCGCGGCGACCAGCTTCGGCGCCTTCTTCCACCAGGGGCAGATCTGCATGTCGACCGAGCGGATCGTCGTCGACCGCTCCGTGGCGGAGCGCTTCGGCCAGCTGCTCGCCGCCCGCGCGAGCGCGCTGACCGTCGGCGACCCGCGCGACCCGGATACCCAGATCGGGCCGCTGATCAACGAGGCGGCGCTGGAGCGGGTCAGCGCGATGGTCGACGACGCGCGCGAGCACGGCGCGGAGATCCTCGCCGGCGGGGAGGCGGCCGGTCCGTGCTACCCGCCGACCGTCCTGCTCGGGGTCAGCCCGGAGATGCGTGCCTACGGCGAGGAATCGTTCGGGCCGCTGGCGTCGATCGTGGTGGTCGACGGCGTCGAGCAGGCGATCGAGGTGGCCAACGACACCGACTACGGACTCGCGGCCGCCGTCTTCAGCACGAACGTTCCGGCGGCTCTCGAGGTCGCCCAGCGGATCCAGTCCGGAATGTGCCACATCAACGACGCGACGGTTCACGACGAGCCGCAGATGCCGTTCGGGGGCGTCAAGGACAGCGGCTGGGGACGCTTCGGCGGCCACGCAGCGCTCGAGGAGTTCACCGAGCTGCGCTGGATCACGATCCAGGAGACCGAGCGCCACTACCCGATCTGAGCCCGCCGGGCCTGTGCGGGGCTGCCCGGCCGCCCCGCACACGCTCGCGGCGTCCGTCGCCGTCGGCGCCGGGCGCTACTCTGATCTGCGATCCGCTGCGATGAGCAGACGAACCCTCAGCGTCGTGCTTGCGCTCGCGCTCGCCGCGCTCGCGATCCCAGCCGCCGCCTACGCGGTCATCACGACGCTGAGCAACCCCGCTGACCCCACCGCGATCGAGAGTTGCCCGGGAACCGCCACGACTGCCTGCACGGTGGTCTCGCGCACGACCGCGATGCAGGTCAAGGTCGGCAATACCGCGACGCCGTTCAAGGTCACGGCGGCCGGGCGGATCGTCGGCTGGGAGATCACGCTGAGCTCCCCGACGGCCGCACAGATCAAGTACTTCGACGCCAATGAGGGCGGGACCTCGCAGGCCGCCATCACCGTGATTCGCCAGGTCAAGGCGCTGGACTACAAGCTCGAGTACGAGTCGCCGGTGATCCATCTCCAACCCTATTTCGGCCAGACCGCCGACTTTCCGCTGGCACGCTCGGTCGCGGTTAAGCCGGGGGACGTGATCGCCCTGACCGTGCCGACCTGGGTGCCGGCGCTCGAGCTCCAGGCCGGGCGCAAGGCCGCCTGGCGTGCAAGCCGCAACAAGACGCAATGCACCAGCGTCGGTGTCGAAACCGCGCAAACCGTTCCCGGCTCCGTGCTGCAGTACTACTGCATCTACCGAACCGCGCTGGTCGACTACAGCGCGATCGAGATCTCGACGCCCTAGCGCCGCCGCGATTCGCGCTTCGCGCTCTGGAGCAGCCCGGCGCCGGGGAGCGCAGACGCACGATCATCTAGGCTGACTCGATCGCCACCCCGACCCGCCTCTACCACCTGCCGCGCAGCCGCTCCACGCGCGTCCTCTGGGCGCTCGGAGAGATCGGCGTCCCGTTCGAGATCACGCTGATGACCGGCGCCGACCGCAAGAGCGAGGCCCATGTCGCCCGCCACGCGCTCGGCAGCGTGCCCGTGATCGAGGACGAGGCGGGGTACCTGTTCGAATCCGCAGCGATCGTCCTCGCACTGGCCGACCGCCATCCCGAAGCCGGGCTCAACTTTCCGCTCGGAACGCGCGAGCGCGAACTGGTCTACCAGTGGGTGCTCTTCGCGATGGCCGAGGTCGAGCCGCTGATCGTCCAGGTCCGTGACTGCCGCGAAGCGGATCCGCCGCGAGCGACCGCCGCCGCCGATCGCTTCCGGGCCGCCGCGGCGCTCCTCGAGCGAGCGCTCGAGGGCCAGGAGTTCATCGTCGGGGACCGGCTCAGCGCGGCGGACATCATCGTCGGCTCGGTGGCCGGCTTCGCGCGACGCTTCGATCTGCTCGAGGGCTTCCCCGAGTTCAACCGCTACGTCGACGGGCTCCAGGCCCGGCCCGCCTTCCAGCACGCCAACGCGCCGGCGTAGCCGCTGCTGCCGGCCGCTCTCAGTCGCCGCGGGCGTAGCGCTCGCGCAACCGCTGCTTGTCGATCTTGCCGACCGAGGTCTTCGGCAGCTCGCCGAGGATCTCGATGCGCTCGGGCATCCACCAGCGGGCGACCTCGCGAGCCAGGCCGCTGCGAACAACGTCGAGATCGATCTCCTCACCCGCGGTCGCGACGAGGATCGCCAGCGGGCGTTCACCCCACGTCTCGTCGGCAACCGCGATGACCGCGGCCTCGGCGACGGCGGGCTGACGCGCGAGGTGGCTTTCCAGCTCGGTCGAGCTGATCCACTCCCCGCCGGACTTGATCAGGTCCTTGAGACGATCGACGATCTCGACGCTGCCGGAGGGATCGATCCGGGCAATGTCGCCGGTACGCAGCCAGCCGTCGTCGAAGGCACGCCGGTTGGTGTCCTCGTCGACATCGAGATAGGCGCGGCAGACCCATGGCCCGCGGACCTCCAGCTCGCCGACGGCCTGGTCATCCCAGGGCAGCTCGGCACCGTCGGTATCGACGATTCGCAGCTCGACGCCGGCGATCGCGCTCCCCTGGCGCACCGTCGGCGACGCGGCTGCGGACGCCGCCGTGGCCGTCAGCCGCAGCGTGGTCCCGGAGCCGGCCTCGGTCATCCCCCACGAGGACACGAACTCGACCCCCGCCGCGAGGTAGCGCTCGGCGAGTGCCCGCGGCGCCGCCGACCCCCCGGAGAGCACGCGGCGCAGCGACGAGAGGTCGCGAGCTGGATCCTCGAGCGCCTCGAGCAGGCGCACCCAGAACGTCGGGATGCCGGCGGCAAGCGTCACGCGCTCGCGCTCGATCAACGACGCCAGCGCAGCCGGCGAGGTGTCCGCCCCGGCCAGCACGAGCTGCGCGGGAGCGAGCGCCGAGGAGTAGGGCAGCCCCCAGGCCATCAGGTGGAACATCGGCGTCAGCGGCAGCACGACGGCATCGCGGCTGACGCCGTGCGAGTCGATCGAGAGCGCGCCGAGCGCGTGCAGGACGACCGACCGATGGGAGTAGACCACGGCCCTGGCCGCGCCGGTCGTGCCGCTGGTGTGGCAGATGCACAGCGCCTGCTGCTCGCTCATCGGCCCGAGCTCACGTGCCGGCTGCGCCGCGTCGAGCAGATCCTCGTAGCGGTGCGCGCCGGCGAACGGCTCGGCCAGCTCGCCGCCGTCGTCCATGACGACGATGGTGCGTACCGGCAGCTGCGCGTGGTGCTCCGCGAGCAGTCCCGTCAGCGACGCGTCGACGAACAGCGCCGTGTCTCCGCATCGCTCGAGCTGGCCGACCAGCTGGGCGGGGTTGACACGCGCGTTGAGCGTGTGCAACACGCGCCCGCTGCAGGGCACGGCGTAGAACAGCTCGAGATGGCGGTGGCTGTTCCAGGCGAGCGTCGCGACCCGCGCGCCGGCCGCGAGCCCAAGGGTCTCGAGCACGGTGATCAGGCGGCGGCTGCGCGCCGCGATCTGCCCCCAGCTGTGGCGGACGACGCCGCTCGCCAGCACCGAGGTCACCGGCACCTGGGCGCCGACCGACTCGAGCCGTCTCAGCACCAGCTCTAGCGTCAGCGGCAGATCCTGCATCAGCCCCTGCGGCAGCGCGGCCTGTCCGTCGGCGGGCCGGCCTGCCAGCTCGGGCGGGAAGCTCGCCGGCGCCATCAGCGGATGTAGGTCTGCAGGCCCGGTCGGATTCGCTTCTCGTCGAGAAACTGCTTGAGCCCCTCGCCGCGCCCGTCCTCGCGATCGAGGAACTGCGACTGCTCGAGCTTCGCGTAGAGGTAGTCCTCCGCAAGGTCCCAGCCGAGCTCGCGGCAGTTGCGAAAGCCGAGCTTCGCCGCATACAGCGCGACCGGATTCTTCTCGAGCAGCTCGCGCGCGAGCGCCTCGACCTCGCCGCGCAGCTGCGCGAGCGGGGTGCTCCAGTTGACCAGCCCCATCTCCGCGGCACGGCGGCCGTCGAACGTGCGGCCGGTCATGATGTGCAGCAGCGCATTGCGGCTGCCGATCGTCTCCGCGAGCACGCGACTGACGACGCTTCCGGGCGGGATCCCCCAGTTGATCTCCGAGACGCCGAAGGTCGCCTCGTCGGCCGCGACCGCCAGGTCGCAACCGACGAGTGGGATGAACGCACCGCCGAAACACCAGCCGTTGACCATCGCGATCGTCGGCTTGGCGTATGAGCGCAGCATCCGGATCTGCCAGTCGCCGTTGTCGCGGCGCACCTTGCGCTGGACGTGGCCGGGGGCGGCGTCGACGTCGCGGAAGTACTCCTTGAGATCCATCCCCGCGGAGAACGAGTCGCCGGCCCCGGTGAGCACCAGCACGCCGACATCGTCGTCGGCGTCAAGCGCCTCGAGGACCTCGATCATCTCGCTGTTGAGCTTCGGGTTCATCGCATTTCGCTTCTCGGGACGATGCAGCTCGACCCAGGCGATCCGTTGATCCACGCTCACGCGCACCGTCTCCCAGCGTCCGTCGTAGCTCATCTCGTGCTCCAATCTCGAGGTTCGTCTAGAGGCCCAGCGAGCGTCCGATGATCTCGCGCATGATCTCGTTCGTGCCGCCGAATATGCGGGTCGCGCGGGCGTCGGCCCAGGCCCGCGCGATCGGGTACTCCGCCATGTAGCCGTAGCCGCCGTGCATCTGGACGCAGCGATCGAGCACGCGACCCTGAAGCTCCGTGCACCACCATTTTGCGATCGCCGCATCCTCCGGCGTTAGCTCCCGGATCCCCAGAGCCTCGACGCAGCGATCGAGATATGCCTGTGCCACCTCGATCTCGCCATGGCATTCGGCCAGTTGGAAGCGGGTGTTCTGGAAGGACCCGATCGCTTGCCCGAACGCCTCCCGGCCGCGCACGTACTCGAGCGTGGTTGCGAGACCGGCCCGTGCGGCGCCGAGCGCGGCGATCGCGATCGACAGGCGCTCCTGGGCCAGGTTTGAGATGAGATAGCCGAACCCCGCGCCCTCGTCGCCGAGCAGGTTGGCCGCGGGGACGGCGACGGCGTCGAAGAACAGCTCGGCGGTGTCCTGGGAGTGCTGACCGATCTTCTCGAGATTGCGGCCGCGGTCGAAGCCGTCCATTCCGCGCTCGACGAGCAGCAGGCTGACGCCGCGGTGGCGCTCGCGCGGGTCCGTCTTCACGGCGACGATGATCAGATCCGCGTTGATCCCGTTGGTGATGAAGGTCTTCGCTCCGTTGAGCAGGTAGTGGTCGCCGGTGCGGATCGCCGTCGTCTTGATCCCGGCGAGATCGGACCCGGTGCCCGGTTCGGTCATCGCGATCGCGAGGATCAACTCGCCGCGGGCGATCGCCGGCAGCCAGCGGTCGCGCTGCTCGTCGTTAGCGTAGGACAGCAGGTAGGGCAGGCAGACGTCGTTGTGCAGGGTCAGCCCGAGCGCGAAGCCCCCGACCTGTGCGAGCGCAGCCTCCTCGCCGACCACGACGTTGAAGCGGAAGTCGTCGATGCCCGGGCCGCCGTAGCGCTCCGGGATCGCCATCCCCGCGAAACCGAGCGCGGCAGCCTTTGCGTAGAGCTCGCGCGGGACGATTCCCGCGCTCTCCCACTCGGCGTAGTGGGGGCACGCCTGCTCAGCGAGAAAGCGGCGGAAGCTCTCGCGGTAGCTGTCCTGCTCCTCGCTGAAGAGCGTGCGTCGTATCAGACACCGTCGCCTTCGCCGCGATCGAGCAGCAGGACCCGCAGCGGCGAGCCAGTGCCGCCGCGGATCTTCAGCGGCAGCGCGAGGAACAGGCCGGTCGCGGCGACCTCCGCGAGCCCGCGGAGTCCTTCGACGATCAGGATCCCGCGCGGCAGGAACCACGAGCTGTGACCGTGGCCCAGGCCGATCTCGCCGTCGACGCACGGCACGTCGCAGCCCGCCGTGTCGGATGCCACGGCGGCAACCCCCGCCTCGGCGAGGTAGCGGCAGGCGTCCTCGCTCAGCCCGGGCTCGTTGCGCCCCCAGAAGCTGCCGTCCGCGCCGTCGGGCCCCTCCGGCCAGTGCCGGTCCCAGCCCATCTCGACGATCGCCACGTCACCGGGCTCGAGCGTGAAGCCGGCGTCGGCCGCGGCCGCGGCGAGCGCGGCGGCGTCGAGCAGCTCGCCTGGGCCGGCCGCCCGGTCCGAGAGGTCGAACTTCTTGTAGGGGCGCAGCAGCAGGGCGTCGGCGGCGATCAGCTCGACGGTGAGCCCATGCCGGTCGAAATGAAACAGAGCATCGAGATGCGTGCCGGTGTGCTCCGCCAGCGCGATCCGGTTGGCGGCCGCGCCGACGTCGTCGTGACCGAACAGTTGCGTGATCTCCGGCCCCTGGTAGGCGACGAACATCGGCATCCCCGGCTCGATCACCGGCGAGGCGTCGTGTACGCGAAACTCGCGCAGTGCTGCAAGCAGCGCCGCAACCGGGCTCGCCGGCTCCCTCTCGATCGGCACCGAGCGATTGTGACGTTCGAGCCGGGCGCCGTCAACGGCCGCGCTCGGTCAGCCCAGCTGCGCCGTCTGCGTGATCGCGGCCGCCGTCGAGGCTTCCGCGACGGAGATGTCCCGATGCTCCGGCGGGCGCCGCAGGCGCCGCTGAGCGGCGACCCCGAGGCCGGCCGCGCACAGGCACGCCAGCCCGCCGGCGCCGAGCCCGGTGCGGGCACCCGCCAGCGTGATGATCGCGCCGACCAGCGGCCCGCCGATCGGCGTTGTGCCCTGCAGCGCGACGAACCACAGCGCCATCACGCGGCCGCGCATCGCGGGATCGGCCGCGAGCTGCAGGGTCGAGTTGCCGGTCGACATGAACGACACGCTCGCACAGCCGACGAGTGCCAGCGCGATCAGCTCGACGGGCATGCTCGGTGCCAGCGCCGCGAGCGCCAGCGCAACCCCGAAGGCCACCGCGGCGATCGTCACCGGGCGCAGGCCGGTGTGGCCGCGTGCCGCCACGACCAAGCCGCCGACGATCGCCCCCAGCCCCATCGCGGAGGTCATGAAGCCGTACCCCTCCGCCCCGGAGTGCAGCGCGTGGCGGGCCATCACCGGCAGCGAGACCTGGAACTCGTAGGCCAGCGTGCCGACGAGGCCCATCATCAGCAGCGGGACGGCGATCTCCGGCGTCGAGGCGGCATAGCGGAGCCCCTGCCGCAGCTGTCCCGCGGCACGCGGCGCCGGCGGGGTTGGGTGCAGCGCCGAGCGCTCCATCGAGACCAGCGACACGACCACGGCGACGAAGCTGGCGGCGTTGATCAGGAAGCATTCGCCGAGGCCTACGGTCGCGATCAGCACGCCCGCCACCGCCGGTCCGACCGCGCGCGCGACGTTGACCTGGACCGAGTTCAGGCTGACCGCGTTGCGCAGCGTGTCGGCGCCGACCATCTCGAGCACGAAGGACTGGCGCGCCGGGTTCTCGAAGGCGTTGTTGAGGCCGAGCACGATGGCGAGCACGCCGATCTCCCACAGCCGCACATCGCCGGTGATCGTCAGCACGCCGAGGATCAGCGCCTGGAGCCCCATCGCGGTCTGCAGCACGATCATCAGGCGGCGCTTGTCGACGCGGTCGGCAATGACGCCGCCGTACGGCGCGAGCAACAGCACGGGCAGCGTCTGCAGCGCGACGATCACGCCGAGCGCGGTCGCCGAGCCGGTCAGCGACAGCACGAGCCACGACTGTGCCGCCATCTGCATCCAGGTGCCGATCAGCGAGGTCGCCTGGCCGATGAAGTAGCGGCGGTAGTTGGGCACCGCGAGCGCC
>Ga0182024_10009052_pt1 | contig 20739 bp, 17 predicted proteins | sample P32metaG_FD_120480 | JGI IMG/M metagenome (GOLD analysis project Ga0182024, IMG submission 120480) | Permafrost microbial communities from Stordalen Mire, Sweden - P3-2 metaG (Illumina Assembly) | ecosystem: Environmental > Terrestrial > Soil > Wetlands > Permafrost | place: Sweden: Stordalen...
CGTTTGGTCGATCGGGGCAAATGGACCGCGTCGATCCGGCTGCCGATGATCGCGGCGACCCCGCGGCGCATCGTTTCGACCTCAGGCAATTCGGGCATGCGAAAACTTCCGGCGCTTGGCGGCGTTGACAGCTACTGAGTCTAGCCTTGCAGTCGGCGGGCAAGTTTGCAACCGGGCCCCCGAGGTTCCTCACCGGCGGGGCAGCGGCGGCCGTAGAAAGCTTGACGCCGCGTTGTCGGTGGGACTAGAGTAATGGACTGGTTTGGCTTCGTTCGCCAAGGCGCTTCAATCGATGCTCGGAAAATCGCAAACCCGGCTGACGCGTGGGTTGCTGCTGGTGGTCTATTTTTTAGCCACTACGACAGCGGCGTGGTTCCACGACCACAGTTTGCCTTGCGATCACGATCACGCGATCGGCCATACGGCCGGCGGCGTCTGCCTTGGCCATGGCGCTGGCGTCGATGGCGACCATCTCGCCACCACGGGGGACTGCCACGAAGAGGAAGCACTTCGGGGCGCGCCCCTCCTCTGCCCCAACGACGCGACGAATGACGGCTGCCCATCGTCTGATGACGATTGTGCGGTCTGCCGGTTTTTGGGGTTATGCTCGCTGCCAGTTCCTGTCCTCGCACTTCCAGCGAGCCACGATCTGCTGGTCGCGGCGAACCCGGCGGAGCCGATTCACGAATCCCGTCCGCTCGATCGAACGCTTCATTCGCGAGCCCCTCCTCGGCTCGTTTGAACCTCGCCTGGTGTTTGCCCCGGGGCGAACCCAGCGCGCTTCGTGTCCCTCTCTCGGGAGCGATGATCCGTCGACTTGCCTGGTGGCGTTGCCGCTTGCGCTGGTCTGACGGCGAAAAAATGGTTCGGCCTCGCGCTATTGGGTCGCTTTGCATTGGGCGTGTCTGCCCCCTGCTCATCGACAAATCAGCGGCGCGAGGCATCTTACGCGTCGCCATCCACGGTGCTTGTTCGCTGGCAATTTGCGGCGCGGGCCACCGATTCATTACGGGGAGATTTCATCATGCCTATTCCTATTTCGCGAAGCCAGCGCGATGCCGCTGGACGAAAGAATCGGCCGGGACCGCGCGGTTTCACGTTGATCGAACTTTTGGTCGTCATCGCCATCATCGGGCTGCTCATCGCGCTGTTGCTGCCGGCGGTGCAGTCAGCCCGTGAGGCCGGGCGACGCATGCAGTGCGCGAGCAATCTCAAGCAGATCGGCCTGGCTCTGCACAATTATCACGGCAGCAAGCTTTGCTTCCCGCCTGGCTACGTGGACGGGAACACGGTCGCAGCCAGCGACGCCACCCATGACGTGGGTCCGAGTTGGGGCTGGGCGTCCTACATTCTTCCCTACCTCGACGAGACCAATACCTGGAGCCAGATCAACTTCAGCGTGGCGGTGGGGACTGGAACCAACACGACGGTTTCGCAGCAGGCACTTCCGATGTACCAGTGTCCATCCGATCCACTGCAGCAGGCCTTTGGCGTCTGGAACTGGAACAATAACTTCAGCTCCACCATTTGCACCGTGGCGCATGCCAACTACGTCGGCTGCAACGGCTGGGTGGAATGTCTCGCCAACGCGGGGGGACTCTATGTGCCCGACCCGACCAACCTCGGCGCCGAAGACAATGACGCCGGCCCGACAGGCCTGGCTGGTGACGGCCTGTTCTATCGCAACAGCCACAATACTTTCAAAAACGTGACGGACGGTTTGAGCAGGACGATCATCGTCGGCGAGCGTTCCAGCGACCATTCGCCCAGCACCTGGACGGGCGCCGTGGCCGGAGGGGCGTGCCCTGCCTGGATGGCGAGCATCGATTCACCGTACACGGCTCCGGCGAATCCGCCCCAAATAGAGTATGTGCAGGCGGATTACGGCGAGGCCCTGGTCCTCGGCCACGGCAACGCCTCGCACGTCCCCTGCGCCGATGCGCCGTGGTACGATCCCGACACGATGTACAGCATGCACGCGGGACGCGGCTGCAACTTCCTGATGGGCGACGGCTCGGTGACTTTTCTCACCCAGGAAATTGACGGCTATGTGTATCAACACCTCTGCACCATTGCCGGCGGCGAAATCGACGACGGTTTGGGCGACCAAGATTAGCGACGGGGATCAGCCATGCACGCGCCAGCACGTGTTATTCTGTTGCTTTGCTTGCTGCTGATTGCCGGCTGCGGCAAGGCGCAAAAATCGACCGATGAGTTGATCTCGGATCTCAAGTCGGGCAAGGCGCAAGATCGGATCGCAGCGGCCCGTTTCTTGCTTCAGCGCAAAGGGGATGCGGCAAAGATCGTGCCCGTGCTGATCGAGTCGCTCAAAGACAAGGAGACCGACGTCCGCCTGAGCGCCGCAGTTGGGCTGGGGGAATTTGGCGAGGACGCCAAGTCTGCCACTGCCCAGCTCCAGGCGACGGTGAAAGACAGAGACGTCAGAGTTCGCCGGGCTGCCGGCAATGCCCTGGCACGCATCGATCCGAGTCTCGCGCCACCGGCCGACCCATCGAAGCCGCCAGGAAAATGACGGTCGATTCAGCGGCCAGGCAGATAACGGTGGTCAAAGCGGGGCCGTGGGCCAATAATGGCCGCAGGGCCATCTGACGCGCGTGCCCAGCGGGCCCGCGCGGCCGATGGCGATTTGTCTATTGTTCCACCTACCCCTCGGCGCATCACACCCATGAGTCGACCTGCCAACCTCGCCGAGCTGCGTGCAAGCGGCTGGGTTTCCAAAACGGTGAAGCAAGAGATTTACGACAATTTTCTGGTGGCCCTGTCTCGGGGCGAAGAATTGTTTCCCGGCATCGTCGGCTACGACAGCACGGTGGTGCCGGAGATCAGCATTGCGCTGTTGGCGAAACATGACATGCTGTTTCTGGGGGAGAAGGGGCAAGCGAAGAGCCGGCTGATGCGGCTGTTGGCCCGATTTCTCGACCCGGAGATTCCTTATTTGGCTCTCTCCGACGCGCCGGTGCATGACGATCCTTATCGGCCGCTGACGCAAGCGGGCAAGCAGTTGCTGGCCAGCCGCGCGGCCGAAGAGGTGCCGATCGCCTGGTGGCGGCGCGAAGATCGCTATGCCGAGCGATTGGCCCCGGGGACCAAGTTCGCCGACGTGATCGGCGAAATCGATCCGGCCAAACTGGCTGGCGGGACGAGCATGTCGGCCGAGGAATCGCTCCACTTCGGTTTGATTCCGCGCATGCACCGGGGCATTTTTGCGATGAACGAACTTCCCGAGTTGGACGAGCTGGTGCAGGTCGGGCTGTTCAATATCCTGGAAGAGCGGGACGTCCAGATTCGCGGCTACCCGATCAAATTCGACATCGATCTGTTGATTCTGTTTTCCGCCAATCCGTCGACTTTCAACCGCAGCGGCAAGGTGATTCCGCAACTCAAGGACCGGATCGGATCGGTCATTCACACCCACTATCCGCGTGAGCGCGACCAGGGCATCCAAATCATGGAGCAGGAAGCCGAAGTGGAACTGGACGGAGAATTTCCGGTCTTCGTTCCCTACTTCATGCGCGAGATCATCGAACAGGTGAGCATTGTCGCCCGACGGTCGAAATACGTCGATCACCAATCGGGCGTCAGCGCGCGGTTCAGCATCGCCAACTATCGCACCATGGTCGCTTCGGCCCGGCAACGGGGCGCGGTGCTCGGAGAGCGACCGGCCGTGCCCCGGATCAGCGACCTGGGTCATCTCTACTCGTCGTCGTTAGGCAAGCTCGAACTCGACATGATGGGCAGCCATCAAATGTCGGAGCGGCAGGTGCTCGACGCGATTTTGGCCGAGGCCGTTCGCGACGTCTTCGCCCAGTACGTCGATCAATTCGGACTGGCCGAGATCGCCGACATTTTTGCCCAGGGGGTCAAGATCGAAGTCGGCGACATGCTTCCCTCGAAACATTACGCCGACCGGCTCTCACGCGTTCCGCCGGTCTGGGAAAAGGCGTTCGAAGTCAACGCTGCCACCGACGTGGCCGTGCGCGCCGCTTGCGTCGAATTCGTGCTGGCCGGGCTGTATGCTTCGGACCGCATCTCGCGGTCGCAGGACCACGGCCGCATCACGTACGAAATCGAGTAGCATCCGACTTCCCCGCCCTGGCTCGGCGAGTACCCTGGCTTTACCAGGGTCCCCGCACGTAATAGACGCCGAACTGGTTGGTGTCGCTGGGCTGCTGCGGTGGCGGCAGAAAACCGGTGCGGCCGACGACTCCGGAACCCGTTCCGGGATATCCCCGGCTGAATTGGGCGTCGATCGGCGAGATTCGCGATGCCGGCACTCCCCAACTGTAGTTGGTTTGGAATTCGGCGGTCGGCGGAACGACCAGCGCGACCGGTGCTCCCCACTGGGGATAGTAGTAGTTGCCGTGCCAGGGAGTCTGGCTTGCTCGCTGCTGAGCCGCGGCGTTGCCGTTGTGGTGGTGATGCTTTTTGGGGCACGAGTTGTGCAGGCAGCGGACCGTATCGAGAATCGGGCCGTGAGTCTTGCGCCAATCCTCGCGCAACTGGTAATAGGTGTACGGATTGCAATCGTCCTGGTTGCAACCGCCTTGATTGCAATTGGCCTGATCGCAGCCTTCGTCGGTGCAGGCGGTTTGAGTGCACTCGGCTTGATCGCAAGCGGCCTGGCCACAAGCGTTTTCGTCACCAGCGACTTCTCCACAGGCTGGTTGAGCGCAGGCGCTTTGGCCACACGCGACTGGAGTGCACGTGGCCGGACGGCAGGCGCGTCGATTGCAGGTGCATCGGCAGGCGCTTGGATTGCAGGTGCAACGGCAGGAGTTTTGGTTGCAACTTGGTTTGCAGGCGCTTGGATTGCAGCCGTCGAACATGATCGATATCTCGCTGACTCCGCAGTCAGGCTCGCAGGGAATGCCACAATCTTGGGCAAGCAGTTGTGTGCCGGCGGCTAAGCTCGCCACCCAGGCGCAGACGAAAAGCGTGGTTCTCATACGGATTTCCTTTTCTGTTTCCCGCCGATCGAGCAGGATTCGTGCAAGTGGGTGAAAGACGGGGACGCGAGGGCGCGGTGCATGGCGTTTGAATTGTGCCGGCTCGAGGAAGACGGAGGACTGCTCCCGTCGAGCTGGAATCGTGGAAGGATCTCTCTTGATGCTTTCGTTGCGTCCTAATGCCAGTGGATGTGGGCCTTGGTGAAACCGCCGTCGGCATTGGCGCGATAATAGACGCGGCTGTGTTTGTACAGGTATTCGTGCGGAGAGAAGGGAGGATAAGTGATCCAGGTGTGTCCGACGAAGGGGGGCGTCGGGCGCGGGCTGACGTAGAGCTGGGCCGGCTGGCCCGGTGGCCCGACGTAGTAGTTCGAAAACAGTCCCGCGGGAATATCGGCCCGGGTGGTGGTGGCGGTGCCCCAGCAGGCAAACGCCGCCACGGCGGCAACGAGAGCGGCGCGAAGGTGGGTGCGATTCATCATGAGAATCCTCCTAGCGAAGCAATTTGAGAAGTGACGGAAAGGGGCCGCGTTTTTCTCTGAGCGTCTCCGCGTCGTACGACACGGGGGACAGAGCGCGACGAAGGCCAGTGAAATGCAGCAGGCGTTTAACAAGTGCGAAGCGGAATCAATTGCGGAAGATCGAGGGCACGCGTGCGGGGCGTGGATGGCCCATTGCGGCCGCGTGCCAAGACACTGGCGTCTTCGGCAGTCGTTCGGTCGAGCGGAAGCGAACTGCCGAGACGCGAATACTGGCGGACTCCAGAATCAGCTTTCGGCTTTTGCCGGTCGTAGGGGTGAATCTTTGGATGCCGTTTCGGCTAAATATGCCTGTTTTGCCTGCGGCGACCGGCGCCGACTGTCTGGCGGCTAGCCGACGAGTCGTTATAATCGTTACGACCGGAATCTTCGATCTGGCGCGCTCGTTCAGGGAGGTCCGTGGCGCGCGTCCCCCTCGCGGCGGACGCCGGCATTCTCTCCGCCGCGATTTTCTTGCTGCCGTCATGCCCGCAAGGTTTTTCCAGTTTCACAAGTCGGTCGTGGCCGTGCGCAGCTTGCCTGGGGGGTCCGCCAGCGCGGCTGGCGAGCTTAACTTCGTCCTGATTTCTCCAAATTACCTTTCACACGGTTGACGGATGGCCAAAAAACCCAGCCAGAAGCGCTCCAAAGGTGCCGCGGCCGCGATTGCAGACCCCGGCGAAACCGAGGCCGAAACGGCGCCTGAAGCCGACACGCCCCCCGAGGCACACCAGACCAACGGGCACGCGCCGCGGTCGTCGCGGCGGCGAGCGACCGCCGAGTCGATGGCGGCCAGCCAGCGCGATATTTCGGTGAGCGAGTTCTTTGCCAAGAACCGCCACCTGCTCGGTTTCGACAATCCGCGCAAGGCTCTGCTGACCACCATCAAGGAGGCAGTCGACAACTCGCTCGATGCCTGCGAGGAGGCCGGCATCCTGCCCGAGATCTGGGTCCACATTCAACCGACGACGCCGGGGCGTTTTAAAGTCGGCATCCAAGACAACGGGCCGGGCATTCTCAAAAGGCAGATCCCGCTGATTTTCGGCAAGCTGCTCTACGGTTCCAAGTTCCATCGCCTGCGGATGAGCCGGGGCCAGCAAGGCATCGGCATCAGCGCGGCAGGCATGTACGGCGTGCTGACCACCGGAAAACCGGTCAAAATCATCTCGAAGGTTTCCCAACGCAAGCCGGCGCACTATTACGAGATCCAGATCGATACGAAGAAAAACCATCCCGAGATTCTCAATGGCGGCGGAGACGGCGTCGACATTCCGCCGGGCGAGCAGGGCGCCAAATACATCGAAAAGCACGGCATCGAATGGATCGACCTGAACCACGGCACCCGGGTTACCATCGAGCTGGAAGCCAAGTATCAACGTGGTCGGGGAAGCGTCGACGAGTATCTCGCCCAGACGGCCATCGCCAATCCACACGTCACGTTGCACTTCAAGGACCCCGACGACGAAGAGCAAGTCTACGAGCGATCGACCACCACGCTGCCGACCGAGCCGAAGGAGATCAAGCCGCACCCCTACGGCATCGAGTTGGGGATGCTGGTCGCGATGCTGAAAGATACGAAAACAGGCACGCTGGCCCAGTTCTTGACCACGTCGTTCAGTCGCGTGAGTCAGAGCGTGGCCGCGCGGATTTGTGAAACGGCCGGCGTGAGCACTCGAGCCAATCCCCACAAGATCGGCCGCACCGAAGCCGACAAGCTCTACCAGGCGATCATGGCCACCAAGATCGGCATGCCGGCGACCGACTGCATTTCGCCGATCGGCGAGCCGCAGTTGCTCAAGGGATTGCATCACGTGGTCCCGGGCGAGTTCTACGTGGCCAGCACGCGCCCGCCGGCAGTCTATCGCGGCAATCCGTTCCAGATCGAAGTCGCCTTGGCCTATGGCGGCACGCAGGCGGCCAACAAAGTTCCGCTCGACACGCTCACGGAATTGCTCGTCGAAAGCGACGCCCGCACGCTGCGCCAGTTCTTGACGACCACCTTTTACGGCTTGGGAAGCGAAGCGGCCGACAAGATTTTGAAGGAAGCGGAGCTTGGCACGCGTGCTTCTCCGGCCAGGCTCAAAGCTGCCGAGATCACCAAACTGCACGAAGCCTTGCATAGCGTGAATCTCGATGCCGGCCAGACGATGACCGTGTTGCGTTATGCCAATCGCGTGCCGCTGCAATTTCAACATGCCGCCTGCGCCATCACGCAGATGATCACGCAAACCAATTGGCGTTCCTACGGCCTGACTCAGTCGCGCGGTGCGCTGCCGGCCGGGCCGGTCACCGTGATGGTCCACATGGCCAGCGTGTGGGTTCCGTTCACCAGCGAATCGAAAGAGGCGATCGCCAGCTACCCTGAAATTCAAAAGGAACTGCGGCTGGCCGTCCAAGCGGTGGGGCGCAAGCTGGCGATGTATCTACGCCGCCGTCTGCAGGTGAAGCACGAGGGGGAGCGGCGCAGCATTTTTTTGCGTTACTTGGGCGAAGTGGCCACGGCCGTCAATGGCATCAACCAGGCCGACCGTACCAGTCTGTATGAGCAGCTCCTCAAAATCGCCAAACGCAAAACCGCCGTCGCCGACACGAAGTTCGACGAGCGGGGTCAGACCTACCAGGCCGAGGCCGAAGATTTTGGCGACAACGTGCTGATTGTCGATCCGGCGACGCATGCGATTGGTCGTCCCGGCAAAACGCCCGTAGACAATGCGGCGACTGGCACCGCCGAGCCGGAAAAGAAGCGGCGGCGCGCGGCTCGAAAATAAGCCCAGCGCATAAAGAATCGTGGTTTAAGCATCCCCCTACCCACCAGCGCAACGGATCATCGATTTCATGGCGAAGAAATCTCGCAAACCTGCGGCTGCCGGCCGTTCGACCGGCTCGGCAGTGAAACTCAGCCCGCGCGATGAAAAGACCCTGGGCGATCTGGTCGGGTTGGCCGATCGCATCGTCGAAGACGCGAGCAAAAACCGTGACCCCTATCTCGACATCCCGGCTCGCGCACTGTCGAACGTGCGCTACAACAAGTCGAAGGGATTCATCGAAATGGGGAGCAACAAAAACCGTCGGCAGTTGTTCAACTTGTCGCAGGCGAAAAGCTACATGCAGACCGTGCTGGTGGCCAAGGGCTGCAAGGAACTCCTCGAGCAACAAAAGAGCCTGAGCATTCGAGGTCTGTACTACATGCTCAAGCACAAGATCGATGGGACCAAGGAGGAGACGTTCGACTCGCAGGACGAGTGCGATCCGGTGATCGAAGACCTGGAAGTGACGCTCAGCTCGCTGCGCGAAGAACTGCGTGTCTACGCCTCGAACCGCGGGGGACTGGTTGGCCCGATTACGCTGATCGACGACGGAGATGAAATCGACTGCTCCCGCATGGGTTCGGGCGGTTACAGCATACCCTCGATCGTCGAGCCGGAAACAATCGTGTTCAAGAAGAACGAGGCCGACTTCATTCTGCACGTCGAAAAGGACACGGTTTGGCGACGCTTCAACGAAGACAAGTTTTGGCGCAAGCACAATTGCATTCTTACGCACGGCGGTGGTCAGCCATCCCGCGGCGCGCGGCGCATGCTTCACCGGCTGCACAACGAACTGAAGCTGCCGATCTACTGCCTTTTGGACAACGATCCGTGGGGATACTACATCTACAGCGTCATCAAGCAAGGGTCGATCAACCTGGCCTATGAATCGGCGCGGATGGCGATTCCCAACGCCAAATTCCTCGGCCTGCGCAGCAGCGACTATGTGAATTGCGAATTGAATTCCAGCGTCCAGATCACGTTGAACGACCAGGACCGAAAACGGGCCAACCAGATCAAAAGTTATCCCTGGTTTGCCAGTAAGAAAGCCTGGCAAAAAGAAATCGATCTGATGCTGAGCAACGGCTTCAAGCTCGAAGTCGAATCGCTGATTTCCAAAGACATCAGCTACGTCACCGAGACCTATACGCCCGAGCGACTGGCCGCCGAAGATTGGCTCGATTAGCGCTTCGCCGGACGGTTCATTCTCGCCCCCCCCGCGCAGCGGCGGGTGTTGAACTGCCGTTGGCGTCGTGATCGGCAGAATCGCTACACGCCGTCCAGGCCGGTCACGGGGCACCCCAACAGGCGTCATGGCTGCCACGGTCCCGGGCCGCTGAGGCCAATTACAAGCTAAACATCCCTAGCAGACGTCGCGCAAACCATGCGCTCTATGCGGACGTCTAAGGACTGAATCGCGGGCTGAGAGACGGCCGCCGGACGAGGATGTAACGATGTCGCAGGCAGGAATGACAGACGCCGGCTTCTTTTCGTTGGTGCACCACGTGCTCCACGCGCATAAGTCGTCCGAATCCGATCCGGACGATCGGCAGCGACATCGTTATTCGTGTTTGCAGTTGGTGGCCCCTTTCGTCAACGGCCGGTTGCCCGCGATTTCCGAGTTCAAGCAGGTCCTTTGCCACGATCTGTCGCTCAGCGGATTCTCCTATCTGGCCGACGTCGCCCCCGAATGCGAGATGATGATCGTGGCCCTGGGAAAGGACCCGTTCATTCTGATGGCGGCCCGGGTAGTGCATCACTCGGCGACGGTGATCGAATGCGTGCGGAGCGAGATTGTCGGTTGCCAATTCGTGGCCCGAATCGAGCCGGGAAACGCTTCGTCAGCGGCGCAGGTCGTCAAATACGACTTTGCGACCAGCCCGTTGGCCGCTCTGACTCGCTAGCGAACCGAATCGCCAGCAACCGGCCGGCGTTGCCCCCCTATCCGCCGGGCCAAGAGAGTCATTTTTTTCTTTGCGCTGCGCGTTTGTCGGCGCAAGTGCTTTCCGCAATGCTTTCCGCGCTGCTTGACAGCCGAGCGCTGGCCGGGGATGGTGAAAGCATCGCCAGAGCCGGCCTTTCTTCGGCCACGCTGGTCCCCCACCGCACGATTGTTTCGAGAAACCGATGCCCCAGCGCCAGCGTCTAATGCCGAGCCGATCCTGCACCGCGGATGAGCGAAGCTCGCCCTGCGGCCCTGCGGCTTGGGAGCGGCGGAAGGGCGTCATGCTGTTCGGCGCGGGTCTGGCCTGGCTGTTCATGGGTTGGAGTGTGCCGGGGAGCGCGCGTTCGGACGCTCCGGTAGCCGTGCCAGCCAAGGGTGCCGATGCGCCGGCCGCATCGCCAGCAACTGCCGCGGCTGGTGCGGTCGAGCCGGTCGCTTCTTCGTCCACTGCGCCGGCGGCGCCGGAATCGCCGGCCGCGGCATGGAAGCTCGAGCGAGTGACGCTCGCCGACGGCAAGGCGTACGAAGGCCTGGTGACGGATGAACGCCCGGCGGAGATCGAGTTCATCGAGGTCCATCAGCCAGCCGGCAAACCGATGTATTTGGTGGTTCGCTCGATCGACCGCAAATCGATTGGGACGTGGACCCGTCTTCCGCCCGAGCAGCGGGCGGACCTGGCGACGCGGATCGAGGGCTTTCGGCATCGTGCCCGGATCGAAGCGCGGCGGATGGAGGACTTGAGGCTGGTTGCGATCCGGCGCGATCGGACCGTGTCGTGGCAGTACCAAGGGGATTGGTTTTCGCTGGAGAGCACGGCCGACGAGCAGATGACGCGGCAATCGATCGTGCGGATCGAACAGCTCTTCACGGCTTTTCGGCAGATTCTTCCGCCGCGGCTGGTTCCTCAGACCCGATTGCAGATTCGATTGTTCGGAGACACTTCCGAGTACCGGCAGTTTCTGGGCGGTCGGGGTCTCGACATGCAGAATCCGGCCTTCTTCGCGGCCGATTTCAACCTGGTGGCTGCCGGCAGTGACATGAATCGATTCGTGGACGAACTGACCCGCGTCAGGCGCAAGCACCAAGAATTACGGCAGAAATACAACCGCATGCTGGCCGAGACCCCGATGCGGTTGAAGGAATTCAACGAGAGCCTGCGTAAGGCGGGAAGAACCGACGAAGAGCGACAAAAGATCAGTGTCGCCGAACAACGCAAGTGGAAGGACGAAGTCGCCACGCTCGAGGCACGGATCAAAGCGGCCGAACGCCGCAATGCCAGTCGCTTTCAGGAAGTGACGGGCGAGATGTTCGGACGACTGGCCCACGAGTCGTTCCATGCTTATCTGGAAAACTTCGTTTATCCGCGTTCGTCGTCGGAAGTTCCCCGCTGGCTCAACGAGGGACTTGCCCAAACGTTCGAGGCTGGCCTGCTGGATGGCGACTCGCTACGGGTCGACGCGCCGGGTGCTCGCATCCTCGCCCGCCTGAAGAGCGACCTGGCCGGGCCAAACCCCCTGCCCTTGGCCGAGTTGCTCACGGCCGACTCGAATCAGTTCATTTCGACCCACCGGGGGGATGCGGCGCAGTCCTCTCGGCTTTATCTCTACTCGTGGGGCTTGGCGTACTTTCTCGACTTCGAGCAGCCGCTGCTGGGAACGAAAGAACTCGAACGTTATGTGAGTCTCGACCCGACGGGGCAATCCGAGATCGAACGGTTCGAAACCCTGGTCGGCATGCCGCTGCCGGAATTCCAGGAGCGTTGGCGCGGGGTGATGCTGGGGCTTTAGCGCGGACGTCGGCCCGCCGGCACGCGTCGAAACGCCCGCTAGTCTTTCAGCCCATCGATCGCCGCGAGCAAGCGGGCGGTGATCTGACCAAGCCGCGTTTCGTCGGCGATTTTTTGACCCTGAAAATCGGTGACGTAAAACACGTCGACCACCTGGTCCAGGTAGGTGCCGATTTTGGCCACTGACACCGACAGTTCCAGTTCAAACAGCGTACGGGCGATCGTATACAACAGGCCCGTCCGATCCCGCGCAAAAATATCGAGAATCGTATAGCGATCCGAGGTGCTGTTGTCGGCGCTGACCCGGGAGGGGAGTTGATTGAGCGATTCGCGATGGATTTGGGCTTCGCTGCGCCATAGCCGGCGAAATGCCGGCAGCTCTTCGCGCGGCGAGCGCAGCGATTCGGCCAGCGCCCGCTCGACCTCTCTCAGGCGGCTGGCGGCGGGCTCCTCGGAATAATCGGGATCGGAGACATAAAACCGGTCGAGCACCAATCCGCCGGCCAGGGTGTTGATCTCGGCCGAAAGAATGCGCAGCCCCTGGCTACCGAGCGTGCCGGTCAATTTGTGGAACACGCCCGGCGTAATGTCTTCGTGCGTGCCGACGACGAATTGGATGGTATTGCTTTCGGGCAAGTAGCGTGCCCGGGCATGCACTTCTCCCGGCTGCAGGCTGCGCAGATCCCTCAGTTCGGCCGCCAGGTTTTCGGGGCGCGAAGCAAACAGATAAGTGCGTGGCAGGGCATCGACCTGCTGATCGTACCAGGCCAGATCGGCCTCGGGTTCGTGGCTCAGGCAGGCCCGGATGGTGGAGCGACGCTGTTCGACCTGCTCGCCGGTGTCGATGCGTGGTGAATCGCCGGCCAGGTGCCGCATGGTCTGCTGGTACAGATCGATGAGCACTTCCCCCTTCCAGTTGTTCCAGACGCCGGGCCCCACGGCGGCGAAGTCGGCAGCAGTGAGGACCAACAGCATGTCGAGCCGTTCGGGCGAACCGACCTCGACGGCGAACCGCACCACGAGTTGGTCGTCGCTCGTATCGCGGCGGAAAGCCAGGTGCGACATGAGCAGGTGTTTATGGACCAGGAATTTGAGCGTTTCGGTTTCGCGGAGGGGCAATCGCAGAAAGGCGGCCGTTTCCTCGGCGATCTTCAAGCCCAATTCGCTGTGGTCTTCGGCAAAACCTTTTCCCAGATCGTGAATCAGCAGTGCCAGGTGGACCGTCCGTTTTTGTCGTATCTGCCGGTAGACCCGGCCGATCGGACCGGAATCGTACTGGAAATTCGTCGCCGACTCGACCGCCACCAGGCAGTGCTCGTCGACCGTGTACTTGTGGTATTCGTTGAACTGTAACAAACAGCGGGCGTGTCCGAAGGCGGGAATCAGTTTTTCCAGCATGCCCAGATCGTGCAGACGCCGAAGCAACTCGCCCAGCCGGGCCGGCTGCGAGAGAATCGAAAGAAAGTAGCGTGCGGTGGCGGGCGTGATTTCGCCCTCTCCGCTGGAAACGACTGCCCGCACCGTGTCCCAGGTGGGCTGAGCGATCCGCTTGTTGTAGACGTTGGCCAGATCCATCAGCCGCAGCACTTCGCCCAGATTGGAGCGGAGTTTGAGCAGCCCTTGGGCGGTGGCCGTAATCTCGCCGGGGCCGACGCGATAGTCGCGGCCGATGTGGTGGCTGAAGACGACGTCGAGCGCTTTGGCCAGTCGCGAGCCGGGGCGGACGCTGGCCATGAATTCCGAGGCCACGCTCCAGACCGCCTTGGTGTGGCGAAAATATTCGCGCATGAACTCTTCGACCGGCAGCAAGCCCTCGGTTCCTTGGTAGCCGAACAACTCCGCGATGCGGACCTGTTCGGCCCGATCGAGCACGTCTTTCGACTTTCCGGCGTGGAAGTGGAGTTCGTTGCGCAAGCGGAGCAAGAACTCGAGCGCCACGCGGATCGTGCGGCGATCGTCGAGCGGCAACTCGCCCAGCAATTGCAATCCGTTGGGATCGGCCGTGCCGAAGCGGGCGAAGCCGATCCAGCGCAATAGCTGCATGTCGCGCAGGCCGCCGCGCGACCGTTTGACGTTCGGTTCGAGCAGATAAACCGTCTCGCCGTACTGCTGTCGTTCCTCGCGGCGGGCGTGATCGATCATCGCATACGTCTGTTTGAAATGCTTGCGCAAACGGCGCTGGTATTTTTGCATCATCGTCGACAACAGCTTGGCATTGCCGGCCAGCAGCCGCGACTCGACCAGCGAGGTGCAGATGGCGGCGTCCGCGGCGGCCAGTTCGCAGGCTTCGTCCGGAGTGCGCACGCTGTGACCGACGTCGAGGCCGGCGTCGAACAGATCGCGCATCAACCGTTTGGCCAGCGGCTCGACCTCGCGCTCCGCGCCGGGCGCGTGCAAAATCATCAGATCGACGTCGGAGTAAGGGGCCATGTCGCGGCGGCCGTAGCCACCCTGCGGCACAAGCGCGACGCGCGTTCGGACGGCCTCATGGTCGCGGGGAAACAAATCGGTCAAGGCCGCTTCGAACAAATCGAGCACGACCGCATCGACCAGATCCGTCAGGCAGACACATACCTGGATGCCGGGAGAACCCGCTTCGTGTTGCGCCTGAATCTTTGCGCGCCCCTCGGCAAGACGATCGCGAGCAGCCAGCAGAGAGTTACGAAAGGTCGGTCCAGCAGTCATGGATCAAATCCGGTGCAGCATCGGCGGAAGGTGAATCGTCAGCGAGGTCCGCAATCAAAATGATCGTCCGCGGGCGGGACCAGGGCGCGATGCAGGCAAGCGAAAACGCGGCCGCCTGGGCAGTCCTGATCGTGAGCGCGGGCGAGAGTTTGTCGCCTTAGAGTGCCGCTTCTCCCGTTTCGCCGGTGCGAATACGAATGGTTTCTGTGAGCTCGGAAACGAAGATTTTGCCGTCGCCAATCTGGCCGGTCTGAGCCGTGCGCATGATGGTGGCAATCGCTTTTTCTACCTGGTTGTCGGGGAGGGCCAGTTCGATCTTCATTTTGGGAACGAAATCGACCACGTACTCGGTGCTGCGGTACATTTCGGTGTGTCCGCGCTGGCGGCCGAATCCGCGCACTTCGGTAATGGTCATGCCGTGCAAGTCCTGCTCGGCGAGCGCATTCTTGACGTCGTCGAGTTTGAAATGGCGGACGATCGCTTCGATTTTTTTCATGCCAGACATTCCTCGCAGGGCCAGCCACTCTCAGAGCCCGATTCGACTTGTTCGGGGGGGCAGCCCGGATCTCCACGCGCCTCGGCCCGCACTTCAGCCGCGGCCTGCGGCCGATTGCCGCACCGGTGGTTTTCGACGTTCCAGGGCATTCCCGAGACGCGGCTCAACATACCGGCTCGAAGGCAGCCGTGTAAAGAGAGCGTGGCGAGCCGTTTTGCCCGCCGCTACGAGGGTTTCTGCCAGGTGACGTCGGCCTGACCCGAAGCGTGGTTGACCGCTCGGGCTAGGACGAACAGCAGATCTCCCAGGCGATTGAGATAGACAACGATCGAACCACGAATCGCTTGCGGCCCCTCGTGCGACAGGGTCACCACCCGCCGTTCGGCGCGCCGGCACACGGTGCGGGCGAGATGCAAGGCCGCGGCGGCTGGTGTGCCGCCGGGAAGGATGAATTGCCGCAGCGGCGCCAACGGCGTCTCGAAACGGTCGATGGCTTCTTCGAGCGCGGCGATTTGCTTGGGGCCCGTCCAATGGGTCCCCTGGGTGGCGGGATCGGGCGTTGCCAGTTCCGCGCCGACGGCAAACAATTCATTCTGAATCCGCATGAGGCAGTCATCGATGTCGGCGGGCAGTCCCACGGCCCGGGCCCAACCGAGCAAGCTATTGAGCTCGTCGACGGTTCCGTAGGCTTCAATGCGGGGATCGTCTTTGGCGACGCGCAGGCCGCCTAGGAGTCCCGTGCCGCCATCGTCACCGGTTTTCGTATAAATCTTCACTTATTTCTCCGGTCCAGCCAGGCGTTGCCCGGGGCGGGCAGTCGCAAAATTGCACCCGTCGGTTTAGTATAAATCGTTGAGCGGCATTCCTATAATGAGCAGGACAGTCGCTGCCGCCGCACCTGGCGGTCGAGGTGGCGCTTTCCTCACGTGATTTGCGGAGACCTGCATGATAGCCCGAACGTCGAGAGCGGCAAACTTCTGGCAGATTGGCTCGTTGCTGGTTGGTGCGCTGCTGGGCTCGGTGGTGGCAATGGAGCGGCCGGGCCGGGCCGACGACTCGATCGAGCCGGGCTATCTGTCGGGCATGCGCCAAGTGACCAGCGGCTTTGTCAAAGCGGGGGAAGGATATTTTTCGCCCGACGGCGATGAGATTGTCTATCAGGCGGTGCCGCAAGATTATCCTTTCTACCAAATCTTCCTCCAGACGTTGATCAACCCCCAGCCGCGGCGGATCAGCACGGGCGAAGGGCGGACGACCTGCGCCGCCTTCAACCCGGACGACAAACACCTGATTTTCGCTTCCAGCCATCTCGATCCCAACCTGGCGGCGACCGAACAGGCCGAGCGCGATCGGCAGGCCGAGGACGCCCGCACCGGCAAGCACCGTCGCTACCAATGGGACTTCGATCCGTACCTGGACATTTTTTCGTCCGATCTCCAGGGGCATGAACTGCATCAGTTGACCCACGAAAAGGGATACGACGCCGAGGGGAGTTTTTCGCCCGACGGAAAGCAGATCGTGTTTTGCAGCGATCGCGACGGCGATCCCGACCTGTACCTGATGAATGCCGACGGGAGCAATGTGCGGCAGTTAACCAATGAGCCTGGTTACGACGGTGGGCCGTTTTTTTCGCCCGACGGCCGCTGGATCATTTATCGCACCGATCGGAAGCGGGAGGGGTTCTTGCAGATTCACGTCATTGGCGTGAACGGCGAATCGGACGCCGCCTGGACCGACAACGTCGGCGTCAACTGGGCTCCGTATTGGCACCCCAACAAGCCGTTCGTCATTTGGACCGGGGCCGATCATTCCGATCCGGCGGCACGGCCAAATTATGATCTTTGGCTTTTGCGCTATGAGACGGTGGGGGGCCAACCGCGGCCGGTTGGCGAACCGCTCCGCGTCACCGATCATTCGGCGGCCGACGTCTTGCCGGTCTTTTCGCCCAACGGCAAGAAACTGATGTGGACCAGCAATCGTTCGGAAGACCACACCAGCCAGTTGTGGATCGCGGATTTTCGCCTGCCCAAGTGACGTCGTGCGGGCAACGAAGGCGGGGCGATGCGGCCAGGCAAAGAAGCGATAACGCTTGTCGCGCGGCGCGATCACTCCACTTCCAGCACTTCGATCTTCAGTTTGCCAAGCACCTGAACGACCGAGATCAGGCTGGTCAGCGCCGCGGCATCTTTCAGATTCGAATCGCCCAGCTCGAGATGGCTCGCGCCGATGCCCCCCTGCCCCAGCGTGGCGTCGAACGGCAGCCACTGCTGGCCGTCGAATATTTCGGTCCACATGTGGTAGCCGAATCCTTGCTTTGAGGGGACATACACCAAACCGACCACTACCCGCGCCGGCACTTCACACGCCCGGGCCAGCGCCGCCAGCAGCACGGCGTGCTCCGTGCAGTCCCCCTCGCGCGACCTGGCAACTTCCAGGGCCGTGGCAAACACCTGCGAGAAGTTTTTGCTGCTCACCGTCCGGTGGACGTAAATCTCGAGCGCCCGAGCGATCGCCAACGGATCCTGGGCTTTTCCGCGGGCCTCGCGCGCCATCGCCACGATCGTCGGATCGTCGCATTGCAGCATATGGTTGGGGGACAAATCATCGGGCGTCGGCGGCGCCTCTTTCTTCACCGTGTCCTGCGTCGCGGCAACACCGTTGGCGGGAGTGGCATGGTCGTAACGCGGCGCGGTGACCACGATTTCGGCGACGTTTGCCCCCGCTTTCGTGACATGCTGGTTCGATGTCTCGGAAAACAGCGCTGCGGGATCGTCGTTGTCGAGCACAACGCGATAGCGGATGCACCTGGTCTGAAACGGCGGCGGCAACGTGCGATCGACTTTGACGACCATGTCGGTTTCCAAGTCAAACCGCAGCGCCTGCGAAGGCTCGAGCGCTAGCGCCTCGGTCGTGCGGAAACCTTCTTGCTCGATGCCGGGGACAAACGTTTTGACCGTCTTCCCCCACTGGTCCGTCCAGAGGACCGTTTGAATCCCTTTGCCTTTCGCCCCCGTCGGCGTCAATTGGCAGTCGATGTGCAGCAAGTCCTGCGAGCCGTCGAGAAGTCGAGTCGTTTCTTGCCGCTGGGCCTCGAGTTCGACGTCGGCCACGATCACCTGGTTGGCCACCGGCACCAGGAGTGCCAGGCGGCGGACTTCACCCGCTTGCATGGGATCGCGTTCGAGCGATTGCTCGATGCCCTGAAAACCCTTCGTCTCGGTTTGCCACGGCATGCTGCTGGTTTCGGTCTTGCCGGCTTGCTCGGTTTCTAGTTGCAGTTCGGGGCCAACGACTTCACCTCGGATGATGATCGGATCTTTACCCATCTTGGTGGTGACGGTGAAATGCCGCACTTCGCCGACCGGCGTTTCGACGCTGGTCGTGCGGATGTCCATTTGATTGGTGTCGCCGAAGCGGCGGATATCGATTTGACTGTGGGTTTCGATCTCGAGTAGTGCGCGAGCTCCCTGCTCGATGTTCCGGATTGTGGTTTTGACGTAGCCTACTTTCTCGCCGTGGACATAACAGGAGTCCCAAGTCGTTTCGCCGGGCGACTGAGTCGTGGCCGGGGCCCGCGCACAGCCCGGCGCCAGAAGGCATAAACCGAGGCAGAGCCAGATGAACCGCGCGGCTCGCCGGAGCGTGCTGGTGGTGTCGGGCAAGTGCGCGACCGGAAGGCCGTCGTCGGCGCGCCGGCGTTCAGCAGCGTGTTGAAAAATTGGGACAGGCACCTTACGGCTGCTGTTTCTCCCGGGGTTCGCGCGATGCGGCTCGGAGCCAGCCCCGTTTTTCAACGGCCCGTTTGCCTGCCGGGCTGTGGTGCAAGATTTCATGTGTCAGCTAATCCGATTTTGTACGCAGCGCCGGGTTCTTCGCGCACGTAGCGCGGAACCGCGTAGCCGGGAAGTCGGGCCCGCATTTCTTCGATCAGCCGGCGGCCGGTCGCCTCGGCCACCTCGAAGTGGGCCGCGCCCGCCACGCGATCCAACTGATGAAGATAGTAGGGGATCACCCGGCAGTCGATCAGCTTCTCGGAAAGTTCGACCAGAGTTTCGAGCTGATCATTGACCCCCCGGAGCAGCACGGCCTGATTCAATAGCGGCACGCCAGCGTCGGCCAGCCGCGCCAGGGCACTGGCCACGGCGTCGTCGAGCTCGGCCGGATGGTTCACATGGACGACCACGATGGGCGTGAGCCGAGTACCGCGTAGCCAGGCGAGCAGGGCGTCGGTGACGCGCTCGGGGATCAGGATTGGCAGCCGGGTGTGGATCCGCAGGCGGCGTAAGTGTCCGATTTTGGCCAGGTCGGCCACCAGGCCGGCCAAGACGTCGTCGACCAAGGTCAGCGGGTCGCCCCCCGACAGAATGACTTCGCTGAGCGTCGCATCTTGTTGGATTTCGTCGAGCGCCGGCTGCCAGGCCCCCCTGCCCCGCGGAGCTTCGTCATAGGGAAAATGGCGGCGAAAGCAGTAGCGGCAGTGGACCGCACAGACCCCCGTTGTCACCAAGAGCACTCGGCCGCTATATTTAGAAAGCAATCCGGGTTTTCGCCCGGCCAGACGGTCGCCCACCGGGTCGGCCGTGAATTCGGCCGGCCAGTTCAATTCCTCGGCGAGCGGCAGCACTTGCAGTAGCAAGGGATCGCGGGTATCACCGTAGCGCATCCGGGCAATCCATCGCCGGGGGACAAAGACGGTGAAGTCGCGGGCGGCTCGCTGGGCCGCTTCGTGATACTGAGGCGGCAAGCCGACCAGGCGGCAGAGTTCGGCCGGGTCGCGGACCGCATCCTTCATCGCTTGCTGCCAGGACGATGCTTGCTGACAAGACGCGGCGCCGACGCTCAGCAGATGCTGGCCGAGGGGTGGATGCTCGCCGCGGGACGGTATCGGTGCGCGTGTTCGATCCTTCGCCGGTGCCGCCGAGCCAGTGGAGAGAGGCGTCATCGTTATGGGACTGCGTGGCGGTGATGGGTTGCGTGGCGTTCGTTGACCGCGTGGCGCGAAAAATAAATGGAACCGGCGCCTCGCGAGCCGCCGGCCGTCTGGAAAGCGGTCTTCCAGCATAACCCCCCCTTTTGATCAAGCGAAGTAGGAAAAACTCGTGGCGAGCTATAACACCAGCGATTTCAAAAGAGGTCTGAAGGTCCAGATCGATGGCGATCCCTACCTCATGATCGAATGTAACTTTGTCAAACCTGGCAAAGGGAATGCACTCTACAAGTGCAAGCTTCGCAACCTGGTGCGTGGGACCCAACTCGATCGCACCTATAAGGGGGGCGACTCGCTCGAAGCGGCCGACGTCGAGGAAATCGACGCCCAATACCTCTACCAGCAGGGGGACCGCTTCGTTTTCATGGATAACGAAAACTTCGAGCAATACGAGTTGACCAAAGTCCAGACCGACGACTCCTGGAAGTGGCTCAAGGAGGGGATGGTTTGCAAGATGATCTTGTTCAACAACAATCCAATCTCGGTGGCCGCCCCGAACCACGTGGTGCTTAAGATCGAATATTGCGAGCCGGCAATTCGTGGCAACA
>Ga0182024_10009053_pt1 | contig 20735 bp, 16 predicted proteins | sample P32metaG_FD_120480 | JGI IMG/M metagenome (GOLD analysis project Ga0182024, IMG submission 120480) | Permafrost microbial communities from Stordalen Mire, Sweden - P3-2 metaG (Illumina Assembly) | ecosystem: Environmental > Terrestrial > Soil > Wetlands > Permafrost | place: Sweden: Stordalen...
GATTGCCCGGTTACATGCCTCATCGCTGCCTCGCGAATCATAGTCTCGCCGCAGCCCCCATCGAATCAGCACAATACCCGCCGATCAATCGCGGAGTTCTCACACAGCCTGTGAAGCGGGAATCCATGGCAAAGGACGAGACGGTTGCTCCTGGGTCCCCGCTTCCGCGGGGATGACATTCAGAGAGATAGCGCAAAGCGCGCAACATCTAAGAGAGGAGCGGGCGATGAAATGGATTGTGTTCGGCGACAAGGGGTCGGGGGCGTTCTCCACGGAGGCGGCGCTCGCGGAAGCTGAAGCGCCTTACGAGTTTCGCGAGGTCTCGCTCGAGCGCAACGAGCAGCGCGAACCCGCCTTCCTCGCCATCAATCCGTCGGGAAAGATTCCCGCGGTGCAGCTCCCGGAAGGCGGCATCCTCACGGAGACGCTCGCCATCCTCGTCACTATCGATGAACGTTTTCCTTCGGCAAAGTTGTTGCCGGAGCGGGGAACATTTGCGCGCGCGCAAGCTTTGCGCTGGCTCGCCTTCATGGCATCGGAAATCTATCCGATGGTGGAGATCAGCGATTATCCCGCGCGCTTTGTGCCGGAAGGCGAGGAGAGCAAAGCTTTGCGCCGCAAGGCGGGCGAGCGCGTCCGCGCCCGCCTCGCGATCGTGGAAGAGGCCGTCGCCGGCCCCTTCTTGCTCGCGGAAGGTTTTTCCGCCGCAGATATCTATGCGGCGATGTTCAGCCGTTGGAGCGAGGCGCGCCAAGCCAATCTTCCGAAGCTCGCCGTGCTTTCGCGCGCCGTCGCGGAGCGTCCGCGCATCGCGTCAATCTGGAGCAGCCATTTTCCTCCACAAACGTGATAGCGTGCCCCCGCTTTCGGGTCGCGCGATGATTTCACGCAGGATAATGGTCGGCGGCGTGTGTGCCGCACTTGGCGCCGCCGCTTTTTATCGCTGTTATGACCGCGGCGTTTTTACGGGCGGGCAGGGTGCGGCGTACGACCCGTGGAGCGAGTGGCAGGGTAGTGCAGCCGATGGACTCGTCCGCCCCTTGCGTTCTGCCATCCTGGCCGCCAATCCGCACGACACGCAGCCCTGGCTGTTCCGGGCGCGCCAATCCCACATCGATGTGTTCGCGGACCGGCGGCGAAATCTCGGAAGTTTCGATCCGTTCCGCCGTGAAATGCATCTGGGCCTCGGCGCGGCGATCGAGAATCTGACGCTCGCCGCGCGCGCCCAGGGTTTCGCCGCAGAGATCGCGCCCGTCGACGGCATACTGTCCCTTGGATTGCCGCTCGCGCCCGCGCGCGCGGCGCGCATCGCAATGTCGCGCGCGCCCGCGAAGCGCGACCGGCTGTTTGAAGCTCTGCCGCATCGTCACACCAATCGGGCCGCCTACTTGGCAGGACGCCCGATCCCGGCGTCGACGCTCCTGATGCTCGCGGACACCGCGAACAACAGCGGCGCGCGCATGGTGTTCTTCCAGAACGAGGCGCGCCGCCAGCGTCTGGCGCACCTCGTGATCGACGCGACCAAACGCATCATCGCTGACAGGGAGATGGCGGCCGACAGCGCGCGATGGTTCCGCACCGGCGCGCCCGAAATCCGGCGCTACCGCGATGGAATCACGATGGACGCCGCGGGGCTTTCGCCCGGCATGGTGATGCTCACCAAGTTCCTGCCGGATCTCGATGCCCAAACGGCCGACGGCTACTGGCTCAGGATGACGCGCGACACGCAGGTGCCGAGCGCGCCGGTGCTCGGGCTCATCTGCGTGCGCGACCGGCTCGACATGCGCAACGCGCTGCTGGCGGGCCGCGCCTGGCAGCGCCTGCATCTCGCCGCAACCGCGGAAGGCCTCGCCGCGCAGCCGCTCAACCAGCCGGTGGAATGCGTCGACCGCGCCGCGATGACGGACGCCGCGGACAGATTCGGTCCCGCGCTGCAGGAGCTGATCGGCTCGACGGACTGGGAAGCCACCTTTGTCTTCCGGCTCGGCGCCGCGCAATCCCCCGCCCCCGCCAGCCCCCGACGCCCCCTCGAAGCGGTGCTGATTTGAGAAAAAAGTATTTTAACGCAGAGGGCGCGGAGGTTGCGCAGCGGACGCAGAAAAATGGCTGCGCGCCAAAGGCGCGCGATTCTTGCCCCCGCGTCCTCAGTGCAACCTCCGCGCCCTCTGCGTTAAATCCCTACTTTTTGCGGGCGATGAGGGCGCGGACTTCCGAGATGAGCTCGGTACGGGGGAAGGAGATTTGGGCGGGGCGGTCTTTCACCCAGGCGGCGCGGCTTTCGACCGATTTGGCGAGCTCGGCGCCCAGCGCCAGATCCTTGAGCGTCACTTCGCCACGCGCGCGCTCGTCCGCGCCTTCGATCACCGCGATCGCGGCGTTGCGGCGATCCGCATATCGGAGCTGCGCCTTCATCCCGCTATCGCCCGCGTAGACTTCGGCGCGGATGCCTGCGGTGCGCAATTCTGATGCAAGCACGAAATTCGCGGCGCGATCATCCTTGTCGAGCGCGAGCACGACGACGAGCGGAGGGAGCGCCGTGGCGCGGCGCTGCTTGAGCGCGTTGAGCAGCCGGCTCACGCCGATGGAAATGCCCGTAGCCGGCACGCGCTCGCCGGTGAAGCGCGCCACGAGGTCATCGTAGCGCCCGCCGCCTGCGACGGAGCCGAAGACGATGGAGTCGCCTTCCTCATTTCTCACCGGAAAGGTGAGCTGCGCTTCGAAGACGGCGCCCGTGTAGTAATCGAGGCCGCGCACGATGCCGGAGTCGAATTGTATGTGCTTGTACTCGAGCTGCCCGGTCAGCCTGATGATACTCTGGAGCTCTCTGACGCCGACAGAACCGATACTGTCGTGCGCCTGCTCAGGCGCGATTCGATTCCACCAGTGTGCGAGTCCGTCTTCATTACCTATATCCGGCGGCTCGGAAACGAATTGTAGTATTCGATCCAACTGTCCCGGAGCGAGCCCCGCCCCGCGTGTGAAATCGCCGGACTCGTCCTTACGGCCGGGACCGAGCAGCGCGCGAACGCCCTCGACACCCAGACGGTCGAGCTTGTCGATCGCGCGCAACACGATGCCGCGCCGCACCTGATCGGCAAACGACAAGCCGCAGGATTCGAGCACGCCTTCCAGTAGCTTCCGGCTGTTCAGCTTGATGACGAATTCCTCGCGCTTCAATCCGAGCGCTTCGAGCGCGTCGCAGGTCATCATCAGCAGTTCGGCGTCCGCGGCGGGTGACGCCGAACCGACCGTGTCGGCGTCGAACTGCATGAACTCGCGATAGCGCCCCGGCCCCGGCTTCTCGTTGCGCCAGACCCGCCCAACCTGATAGCGGCGGAAGGGTTTGGGCAGATTCTGATAGTTCTCCGCCACGTAGCGCGCGAGCGGCGCGGTCAGGTCGTAGCGCAGCGACAGCCATTGCCCGTCATCGTCCAGAAGCGAGAACACGCCTTCGTTGGGGCGGTCGAGATCGGGGAGGAATTTTCCAAGCGCGTCGGTATATTCGAACGCCGGCGTTTCGAGCGCGTCGAAGCCCCAGGATTCGAACACGCGCCTGATCGTGTCGAGACAGGCGCGCTCGCCCGCGATCTCCTCCGCCCCGCGGTCACGAAATCCTCGCGGCACCCGCGCCTTGGGACGTGAAGTTTTGTCGTCGGTCATTCGTCTGGCCCGAAACTCGTCTTTCAAAGTGAGTACCACAGGGGCCCGCAGAGCTGCACCTTTCCTCCCCCAACGTGGGGGAGGTGGCCCGAAGGGCCGGAGGGGGGCGTGACTGCACGCGACGCCCCCCTCCGCCTCGCTGCGCTCGGCACCTCCCCCACGTTGGGGGAGGAAAAGAAAGTGCGCGTCACCGCGATATCAATGCGCGGGCTGCTTCCCCTTCTTCGCATCCCACAATGCGTGGGCCTGGGAGAGCACGTAGGCGCGGATGGCGGCGACGTCGTTTTTCGACAGCGCGTCCTTGAACGACGCCATCCCGCCATCGACCAGCGCGCCGCCGAGCACGATCGCGTCGTAGCTGTCCCAGATCGCCGACCGGACGGTGCGCAGATCCGGGACGACGCCTTCCGACTGCGCAAAGAAGCCATGACACACCGAACAGTTGCGGTGAAACACGTCGAAACCTCTCTGCACCGTCGCGGCATCCGCGGTCTCGGGCGGCGGTTCGACGGCGATGTTTCCTTCCTCCGCGGGAAGTGCCGCCACTCCCTGGCGGCCGCCGAGCCTGAAGGCGAACAATCGTCCTTCGTTGGTCCCATATTTGCTGAGCGCGGCATGGGGATCCTTGAAGGCGGAGAGTCCCCCTGCGCCACCCCAGCCCGCGAGCACCGCGATGTATTGCTCGCCATCGATGGCGTAGCTCATCGGCGGTGCGAGGATCCCGGTCGTCAGATCGATCGACCACAATTTCCCGCCGGACCTTGCATCGTAGGCGGAGAAATTACCGTCCGCGCCGCCGCCGAAGACGAGACCGCCCGCTGTCGCCAGAAGGCCGCCGTTCCAGCTGCCCGCCATCGGCACGTGCCACACTTCCTTCTGCGTCACTGGATCCCATGCCTTGATGTAGCCAAGTGAGGGCGGCGGCGGCTTGCCGGTCTTGACCGCTCCGAGAATGGCGCCGGTAATGGCAGCGAAGTCGTTGCCGGTGTTCCAGGCGCGCGGTTCGTAGACGAAAGGCTTTTGCGGCACGAAGAGCCCGGTTCCGTCCATCGCCGGGATGTAGACAAGTCCGGTCGCGGGATCGAAGGCCATGGGTTGCCAGTTGTGGCCGCCCGTTTCGGACGGCATCACGACCGCCGCCCCGTTACCGTAACGCGCAGCGGGATTTTCGATCGGGCGCCCGGTCGTCTGATCGATGCCCTTCGCCCAGGTCACCACCGCGTAACGCTTCGCCGAAATGAGCTTTCCGGTTTCACGATCGAGCACGTAGAAGAAACCGTTCTTCGGTGCCTGGATGATGACCTTGCGCGTCACGCCGCCGATCGGAAGATCGGCGAGGATCATGTGCGAGGTGGAATCGAAATCCCAGGTGTCGCCGGGCGTCGTCTGGTAGTACCAAACGAGCTGGCCCGTCTCCGGCCGCAGCGCAAGGATCGAGGAGAGATAGAGATTGTCGCCACCTGCGGGCGAACGCATGTTGCGGTTCCAGGGCGCGCCGTTGCCCGTGCCGACATAGAGCAGATCGAGCGTGGGATCGAAGGCCATCGAATCCCAGGGCGCGCCGCCGCCGCCCATCTTCCACCACTCGAATTTGCCGCGCGACCAGGTTTTCAGCGCCGCTGCCATCGCGGCATTTTCGGGCGGACGCGCAGGATCTCCAGGCACGACATAAAAGCGCCAGCGCAGTTTTCCGCTCTGCGCGTCATAGGCGCCGACATAGCCGCGCGCGTCGTATTCCGCGCCGCCATTGCCGATGATGACGAGACCCTTCACGATCCGCGGCGCGCCGGTGATGGTGTAGGCCTTGCTGCGATCAATGGTGCTGATGTCCCAGGCCGGCTTGCCGGTGGCGGCATCGAGCTTCACCAGCCTGCCATCGAGCGTGCCCACATAGACTGCGCCCTTCCAGATCGCGACGCCGCGGTTGCCCACGTCGCAGCAGGCGTAGCGCGCCCAGACGCCGGGCACATGAGGGTCGTAGCTCCACAGCTGCCGCCCCGTCTTCGCATCGAGCGCGAACACCTTGCTCCAGGCGGAGGAAATAAACATCACGCCGTTGGCCACGATCGGGGTCGCTTCGAGGGCGCGTACGGAATGGGTGCGAAACTCCCATGCGACGCCGAGATCCTTGACATTGCCGGTGTTGATCGCGGCGAGCGGCGAGAAGCGCTGCTCGCGATAGTCGCGCCCGTTCGACAGCCAGTCTTCCGGTTTCGGATTGGCGATGCTCGTTCCGTCGATTGTGGCGATGTTTTTGAACGGATCGTTCGCCGCACCTTGAGCGACGTTCGACATGTAAACCGCGCCGAGAAGCACTGTGCCGATCCGCAGAAGTCGAATGCGTTTCATGTTTCCTGCCCCGCCGAATCCTGAGCGATCAGGTTAGGGCGGTTTTGTCCGCGCCTACAACATGCGGGTCGAAATCCGATCGGCAGCGGCCCCCCTCCGGCGCTTCCCCCGGATTAAATCCGGGGCACCTCCCCCGCACTTCGTGCGAGGGAGGAAGGTGAGCGCTTGTGCCTCGCAAGTCCCTTTCCTCACCCGCGCTTGCGCGGGGGAGGTGCCGAGCGTAGCGAGGCGGAGGGGGCAGGGCGGTCCAGCGCGAACGGCCTTCGATCTTGGCTGTTATGCGTCGGGCTCATGCGGCAGATGTGGCGTGGGGAGGCCCGGCCATGTATGCCGGTCGCTCACATGCGCGGCGTGACGACGAGATGAACCGGCCCGCTTTCCTGTCCCTCCGGCACGGAGCGGAAGAGACGACGTTCGTCATTCTCTTTGCGGTCAGCTTCGCGCATCTGCTCAACGACATGATGCAGGCGCTGCTGCCGGCGATCTATCCGACGCTCAAGACCGATTACCATCTCGATTTCTCGGAAATCGGCTTCGTGACTCTGGCGTTCCAGCTCACGGCCTCACTCCTGCAGCCGCTTGTGGGACTCGTCGCGGACAGGCGGCCGATGCCCTATTCGCTCGCCACCGGCATGGTGTTCACGCTCGTCGGGCTGTTGCTGCTCTCTGTCGCGCACTCCTACACGATGATTCTCGTTTCGGCATCCTGTGTGGGCCTCGGCTCATCGGTATTCCATCCGGAATCCTCGCGCGTGGCGCGCATGGCGTCAGGCGGGCGATATGGTCTGGCGCAATCGATCTTCCAGCTCGGCGGCAATATCGGCTCGGCGCTCGGCCCCTTCACCGCCGCCTTCATCGTGCTCGCCTGGGGGCAGAAAAGCATCGCGTGGTATTCGCTGGCCGCGCTCACCGCCATCATCATCCTCTGGAACGTGGGCGTCTGGTACAAGACCCACGGCGTTACACGGCTCAAAGCCGCGCGGCATGCGGCGCAGCACGCCACGCTGTCACCGGGCCAGGTGCGAAAGTCGATCGCGATCCTGCTCGTGCTGATCTTTTCGAAATACATCTACCTGACCAGCATCAACAGCTATTACACCTTCTATCTGATACAGAATTTCCACGTCTCGGTGAAGAGCGCGCAGCTGCATCTCTTCGTCTTCCTCGCCGCGATTGCGGCCGGCACGTTTCTGGGCGGCCCGATGGGAGACCGCATCGGTCGCAAATACGTCATCTGGTTCTCGATCCTCGGCGCGTTGCCGTTCACGCTCGCGCTCCCCTTCGCTGATTTGTTCTGGACGACCGCGCTCAGCATCGCCATTGGGATCATCCTCGCTTCGGCGTTCTCCGCCATCGTTGTCTACGGCCAGGAACTGGTGCCCGGCCGCGTCGGCATGGTTGCGGGCATGTTCTTCGGATTCGCCTTCGGCATGGCGGCGATCGGCGCGGCGGTGTTGGGCGAGATCGCCGATCTCACCAGCATCACCTTCATCTACCGCCTCTGCGCCTTCCTGCCCCTGCTCGGCCTCTTCGCGATGTTCCTGCCGAACGTCGAGACAATCGTGCAGCAGAAATTGCCGCGGGATGAGATCGTGGCGGAGTGAAAGCCCCCTCCGGCGCTTCGCGCCACCTCGCCCACGCGCAAGCGCGCGGGGGAGGAAAAGCGGGTGAAGTGCGAGACGTATTTTCCTCCCTCAACGCGAAGCGTTGGGGGAGGTGCCCCGAAGGGGCGGAGGGGGCAGCCGCGCGGTGCGGAGAGCTTCTTACGCGTTCTCGAGCGCGACGCCGTGTTGTTTGAGGAGGGCTTCGAGCTCGTTCGATTCGTGCATCTCGCGGATGATGTCGCAGCCGCCGACGAACTCGCCCTTCACGTAGAGCTGCGGCACGGTTGGCCAGTTGGAGAATTCCTTGACCCCCTGGCGGAGTTCGGGATCCTTGAGCACGTCGAAGGTTTTGAACTTAACGCCCAGATCGGTGAGGATCTGCACGACCGCGGCGGAGAACCCGCATTGCGGAAACACCGGCGTGCCCTTCATGAACAGCACGACGTCGTTCGACTTGACATCGTCGGCGATGCGTTCCGCGACGGATACGGACATGGAAACCTCTTTCAACAGGCGTTGGTGGACTTAGGGTCGGGCGCGGCGAGCGTCAAGGGCGCCGCTCAATCCTTGACGGCGGTTTGCAGCGACAGGGCGTGCAGCACGCCGCCCATCCGGCCCTTCAGCGCGTCGTACACCATTTGATGCTGCTGCACGCGCGTCTTTCCCTTGAAGGCGCTGGTGGTGACCATGGCCGCATAATGATCGTTGTCACCGGCGAGATCGGTGATCGTCACCGCCGCATCCGGAAAAGCCTCCCGGATCAGTTTCTCGATCTCGCTCGCGGACATTGCCATCGGGAATCCCGTCAGTTCGTCGGCGGCAGCTCGGCATTGGACATATAGCCGGGGAACCAGGCTTCGTGCGCGCGCTTGAGAGCGTCGATGCTCACTTCACCCACCCCGGCGATGGCAATTCTATCTCCTCCGGTCTGCCCGAGCAAAATGGCGGGAATCCCGGCCCTCGCTGCCTCTCGCAACACGCGATCGGCCTCCGTGGCCGGAAGAGCAAACAGATACCGGCCCTGATCCTCGCCGAAGCAGAATGGAATTGCGTCGGCGCTGTCGCCGCGGGCAATCCGCGCGCCCATTCCTCCGCCCATCGCCATTTCCGTCAGCGCGACCAGCAGTCCGCCATCCGAAACGTCGTGGACCGTGTCCAGCTTTCCGGATTCGATCAGGCCACGGACGAAATCTCCGTGGCGTCTCTCCGCCGCGAGATCGACCACAGGCGCGCCACCATTTTCTTTTCCCTCGATCTCGCGTAGATAGAGAGATTGGCCGAGATGCCCCTTTGTTTCCCCGATGAGGATGATTGCGTCGCTTTCGCGCTTGAGCGCGGGCGTCGCCATTCGCCGGACATCCACAATCAAACCGACGGCGCCGATCGCGGGCGTCGGCAGAATCGCCTCGCCATTGGTCTCGTTGTAGAGCGAGCAGTTTCCCGACACGACGGGGAAGTCGAGCGCCCGGCAGACTTCCGCGATGCCGTCGATGCAGGACGCGATCTCGCCCATGATGTCGGGCTTCTCGGGATTGCCGAAATTGAGATTGTCGGTGATGGCGAGCGGCCGCGCGCCGGCTGCGGTGAGATTGCGCCACGCTTCCGCGACGGCCTGTTTCGCGCCTTCGAAGGGATCTGCGCGGCAATAGCGCGGCGTCACATCGGTGGTGATGGCGAGCGCCTTGTTGGTGCCATGCACGCGAACGACGGCCGCATCTCCGCCGGGCGCCTGCACCGTGTCGGCCATCACGCTCCAGTCATATTGCTCCCAGATCCATCGCCGCGAACAGAGATCGGGCGAACCAATGAGTTTCACGAGCGATTCGATGAGAGGCTTGGTGCGGTCGAAAGCAGGCTCTTCCGCAATCGCCGCGCGCTTCTCGAACGGCCGCTGATAGACTGGCGCTTCTTCGGAGAGCGCGTGCACGGGAATGTCGGCGACGGTCTTGCCTTCGTGACGCACCACGAACCGGCTTGTATCCGTCGTCGTGCCGATGACGGCGAAATCGAGCTCCCATTTCTTGAAGATGCGCTCGGCCTCTGCTTCCCGCCCTGGCTTCAGCACGGCAAGCATGCGCTCCTGCGATTCGGACAGCAGCATCTCGTAGGCGGTCATCTTCTCTTCGCGCTGCGGCACGCGATCGAGATCGAGCACGATGCCCGAGCCACCCTTCGACGCCATCTCGGCGGATGACGAGGTGAGGCCCGCCGCGCCCATATCCTGGATGGCGACGATCGCGTCGGTCGCCATCAGTTCGAGGCAGGCTTCGAGCAGCAGCTTCTCGGTGAAGGGATCGCCCACCTGCACTGTCGGGCGCTTCTCCTGCGAATCCTCGCTGAATTCCGCGGACGCCATGGTGGCACCGTGAATGCCGTCGCGTCCCGTCTTCGAGCCGATATAGACGACGGGATTGCCCGCGCCCTTCGCGGCCGATTTGAAAATCCGATCGGCGCGCGCGAGCCCCACGCACATCGCGTTGACGAGAATGTTGCCGTTGTAGGAGGGGTGGAAATTCACTTCGCCGCCCACTGTCGGCACGCCCATGCAATTACCGTAGCCGCCGATGCCGGCGACGACGCCGGAGACGAGGTGCCGCATCTTCTCGTGCTCCGGCGCGCCGAAGCGCAGCGCGTTCATCATCGCAACGGGCCGCGCGCCCATGGTGAAGACGTCGCGCATGATGCCGCCCACGCCGGTGGCCGCGCCCTGATAGGGCTCGATGAAGGAGGGATGGTTGTTGCTTTCCATCTTGAACACGGCCACGTCGCCGTCGCCGATATCGATCACGCCCGCATTCTCGCCTGGCCCCTGCAGCACCCAGGGCGCCCTCGTCGGCAGGCGACGCAAATGCGCGCGCGTCGATTTGTAGGAGCAATGCTCGCTCCACATCACGGAGAAGATGCCGAGTTCGACGAAATTGGGCGCGCGGCCGAGCAGCTCGACGATGCGCGCATATTCCGCGGGCGAAAGCCCGTGCTCGCGGACGAGTTGGGGCGTGATCTCGGTCAAGAGCCCCCTCCGCCCCTTCGGGGCACCTCCCCCACGTGCAAGCGCGCAGGGGAGGAAATAGGAGAGTTCGTGTCTTGCAATTCACTTTCCTCCCCCGCGCGCTTGCGCGTGGGGGAGGTGCCCGCGAAGCGGGCGGAGGGGGCAAGCGGCTGAAAACGAATGGCGACTCTCACGACAGCGCTTCGACGAGGCTTTCGAACAAGGGGCGGCCGTCAGTGCCGCCGAGAGCCGCATCGCAGACGCGTTCGGGATGCGGCATGAGGCCGAGCACATTGCGCTTGCGGCTGAGAATGCCCGCGATATTGCGCGCCGATCCGTTCGGATTGTCGCCTGGCGCGTAGCGGAACACCACGCGACCTTCGCCTTCGAGGCGGTCGAGCGTCGCTTCGTCCGCGGTGTAGTTGCCGTCGCCATGCGCGACGGGAAAGCTCACGCGCTGGCCCTTCTCGTATTTGCGCGTGAAGGCGGACTGGGTTTCTTCCACGTCGAGCGAAACGGGGCGGCAGACGAATTTCAACTCGGCGTTGCGCATCAGAACGCCCGGCAGCATTCCGGCTTCGGTCAGCACCTGGAAGCCGTTGCAGATGCCGAGCACGGAGAGGCCCTTCTCGGCTTTCGTCTTCACGTCGCGCATGATCGGCGATTGCGCGGCCATCGCTCCGCAGCGCAGATAATCTCCGTACGCAAATCCGCCCGGCAGCACGACGAGATCCACATCGGGCAGCTCGGAGTCGTGGTGCCACACCATCGCAGGCTTTTTGCCGGTGAGCTGTTCAAGTGCCACCGCCGCGTCGCGATCGCAATTCGAAGCCGGGAAAACGACGACCGCGGATTTCATGCGGCTTCTCCACGCCACACGCGAAGGTTGCCCTTATCCTTTACCTCCCCCTTGTGGGGAGGTCGAAATCGCGGAGCGATTTCGGGTGGGGGGCTGTGCTGCGGCGCGGTTACCCCCACCCGAAAAACGCGAAGGGCGTTTTTCGACCTCCCCACAAGGGGGAGGTCAAGAGCAGGGCTTGCGCGAGTAAGGAGTCCTTGGGCTAACACGTCACCCATCGAGTTCGATCTCGTATTTCTCGATCACTGTGTTGGCGAGGAGTTTTTCGCACATCTCTTTCACGATCGCGCGCGCCTTCGCTTCGTCACGCTCCGCGAGTTCGATGTCGATGACCTTGCCCTGGCGCACTTCGCCGACAGCGCGGAAGCCGAGGCCGTGCAACGCGTGGCCGATCGCTTTGCCCTGGGGATCGAGCACGCCGTTCTTCAGCGTGACGAAAACGCGCGCCTTCATGTGGCGAACATAGTGCGATTCTCGAAGGCGAAGCCTGCACAAATCGAATGTCGGACCTGCGGCTTATTTGCTGGGTCCCTTACCGGATCCCCGCTTTCGCGGGGATGATTTGCTGCGCAAATCACTTAACGAGAACCGGCCCCTTCTGCTCGCTCTGCACGGATTCCGGCATGATGCCGAGGCGGCGGGCGACTTCGGAATAGGCTTCGACCACGCCGCCCAGATCGCGGCGGAAGCGGTCCTTGTCCAGCTTCTCGTTGGTCGACACGTCCCACAGCCGGCAGGAATCCGGGCTGATCTCGTCGGCCAGGACAATCCGCATATAATCGTTCTCCCACAGCCGCCCGAACTCGACCTTGAAATCGACGAGCTTGATATTGGCGCCGAGGAAGAGGCCCGACAGGAAATCGTTGATGCGGATGGTGAGATTGACGATGTCGTCGAGGTCCTGCGGGTTGGCCCAGCCGAAGGCGGTGATGTGCTCCTCCGACACCCACGGGTCGTGGAGCTCGTCTTTCTTGTAGTAATATTCGATGATCGAGCGCGGCAGCACCGTGCCCTCCTCGATCCCGAGCCGCTTGGCGAGCGACCCCGCCGCGATATTGCGCACCACCACTTCGAGCGGGATGATCTCCACTTCCTTGACCAGCTGTTCGCGCATGTTGAGCCGGCGCACGAAATGGGTCGGCACGCCGATGGCGGTCAGCTGCGACATCAGATATTCGGAAATGCGGTTGTTGAGCACGCCCTTGCCTTCGATGGTGGCGCGCTTGGTGGCGTCGAAGGCGGTGGTGTCGTCCTTGAAGTATTGAACCAGCGTTCCGGGCTCGGGCCCCTCATAGAGGATCTTGGCTTTGCCTTCGTAGATCATGCGGCGGCGTTTCATGGGAACCGTCCTTGGCCCGGGGGCCGCTCATGGTTCGACAGGCTCACCATGAGGTCTCATCCTGATTGAGGGCCTCATCCTGAGCTTGTCGAAGGAGGGGACTGTCACGTCCCCGTCAACCGTGCAACCTAGCGGAAGGGCCGGACCTGCGGCAACTTCGCTTGACGGACGTGGGCGGGCGGTCGCGCGGGGCTTTGGCCTCGGCTAATATCGCGGCCCGGGCCGGCGAAAAATTGTGTTCTCTCCGCTTTTTCAAGAGGTTAGTTGATGGCGACGTTCGAGGACCGCGAGAAGAGCTATGAGGCCAAGTGGGCGCATGACGAAGATGTGCGCTTTCGGACCTTGGCGCGGCGAAACAAGCTTTTGGGCCTGTGGGCCGCGGCCGAAATGGGCCTTTCGGGGGCGGCCGCCGAGTCCTACGCCCATGATCTGCTTGATCTCGAAGTCAAAGGCGGCCGCGACGAGGATCTGGCGCAGAAGATCCGCGCCGATTTCGACGCCCGAAATATCGCGCTGTCCGATCACGTGATCCACCGCAAGATGGAAGAACTGCTCGTGGAGGCGAGAGAGCAGGTGATGCGTGAAACGAAGAAGGGATAAAGTTCGTTCGAGCGAAACGTGCCCCCTTCCGCCCGCGGAGTTTATCCTCCGGCCGCGCTTCGCGCGGTCCGGGGGGCGGGCACCCCGCATCAAGTGCGGGGCAGGCTCTCCCCCCGTGCTCCGCACGCGGGGGAGGAAACCGGTGCGCAAAGCGCGTAAGTGATTTCCTCCCTCGCGCGCAGCGCGGGGGAGGTGGCCCGAAGGGCCGGAGGGGGAGGGCGGCCCATCAAAAGAGATATTGTTCAATCTGGCGCTCGCGAGGCGCGCGTAGCGCGTCTCGCCCTCATCACTCTGTTTTTCGCCGCGGGCGTTGCGCATGCCGCGGAGCCGGGTTGGCCTTTTTACGGTGGCGATGAGGGCGGGCAGCGCTATTCGGCCGCCGCACAGATCACGCCGGCCAATGTAAGCGGTCTGCAGCAGGCATGGAGTTATTCCACGCGCGATCTCGTCACCAAAGGCGACGCGATCCGGCACGCTTCTTTCGAGGTCACGCCGATCCTCGACGACGGCCGTCTCTATCTCTGCTCGCCTTTCGACGAAGTCAGCGCGCTCGATCCGGGAACGGGCCGCGAGATCTGGCGGTTCGATCCCAGGATCGATCCGCGTCTGCGCTATCCCAACAGTTTCGTGTGCCGCGGTGTCGCGTGGTGGCGCGATCCGAAACCGAAGAACGGATTCTGCGCCACGCGCATATTCCTCGCCACCAATGATCGCCGCCTGATCTCGCTCGATGCGGCTTCGGGTAAACCGTGCGACGGATTTGGGCGGGGCGGCACGGTGCCGATCGAGCCTGCGCCGGCAATGATCTACAAAAGCGAAGTCCAGATCACGTCCGCACCGGTGGTGACGCAGGGCCTCGTCATTGTCGGCTCCTCGATCGACGACAACCAGCGTGTGGATGCACCGCGCGGCACGGTGCATGCGTATGACGCGAGAAGCGGCGGGTTGCGCTGGAGCTTCGATCCGATCCCGCGCGATGCGGTGGCGCCGAACGCGGCGAGCTGGACGAGCGCGGGCGCGGCGCGCACGGGGGCGGCGAATGTGTGGGCGCCGATGTCGGTTGACGAAGAGCACGGGCTCGTCTTCGCGCCGACCACGAGCCCGAGCCCAGATTTCTATGGCGGAGCGCGCCCGGGCGACAACCGCTATGCGGATTCGGTCGTGGCACTTCATGTGCAGAATGGGCGCGTCGCCTGGTCCTTCCAGGTCACCCATCACGACCTTTGGGATTACGACGTGCCGGCGCAGCCGACGCTCGGCGTCGTCACCTGGCAGGATAAGACGGTGCCGGCCGTCATCCAGCCGACCAAGCAGGGGCTCGTCTTTACGCTCGACCGGCTGACCGGTGAGCCGCTCATTCCGGTGGAGGAGCGGCGCGTGCCGCGCGGCGGCGCACCGGGCGAGCAATTGTCGCCCACCGAGCCTTTTCCACTGGCGCCGAAGCCGCTCGCGCCCACCCGCATCAAGCCCGACGACGCCTGGGGCCTCACCTGGTACGACCGCGGCCAGTGCCGCAACAAGATCGCGGCGGCGCGCGCGCAGGGGCTTTACTCGCCGCCATCATTGCGCGGCACGATTCTCTATCCCTTCACCGGCGGCGGCACGAATTGGGGCGGCCTCGCCTTCGATGCCGCGCACGACACGGTCTACGTCAACACGTCGAGCATGATGCATCTCGTCAAGCTGATTCCGAAAAAGGATCTGGCGGCTGCGGAGCAGGCGTTCCCCGATGCGGAAATCTCGCCGCAGAGCGGGACACCCTTCGCCATGAAGCGCGAGGTCGTGGTCTCGCCCCTCGGATTGCCGTGCAATCCGCCGCCCTGGGGCATGCTGCACGCGATCGACATGCATGACGGCCATGTGAAGTGGGAAGTCCCGCTCGGCACGACGGAAGATCTGATGCCGTTCTCACAATATTTTCTGGGAAAGGTTGGCGTGCCCAATCTCGGCGGACCGATCGCGACTGCAGGCGGCCTCGTCTTCATCGGCGCGGCGATGGACGATTATCTGCGCGCCTTTGACGCGAAGACGGGCACGGAACTCTGGCGCGGCCGCCTCCCCGCCGGCGGTCAGGCGACGCCCATGACCTATGTCTGGAAGGGCCGGCAATATGTCGTCATCGCCGCCGGCGGCCACGAAAAGCTCAACACCAAACGCGGCGACAGCGTCATCGCGTTTGCATTGCCGAGATAGCAACCCGAAAGAGTGGCACGCGGAGGCGCGGATACGCGGAGTGAATCCCTCCTAAGCGCGTCATCGGGGACCCAGGAAACACATGCGCTGCGAATAAAATAGCAACACGTGTTTCCTAGGTCCCGGCTCTCCGCTGTCGCGTCGGCCGAGATGACACGCTTTGTTTGGCCCACAATGTCTTTTTCTTCCGCGTCTCCGCGTCTCCGCGTGGAAAACTTTTCGCCGGCTACGCGCCGAACACGCGGGCGAAGATCGTGTCGGCGCGACTGAGGTGGCATCGAACGGCTGTTCGAAAGTCCTTGCGTCTCCGCGTGAGAATTCTCGTGTCCCTGGGCGCGGTGAGCGATCGCGCGATCAGGCGGGGAAGCGGTTGCCGAACATCGGCAGTCCGCTCACGGATTCGGCTCGCGTCGCTTCGTCCTGAAGGACATCCCAGTGCTCGGCGAGCTTGCCATCTTTGAGGCGCACGACATCGGCCGCGATCCAGGCGGCAGGGCGGCCGAAGTTCGAAAAACGGCCATGGGCGATGACGTAGTCGCCCTCAGCCACAATCAACTGGTTCTCATAGCGCAACGTCTTCGGCAGTGAGCGGATGAGGTCGAACAGTCCCGCACGGCTTGGTGCGATATGGGCGCTGTGCTGGATGTAAGGATCGGACCAGTACCGCTCGGCGGCGGCGTAGTCGCGCTTGTTGAACAGGGTTTCGAAGGCTTCGAGGACGATGGCCTTGTTCTGCTCGGGTGTTGTCTTGGTCATGTCAGTCTCCTTCAGCGTTGCATGGATTCCGGCACTAACTTGCATGATGCAAGTAACATCCGATTGGCAACAATTCAAGCGAGGCGCAGAGAGCGACATGACCGAACCGCCGCTCCTCAGCTTCGCCAAGGCCTCGCATCTGGAAGAGTTTTTCGTCGGCCAGCGTTTTGCGAACGCCAGCCATGCGTTCGATGCGGAGCAGATCAGGGTCTTCGCATCCCTGGCTGACTTGCGTTGGGTCCTCGAAATGTTTGCTCCCGGACACTCGCCACAAAAGCCGATGCGGCAATTCGAATTTCGGCCGACGTTTCACCTGACCTCCCCACAAGGGGGAGGTTGGACAAATCGTCGCCTGCGCACTGCTGCACCGGCCGGATTTGTAGATGCCCTAGCCACGTTGGAGGAGGAAAAGTAGGCGCGCGGTTCTTTCTCACCGCGTCGCTGTCTCCCTGTGAAAATTCTTGGCGGTTCGGGGTTGCGTCGCGCGTCCGGATTTGCGTCTGCTCGTCGGAATATTTTTTTGCTCGTGCCCGCTTCTTCGCGGTGCTGCTAGGATCGGTTGACGCGGGAGCCTGGGAGGGCGGTTCGCTGAGAAATTCTATTGTCCGGCCGCTGGTCATTGCGGCGCTCGTTCTTGCCGTCGCCGCTCTGTCGGCCTGCGGGCCGCCTGCGCCCCCAGCGCCGCCGAAGCCGCATGTCAGCGTCGCCTATCCCATCGTCAAGAAAATCATTGACTGGGACGATTTCACCGGCCGCTTCGCAGCGATCCAGGACGTGACGGTGATGCCGCGGGTGTCGGGCGCGCTCGTCTCGATCCTGTTCCGCAACGGCCAGGACGTGAAGGCCGGCCAGCCGCTCTTCATCATCGATCCCAGGCCGTTCCGCGCCGCGTATGACCAGGCCGTTGGCGATCTGGACAATGCGAAAGCGACCCTGACCAACGCGACCGCAAATTTCGAGCGCGGCAAGAAGCTGATCGCGGTCGACGCGCTCGCCCGCGAGCAGTACGAGGCGCGACTGGCGGCAGAGCAGACCGCGGCGGCGCAGGTGGAGTCGGCAAAGGCGGCGGTCGAAACCGCGCGCCTTAATGTCGAATTCACCACCATCAAAGCGCCGGTCGACGGACGCATGTCCGACCGAAACGTCAGCATCGGCGACATCGTGACGGCGAACACGACGGCGCTCACCCGCGTCGTCACGCTCGATCCGATCTGGTTCAATTTCGAAGGTGCGGAGAGCTTCCTCCTGAAATACCAGCGCGAGGCGCAAGCCGGACAGCGCCGCTCGTCCCGCATCGCGCCCAATCCGCTGGAGATCCAGCTCGCCGATGAATCGGGCTATCCGCACCGCGGCCACATGGTGTTTGTGGACAATGCCGTCGATCCGCTGTCGGGCACCATCCGCGCCAAGGCGGAGTTTTCCAACCCGGATCATTTCCTGACGCCCGGCATGTTCGGCCGCGCGCGCCTGCTCGCCTCGGGCGCCTATCAGGCCGTGCTGATCCCCGATGAATCGATCATCACCGACCAGACCCGCCGGCTCGTCTACGTCGTCGACGGAAGCGGCAAGGTCGCGGCGCGCGAGGTCGAGACCGGCCCGCTCGTGATCGGCCTGCGCGTCATCAAGAGCGGCGTGAAAGCGGGCGAGAAAGTCGTGCTCGACGGACTCGCGCGGCTTCAGCCCGGCGCCGAAGTCGAGGCGACAGTGACGAAGCTCACCGCGCGCGCGGCGGACACCGCGCCGCAATCCGAGCCGCTGACGGCGCCGCCGTCCTCGCAGGCGACGCCGCACTAGACCCCGGAATCGATCATGAGCGGCACAGCGACAAGAAGGTTTAGCGCAGTGGACGCAGAGGATGCGCAGAGGTCGCAGAGAAATTGTTGGCGCGCTTCGCGCGCCGAAGGCGCGCAGTTTCTCCTGCGCGTCCACTGCGCTTCCTCTGCGTCCTCCGCGCTAAAAATGCGACCTGGAAACGAGTCACCCATGCTGAAAGCCAGGCACTAGCGCGATGCGCCTCCCGCATTTTTTCATCGAGCGGCCGATCTTCGCGGCGGTGGTGTCGATCCTGATCGTGCTCTTCGGGGCGATCAGCTATCCGACGCTTCCGGTCGCGCAATATCCCGAGATCGCACCGCCGACGGTCACCATCACTGCGACCTATCCCGGCGCCACGGCTGAAACCATGGCGGAGACGGTCGCCACGCCGATCGAAGAGCAGGTCAACGGCGTCGAGAACATGCTCTACATGTCGTCCTCCTCGCAGAGCGACGGCACGCTCACCATCACTATCACCTTCGCGCCGGGCTCGGACATCAACGAGGACCAGGTGCTGGTTCAGAACCGCGTGGCCACGGCCGAGCCGCGGCTGCCGATCCAGGTGCAGCAGATCGGCGTGGTCACAGCGAAGAGCTCGCCCGATCTGCTTCTTGTCGCGACCCTTGTCTCGCCCGGCCACGGCCTACCGCAGCAATACCTTTCCAATTACGCGACGCTGCAGCTGGTCGATCGCCTCTCCCGGGTGCACGGCGTGGGCCTCGTGCGCGTCTTCGGTGCCCGCGACTACAGCATGCGCATCTGGATCGATCCCGACCGCGCGGCGGAAGTGAATCTCACCGTCGACGAAATCGTCGCCGCAATCCAGGCGCAGAACGCGCAGGTGACGGCGGGCGCCGTCGGTGCTCCGCCGTTCAACCGCGGCGGCACCGCCTTTCAGCTCGGCATTGAGGCGAAAGGGCGCCTGCAGACGCCAGAAGAATTCCGCGACATCATCCTGAAGAGCGACTCCCTCGGCCGCCTCACGCGCTTGCGCGACGTGGCGCGGGTCGAGCTCGGCGCGCAGGACTACACCGAAAACGCCTATTTCTCCGGCAACCCCACCGTCGGCATCGGCATTTTCCAGCTGCCCGGCTCGAATGCGCTCTCGACCGCGCAGGCGGTGCTCGCGGAACTCGCAGATGCGTCGAAAAGCTTCCCGCCCGGCATGACCTACCAGGTTCCGTACAATCCGACCGAGTACATTTCGAAATCGATTTCCGCCGTCGAGCGCACGCTGTTCGAGGCGATCCTGCTCGTCGCGCTTGTGGTGCTGCTCTTCCTGCAGAGCTGGCGCGCGGCGGTGGTGCCAATCGTCGCCATTCCGGTTTCGATCATCGGCTGCTTTGCGGCGCTGTCCGCCTTCGGCTTCTCGCTCAACAACCTGTCGCTGTTCGGCATGGTGCTCGCGATCGGCATCGTGGTCGACGACGCGATCGTCGTGGTCGAGAACATCGAGCGCGTGATGCGCGAGGAAGGCCTCAGCCCCCGCGACGCCGCGCACAAGACCATGGACGAAGTTTCCGGCGCGCTGATAGCCATTGCGCTGGTGCTGATGGGCGTATTCATCCCGACGGCGCTGATCCCCGGGATCTCCGGCGCCTTCTACAAGCAGTTCGCGCTCACCATCGTCGCGGCGACGGCGATCTCGTTGCTCGTCTCCCTCTCCCTTTCGCCTGCGCTCGCGGCTCTCATCCTCAAACCGCACAAGGAGGAAGACACGGCGGCCGGGGCATCGTTCTTCGCGAGATTTTCCCGCGGCTTCAACACCGGCTTCGCCAATCTCTCGCAGCGCTACGGCGTGTTCACGGCGCGCGCGATCCGATCGCTCGCGGTCATCGGCGTCGCCTATGTGGTGCTCATCCTGCTCGCGGGGTGGCGGCTTTCTGCGACGCCGGTCGGATTTATCCCGGCGCAGGACCAGGGCTATCTCATCGGCGTGATACAGATGCCGCCGGGCACCTCGCTCCAGCGCACCGACGAAATTCTTCGGCAGGCGCAAGCGATCGCGCTGAAAAATCCCGGCGCGCGCGCAACCGTCGCCTTCGCCGGTTTCGACGGCGCGACTTTCACCACCGCGCCGAACTCGGCGGCGATGTTTGTGCCGCTGAAAGAAAGCGGCGAACGCGAAACCGCGCTGAAGATAACCGCGGAATTGCAGCAAGCGCTCTCCTCCATCACCGCCGGCACCATCTTCATCGTGCCGCCGCCGCCCGTGCGCGGCATCGGCACCGGCGGCGGCTACAAGATGATCGTCGAGGATCGCAACGGCCCCGACTGGCGGGCGCTCGAAGACGTGAGCACGCGGCTGATCGTGGCGGCGAATCAGGCGCCGGGCCTCGCCCGCGTCTTCACCACCTACAGCACCCACACGCCACGGCTCTATGCCGACATCGATCGCGAGCGCGCCGAGCAGCTCGGCGTGCCGGTGCAAAACGTCTTTTCAACGCTCGGCACCTATCTCGGCTCGACCTACATCAACGATTTCAATCTCTTCGGCCGCACCTGGCGCGTCACCGCGCAGGCCGACGCGCCGCACCGCGCCGAGACCGGCGATATCGGGCGCCTCAAGAC
>Ga0182024_10009054_pt1 | contig 20735 bp, 19 predicted proteins | sample P32metaG_FD_120480 | JGI IMG/M metagenome (GOLD analysis project Ga0182024, IMG submission 120480) | Permafrost microbial communities from Stordalen Mire, Sweden - P3-2 metaG (Illumina Assembly) | ecosystem: Environmental > Terrestrial > Soil > Wetlands > Permafrost | place: Sweden: Stordalen...
CCGATCACGATTGCCAGGACCAGAAAAATCTGGTTCTCAGATTGCCGCAGTCCGGCCACGCGCGTCAGCAGGTAGATTTTCCACCGGGTTCGGGTCGTTACGGGCGAGTTTTCGACGTTTTCACCCATCTCCGCAGAAATGCTCCACGATAGGATACCCCGCTGGATTAATTCGGAAGGCGAAAGAAGACCAGGGGTTCATAAAATCCTGCTCATAACCTCGCGGCCCCTTGTTGTGTCAACTGTCGGGAAATCGCCGATGCGCCATCGAAACAGTGCGACGCGTGAACCCTCGCGCACGGCGCCAGACAGCTACTGCCGCCGGGCGCCATCGGTCATCGCAAATGCTTCAGCACTCTTTGGATCGCCGTCTGGCTCCCCAGCGTCTCTGAGATGAATCTTTTCTTGCAGATGAGGGGGGTTTAGAGTATCGTCCTTTCGACTTTCCCCTTTTCCCTAACCGCGCCCCGGAGAATGGGACCGCTGGATACCCGTTCGACCACCCGGAGGAAGCCCATGCCAGAGGAGGTTCTCGTGAGAATACCCCGTCTTTTCGTGTGTGTCGCCCTCGCGGCGGCATTCTCTGCCACGCTGGCCGCCCAGCAGCCACCAACCGGCTATCACAGCGTGGCCTGCATCAAGGTCAAACCCGAAAACAACACTGAGTTTCGCAAATGGGCTGCCGGCGACGCCCACAAGCTGGCACAATCGCGCGTCGATGGCGGCGCAATGTCCACGTGGATTCTCCTGCGTTCCGTCATACCCTCAGGAGCATCGGCCGAGTGCGACTATCTGGTCGTATCCATGTATCCCGGGATTCCGCCGCAACCCATGGGTCTCGACGAACTCGATGCCGCTCTGAAGAAAGCCGGGATCGCGATGACCGCGCAGCAATACGTCGATCGCCGCGCCTCCCTCACCACCCTGATCTCAAACAACATGTTCCAAAACCGTGCCTTTGTCGGAACCTTCAAAAAGGGCGATTACTTCGTCGTGAATTACATGAAAGCCCCGAACATGGAGGACTACGTCGCCTGGGAGAAAAAGGCCTGGATGCCGATCGCCGAGGCTATGGCGAAGGAGGGCACGCGATCTGGCTGGTCGCTGAATACGCTGGTCTTCCCCGGAGGCGTGGACGTGAAGTTCAATGCTGTAACTGTGGATGTCTTTCCTGCCTGGGATTCGATCTTCAACACGGACTTTCAGCATTTCTACGCGCTATGGCAGAAGGTCCATCCCGATATGGAGCTGGGCACCACGTTTGAGCAATACGACAAGCTGCGCCATCAGGGTGACGTCAATGTCTTTGTGGTACAGGATGCCATCCTGTCCACCAAGTAGCTGATTGCTTGCCACAGATGAAGACGGGAGTTCCGCCTTCCCGAGATGGGGGCGGAACACCCGTATCTCCTCAGCCAAGCCGAAATCCGGTTCAAGGGACGCGCAGCCTGTCCGGATTGTTCTCTGAATCAGCGCCCCCTGAGTTCAGCCTGCGCAACACCACGCGCTTCTCACTGACTTAACATTCAAACAAACCGGCCCGGAAATCGGAACAGGGTCGCCCTCCCTGTTCAATGAGGGCTTTGGCCTGAAGTCGTCAACCGAAGCTGGGTCTCCGGTTCCCCCATCTCAGACCTTGCTCTCCTGACGGCATTGTTCGTTGACTGGCGGCTTGCCGGGACTCTATTCTCAGCGACAACTCCGTTATTGCTGTGCGCTGGAGACGACGCGCTGTGTCGCTGCCTGATCAGGACGCTCCCCCCTTTCTGCCGGAAGGTCCGTCTGCAAGACTCATACCATGCTTCCTCTCAGCGGCAATCCATTTGGCGAACACTGTTCGGTTGGCGCCGGAGATTCTCCTGAAGCGTAAGTCACCACCTCACGAGCAGGGCCTTGCACCGAGGATCTTCCACCTCAATCTCCAGTTTCCTGCACCGAGGGTCCTCGATCTCAATCACCACACCACGCACCACACCACGGAGCAAGCTACTGCACCGAAGATCTTCCATCTCAATCGTCACACCACGGAGCAAGCTACTGCACCGAGGATCCTCCGTTCTAACCGCCGCGATCTTGCACCGAGGATCTTCCATCTGAGTCTCCATATCATTGGGCAGCCCACCTTCGGTACGACAGCGCGTCAATGAGCAGCGCCTTCATCATTCACCTCCGGGCGAAGGAGTGCTGGAGAGCGTAGGTAACGAACGGGTGCGCCGATCTGCAGGACTTCCTCCGATTGTCTGGAGGGGAATCTCCATTCGTGCAGGTTGCATGTGATTCGAGCAAGCTCGAACAAAGGTACGCATGTAAGAGTGGGCCACCTGGTTCCACACCATGGGCCTTGAATGGAGGTAAGCGCGTTTGCCCATCGAATTGCGCGCAGCATCGTTGTCCAGCAGCTCGACTGTCGCTTGGGCGATCGCGGCTGGATCCTCAAAGGGAACCAGTGTGCCGCGCCCATTGTTCAGAAGTTCGGCAGCGTGCCAGTATGGCGTCGAAATAATCGCTTTTCCGGCGCCCAGGGCATAGGCAAGCGTTCCCGATACTGCCTGCGCCTCGTAACGGTAAGGTGTCACGTAAATATCGGCTGAACAGACCAACGACGCCATCTCCTGAGGACTGAGGAAGCGATTCTGAAAGATCACATGCTCCTCCACTCCTAACTCCGTTGCCAGAGCCTGTAGCTGGAGCAGATACCGATCGCCTTCGACCAGCCGAACATGCGGGTGCGTTGCGCCGGCAATGATGTATACGACGTCGCTGTGCCGAGAAAGAATCTGCGGTAGCGCGCCGATTACGTTTTCAAGTCCTTTGTTGGGGGACAGGAGCCCACACGTAAGCAATACGGTCATTCCTTCGGTCGAAGACAGCTTCTTAAAGAACGCAGGTTCCTCGAACGGCAGGTTGGGGATGCCATGAGGGATCAGTTCAATCTTTTCCTCCGAAACGCGAAACACGTCCCGCAGAAAGCGAGAGGAGTGCTCGCTCATCACAACCAGGCGGTCGGAGCGGGCGGCGATTTCCTGCATCACGACGAGCTGGTCAACATTCGGCTCGCGGAGAACTGTATGCAAGGTTGTGACAACCGGTATGTTGAGGTGCTCCAGAAGATGCAGGATATGGCTGCCGGACCTGCCGCCAAAGATTCCATACTCGTGCTGCAGAGACACAACATCGGCACCGCTGGAGTTGATAAATCCGGCTGCCGCCCGATAGGAAGCGAGAGCGGCCTCGGTTAGCTCGAACCGCACCCGCGCAGGGTAGCTGTAATGAGATTGAGGATCGTTGACGGCCACGACAAAGACTTTGGTGTCCCCGTACTCTGCAGTAATTGCATTGCACAAATCGGTCGTGAAAGTGGCAATCCCGCATTGCCGAGGAACGTGGTTGCCGATCATCGCCACCCCTGGAATCGGCGGAACGATTGACCCAAACATTGCCACCGATTTTGTTTTGAACAGACGAGGAAGCGCTGCAATCGGCAATGCGAGATTGCGGCCTGAACTCACGGAAAAATCATGTGCGCTCAATGTAGGTTCCTTTCCGGGCGGTCCGAGTGGCATAGAACGCTCTACAGCGCGAATGTGGGAGGAGCTGACGCCAGCTCGAAGCATCTCAACCGGGTGAAATCCTGCGCGGGCGCCGGATGTGAGATCGCATCCAGGACCCACGCGCGCCGTTATCGGGCTAGGTGGTTCCTCATAGTTGGATCATCGAACAGAGTTCACCGGAAGACTGTGCAAAACAGCGCACTTCTGGCTCCCTCTGTCTGAGCTCGCTTGTGCTGCTTTGCATGTGGCCGGCGCATGGGGAGGACGGTTTTCCAGCAAGCGATCATTCGTCCCCGCGTCGCACCGGTAGCTGTCAGATTGACATCTCGTCAACCAGATCGGGCGAAAGCCCGCTCCGGATGTGCCAGAGTTGAAGAGTCGCCCTGGCAACGCGGAAACCTGGAGACTTCGAGACACGTATCTGCCCCAGCTCCGCGATATTGAACCGCCCTCAGGCTAGCTCAAAGCACGACATCGCGTGCGGCTTCAAAGCTTCCTTGGGTGCCATGGTTCATTCGCCGGCACGCCCACGGAGCCGCCCACCTGGGCATCGGCTACTGGCTCAGCGCCAATCAGATGAAGAGGAGTTTTTGGATTCTCTTCCACATCTGCCTGCTTACCGGAAGCTCCACTCTCCACTTCGGCTGCAGTATCGAGCCGGATCGGGGAGGAAAGCGACTGCGCGCTTCCTGTGGAGAGATGACTCTTAACATCCGATTTTGTTTTGACGCTCATGGTGGCTCCAGTCTTTCTGTTGCTTACCCGAATTTGCTCGTCTGAGCTGGACGTGCATGGCTGAAGGCGAGGAAAGAAACTCACGACAACTTCCTGAGTATAGGCGGGAATAATTTCAAAAAGTGAGCAAAACAGAACAGAAAGATAGACGTGCCGAGGGAAATGCTCTCTATAGGACAGCACGGTTGTCCTCAACTGATTGTGTGTCGCAATGGGCTCCTGAGAACCTCGGAAGAGGCGCCCGCGCTGCCAAGACGACTCCGATTAGAAGAAGGCGACTATGACTGCATCAACTGCACCACCCAACAGAACCGGCTCGAAGCCGCCGTCCGAGATCAACCCTTCCGGTCTCAAGCGCCCTTCGGTCCCGAACTCGTTCGGAGCGTCTCCCGGCAACTTCATCGCCAGCTGGCTCGAGTATGCGATCGATTCCTGTCAACGGAGCGTGCTTTTCCTCGAATTGCTGCGCGAGCGCGGCAACGAACAGGCTGAGATTACTTCGCGGCCGATGGCGACCGTGCTGCGTTTCGACCATGAAGTCATCATGAGCGGCCGCTCGCTGCCGCGACCGATCAACTACTATCTTTCGCGCATCGTTCCGCCGCCGGAAATGCCCACCGACCAGCGCAAGCGCCCAGTCGTTGTGGTTGATCCCCGCGCGGGTCAGGGCCCAGGTGTTGGCGGTTTCAAAGCGCAGAGCGAGATCGGCGACGCTCTTGCTGCGGGCCACCCGGTGTACTTCATCGGCTTCGGCGCGAAGCCCGAACCGGGTCAGCAGTTTCTCGACATAGTCGAGGGACAAGTAAAGTTCTTCGAACGGGTGGCCGACCTGCATCCGGACGGATTGCGCCCCTTTGCGATTGGCAATTGTCAAGCGGGCTATCAGACCTTGATGGCTCCGTCAGATGCTCACCGGCGTGCGAACGATTTCCACTGAACACGTGGCATGGCGAGCCACGAATTCAGCCACGCTGCCAAGCAGGAAGCGCCTGAGTCCTCTCTGCCCGTGAGAACCGACGACAATTAGATCCGAGTTCCACTCTGCTGCGGCGTCGATGATGCTCTCTCGAACATCGCCCGTCGCGACGGCAGTGTCTGTCGTGAATTCCGCGCTACGCAACCCCTTCGCAATCCGCTCGACGAGGTCATGGGCGAGTTTTTCCTCGCTCTCCAACTCGGGGGCGTATCCGGCAGCCATTTCCGGAGGCGCCGAGAGAGCAACCGGCTGCAGAACATGCAGGACCCGGACCTCGGTATCCTTCGGGCGAAACTGATTCACAACGGCTCGCATCAAATCAGCGGAGAACCGCGAATCGTCGACTCCAAGCAATATCTTCATAGTTCCACTCCACCATCATGGACGCAGGTGTTCGGCAGCAAGGTTCAAGCGGCTTTGAGCTTCTCGGTTTTATCTGCGATGCACTGCAACAGTTCTTTCCAGGACTTGATGAACGATGTGGCTCCTTCGTTCTGGAGTCTGAGGCCCATGCCCCTGGTGTCAATTCCTGCCCCGGCGAACCTGGCCAATTCATCTTCCGCATGAGGATGCAGCGTCTCGCTGACAGTCCCGTGATCGGCGAGCGCTTTCAATGTCGCCTCAGGCATCGTGTTCACGGTGAAGGGTGCGGCCAGGGCCTGGACGTACAGTGTATCGGAGGCTTGAGGGTCCTTGGTTCCGGTGCTGGCGAAGAGAAGGCGCTGGGCGCGGGCGCCCGCATTCAGGATGCGCTGCGAGCGCGGCGAGTCAAGCAAACCGCGATAGCTCTCATACGTCTCTCGCGCGATAGCGATGCCCAGTTGGTTCCGCAACTCCGAGGGGACCGTGTCCGCTACCGCTACGTCCCAGCGACTGACAAACAACGAGGCAACGGAACCAACATCGGGATTCAGTCCGGCAGCGATGCGCCGCTCGATGCCGCGCAGATACGCCTCGGCAGCCGCGACATACTGCGCGGGGGAGAACAGGAGTGTTACGTTGACCGGCACACCCGCGAAGATCGCCTCTTCGATGGCGGGCAGACCCTCTTTCGTACCGGGTATTTTGATGAAGAGGTTAGGCCGCGCTGCACGAGCATGGAGATCCCTGGCAGCGGCGAGGGTGGCGGCGGTGTCGTGGGCCAGCAGAGGCGACACTTCCAGGGAGACCCAGCCGTCCACGCCGTTCGTCCGATCGTGGATCGGCCGAAAGAGATCGGCGGCCTGGCGGAGGTCCTCGATCGCCAGCTCGAAGAAGAGTGCCTCACCCGACTTGCCTTCCTGCAATTTCTGCTGGATACCGTGGTCGTATTCGCGGCTGTTCCTGAGCGCGTGATCGAAGATGGTTGGGTTCGAGGTGAGCCCGGTAATCGAGAACTCCTGGATGTAGCGGCGGAGCGTGCCTTTCATCAGCAGTCCGCGGGTGATGTTATCGAGCCAAAGGCTTTGGCCCATTTCGTGAAGCTTTTGCGTAGCTTTCATTCTTTCTCCTCCCGGATCGCTCACGGATCATGCGTTTGGGTGTTGGTGTGTTGGGCTGCGGTCGATGAGCGCTGCGCGGCTGCAACAGCGTGTTATCCGGATGTCTCCTGGGGGTGGGGATTGTGCCAGCTACCGCCTGGAGCAAGGATCGCGTCAGCCTGTTTCGGCCCCCCGCTTCGGCGCTTGTAAGGATGAACCCGGTGGTGATTCTTCAGGACCGGATTGACGACTGCCCAGGCGGCTTCAACCGCGTTCTCACGCGCGAAGAGCGCTCCATCGCCAATCATGGCATCGCCCAGGAGCCGCTCATAAGGAGCTTCCTCGCCCGGCTTTTCTTCGGAGAGGTAGAGCTCTCGTTGTTCTCCGATGAAATCCTCCCCGGCGATCTTCACGCGAGCGGCAAGAGCAATGGCCGAGTTGGGCGACAGCCGAAAGCGCAGATAATTGGATGGGCCGGTCGCCGGCGCTGAATCGGCGAAGAGCCTCTGCGGCGAGGGTTTCAACTCAACCACGACCTCGGTTGCGGTTTCAGACAGATACTTACCGGAACGCAGGTACCAGGGCACCCCCTCCCAGCGCCATGAGTCAATAAAGAGGCGTAGGGCGCAGAAGGTTTCGACGTCGGAGTTCTTCGCCACGTCTTTCTCCTTGCGGTAGCCGGCGTACTGGCCTCGGACCACGTCATCGGGCCTCAGAGGGCGCATGGCCTGAAAGACCTTCGCTTTCTCGCTGTGCACGGCACCAAAGTCTCTGGTAGCAGGCGGCTCCATCGCAAGCAGCGCGACGATCTGGAAGAGATGGTTCTGGATGACATCGCGGAGACAGCCGGCGGTTTCGTAAAACGCTCCGCGGCCCTTCACCCCGAACGTCTCCGACAGGGTTATTTGGACGCTGGCCACGTAGTTGCGGTTCCAGATCGGCTCCAGAAACGAATTAGCGAAGCGGAAATAAAGGATATTCATGATCGCTTCCTTTCCGAGGAAGTGATCGATCCGGAAGATGGAGTCTTCCGGGAACACTGAGTGGGCAACCCGGTTGAGCTTCCGCGCGGAGGCCAGGTCGCGGCCGAACGGCTTTTCGACAATGACGCGGGCATGCTCGGCCAGGCCTGCTTCGCCAAGTCCCTTGATCACCGTTTCGAAGAGCGAGGGTGGGATAGCGAGATAGTGTGCTGGGCGTCTGGCGCTGCCCAGTTCTTTCTTAATCGCCGTAAAGGTGTCCGGATCTTTGTAATCGCCACTGACATACCTGAACAGCGACAAAAGAGACTGGAGGGCGCGCTCGTTATCGATTCCACCCAATCGCTCTATACTATCCGTCGCGCGCTTGTGCAGACGATCGAGGCTCCACTTCGGGAAGGCGACGCCGATGATTGGCGCCGTGAGAGTGCCTCGTTTCACCATGGCATACAGTGCCGGGAAGATCATCTTGTGGGCCAGATCGCCCGTCACGCCGAAGAGCACCAGCGCGTCTGAATGGGATGACGCCATCAGGCGGCGGCCTTCCCGGAGGCGGCCTTTTCCTTATGGCCGCCAAGCACCATATTGGATCCCATCCTGCCGAGTCCGATCATGCCCAGTTCCATATGATTCCTTTCGATCAGTTCCGTTCTTCGAGCAACTCCAAGGCGAGCGCCGACCCAATGACCTCGTCACACCGAAGAGACATCTACGTCGTCATCTTCGACGCCCTGGGCTGAACAATATCCTGGATAACCCGGCCACGCTCACCGAGACCTTTGTTCGCAGTCAAGCGATGCTTCAAAGGGTGTCGAATCGACAAGGATGGCATTGACCGGACTTATACCGCCTTGGCATCCCGCAAAAGTTTAGCCCGTCGCTCCTCGTATTCTTCGCTTGTGATCTCGCCCGCGGCATACCTCCTTTGCAGCAGTTGCAGAGGCGTTTGCAAGTCGCGGTAGCTAGTCCAATTGCTTCGCCTCACCGGCATTATGAATGAGAAGAACAACATCCATAAGATGACCCAGAAAATCCACCAATAGGCATGCATTCCAAACCAGTAAAAGTGGTACATAGACACCTCCCCGGTGTTGTTAGGTAATACAGATAACCTCGCGCTCCCTGGAACTGGGCTGAAAACTCCGCGCACTCTAACCCGACGCGCCAACCACATCCCGGTCAACCTAATCGTGCGACAGTTCCATCTGGTACCCTCCCGTCTAGTTCTGGCATTCGAGCGCCTGCACTTGTTCAACGCGACGACGGTGGCGGGCTGCGTTGCTGAAGTGGGCGACGAGGAAAGTCTCGACTAACTCCCAGGCAAGCGCCGATCCGATGACCTTTCCTCCCAGACAGAAGACATTCATTTCGTCATCTTCGACACCCTGACGGGCGGAGAACACGTCGTGGATGAGTCCGGCGCGGACATTAGGAACTTTGTTCGCGGCGATCGACGCACCGATGCCGCTGCCGCAAAGTGCTATCCCGCGCTCGACCTCGCCTGACGCAACCGCCTTTGCCAGCGGGATGATGAAGTCTGGGTAGTCATCGGCTGGGTTGAATTGATAGGCGCCAAAATCCACGACCTCATATCCCGAACTGTGCAGAGACTCTTCCAGGTGCCCTTTTAGGGCAAAGCCTCCATGGTCCGCCGCAATTCCTATGCGCATCATGCTGACCTCTGGGTTTCAAGCAGCAGGTGACGGGTCTGGCTGCAGATGTTGTCCACAGTGAACCCGTAGTGCTCCATCACGACCGGTCCCGGCGCCGATGCTCCGAAAGAATCGAATCCGATTACGGCGATCTGAGGGCCGACATGGGATCTCCATCCAGGAGAGATGCCGGCCTCGATTACCGGAAGGGGCACGCTCGATGGCAGCACATGCTCGCAGTATTCGTCTGACTGCGCCGAGAAGCGGTTGGTGCTCGGCACGCTCACCACCCTGATCCGGACGCCTTCGCCGAAGATGAAAAGATTCGTGCGGAGACAGAAATGGGCCATCGAACTACCGCCTCAGGTTCTCGCACTCGATATGCTTGCGGGGTTATGGGCCACCTACTGTTATAGTGTTTCATCCTGCAATCCGACGCGCTGGTCAATTGGATACATCTGGCAGCGTGTCGGCGGATGGAATCCACAAGCTGAAACTCCATAGGTCCGCCCTCTTGCGTGAAACGCTTCATCCATCAGCGGCGCGTAGTCTACATCAGGCCATCCTAGATTTGCCGCTTCGCGATCGCGTACTTTGGAAAACACCCCATGTTTCCCCTGGACAGGGGGACTGAGTTTTTCTCCGGAGTTAAATTCTTTGACGATGCGGCACTGCTTCAAGGCGTAAAGACGAACGCCGAGCAGCGCCTGGCGCCATGCCTTACCGCTCTTGTTTCCAGGGGGATCGAGGCCAGTTCGAGCATCGAGGTTGGCAACGATGTTGCTGGGAACATCATGATCGTAGTCGAACGTGAGCACATCGACATGGTGGTGATTTCGACCCACAGAATCTCCGGGTGGCATCCGGTGATTTTCGGCTCGGTTGCTGGGAAGATCGTGAAGCTCGTGACGTGTCCGCTGCTCCTTCTGCGGTCCGTAAAAGCATCCGGTAATCTTTGACGATCTGACAGGCTGCCCTGCATGCCCACCACTTTCTCTGCAAACGAGGTTGAATTCTTATCGGGTCAGGCAGTCCTCCGGACGGAGAAGGGTAATGGCAGGGGAGACAGGTTGGCAATCCGGAGTTGCTTGTGCAAGCAAGCGTTTTTCGGGGATTTCGAGCGCTCGGGGAACGTGTGCCGCTCCTCAAAGTTAATGACAGGCTCCAGCCGTAGAGTGCTTTGACCCGCCGCTCGACGCTCTCTGTATCCGGTGCGGGCGGCAGGGAGGGGGCCGATTAGAGTTCTGCCCGTGGCAGCTAAGTCGATTCCCAACGGCAGAAAATCCAATAGCCACTCACCAGGGCGGCGCCGGCTTTTCTCCTTATATCCGGCCTACGCGATGCGTTCGTCGAGGAATGTCAAGACTCTTTCGGTAAGAGTCATAGAATCTTCTGCATTTTCCGACTGCCGAGATTCGGGTATCAACTAACAGGTTTTCGAGTCCGCAATTGAGCACAGGGCGAGTCTTCATTCCCGAACTTGTTTCAAGCCAAGCTCGTCATCGTATCGTCGGATAACCCCGTAGCACTCGCAGGCGGAGTCTTCAAGTTTCCTGCGGTTTACGATCGTCACTGCACCACGGGTGTACTCGATGATCTCTTTCCTCTGGAGAACACCGGCTGCCAGGCTCACGGTAGGTCTGTCTGTCCCCAGCATCGTTGCGAGAAAGTCATGAGTGATGGGCAGCGACCCCGACTCCGTTCTGTCCTGAGTCATTAGCAGCCACCTCGCAAGGCGCTGCTTAACATGGTGCAGCCGATTGCACGCGGCTGTTTGTGCAACCTGCATACCCTGAACTACGGCAAAGCGGTTCAACATCAATCGAAGATGTGGGGCGGATTCCAGCGTTTTTTGTAAGGCTCCAACCTTTACCCGAAACCCGTCCCCCGTGATTTGCACCACCGCCTGAAGCGTGGTCCTGCTCAGGCCAACAGCCGCCGGTATTCCTGTAAAGCCCTCATTACCAACGATGCCAGCTTCGACGGTTTTTCCACTTTTCATTATGACGACAAGGGAAATCAAACCTCGGTTCGGGAAATACACAAATTTCAGCTTTCCCGCCTCGTGAAGGATCAGATGGTTTTGCAGGTTGACGTATTCGAGATGAGGACGAAGGAGACTGTAGTCGCTATCGGAGGTCAACAGAAGTATCGTGTTGCGGACGGACTGCCCGGCGATATTCCTGCGTTCGCCGGATTGCACGATTTGGATCTCTTTGCGTGCCACAAACCAGAACCGAAAACCATGCTGTGCGAAACAACAATTCTGCTTATTCGGGGTACCGGGAAGAGTATATGCGGTCCGAACATGACGCTTCTGTAGGGTGTCCTACATTGGCTTCTCGCCGCTAAAGCACGAGACGCCGTCAAAATCGAGACATTCGCACGAACAAAACCCTCCCATCAATGTCGGATGCCCTACAGACCACCCAAATTGGCATATGTAAACTTCGCTCATCCTCTTAGGAATCGTCCGCCGCGCCCAGACCGGATGACGGCCTTCTGCTGCAATCAGGCAGTACGCCGCTGCGCAATGAGGCTCTAAGGCAAACCTGCATGTTTCGTCCCTTGACAGCCAAGCGGGTGCTCGTTTGACGCAGCGACCGAGGCGGCCATGAGCCGGAAACTGGTATGGATTGAGCAACCGGGTTTTGGTGGGTTTGGTTGCTCCGAATGTGGCTGGCGGTTCGAGCCTGCTGATCCGCCCGCCGGCACGTCTTTCGATGAGATGATTTACGACTTCTCGTTGCGGCGCGACAAGGAGTTTAGGTCCCATGTTTGCGCCGATCACCCCAAAAAGGCGAGGAGGTAGCAGTCCGAGCGCATATTGCGCCGGGCGCCTCCCGGAATTGCGCCCGGATCAGGTCGACCAGAGACAGAACCTCGATTCTCTCGGTTTCAAACCACTATCTGGACCGGTTCATGCCGGCTGCATTTCTGCTCGCCCTTCATTGATGCCCGCGCGGACGATGGCAAGGAATTCGTCGGCCTTCAGGCTGGCCCCGCCGATCAGGGCACCGTCCACGCCATGTCGGCAAAGCACCGCCACAGCATCGTCAGGCACGACACTGCCGCCGTACTGTATCGTGACCTCGTCCGCCGCTTTCTCGCCGAAGATCTGCCCGAAGCGGCCCCGTAGGATGGCGTGCGCATCCTCAACCTGCTGCGGAGTGGCGTGGTGGTCAGGATTGCCGATCGCCCAGACCGGCTCGTAGGCGATGCTAATGTGGGGCAACGCAGCGCCCGGCACGTCGGCTAATCCCAGGTTGAGTTGCCGGTCGAGCAGCGCTTCAGTCTGGTTGGCCTTACGTTGTTCCAAGGTCTCACCGACGCAGAGGATGATGTCGAGCCCGCAAGCCAGGGCAAACCGAACCTTCTGGTTGATGAACGCATCGGATTCTCCCAGCTTGTGCCGCCGCTCGCTGTGTCCGAGTATGACGTACCTGCACCCGAGATCGAGCAGCATCGTCGGGCTGACCTCGCCGGTGAATGCGCCCTCTTTTTCGGGATACATGTTCTGTGCTCCGAGCGCAACGCGGCTGCCCTTGAGAATCTCCCCGACAAGCGCCAGATAGGGAAAGGGCGGACAGAGGATGACAGTGACTGGGTCTGAATTGCCCACACCGTCGACCACTCCCCCAGCCAGATGCCTGGCTTCAGCGGCGGTCGTATGCATCTTCCAGTTTCCGACAATGGTTTTCCGACGCTTGTCCGGTTTCATCGGGCGCTCCCCGCGAGTTCTAAGTCTGAAATGGCGTGCGCGGTGTGCTTCCGATGATCCCCCTCAACTGTGGCATTGTATTCGCCACGGCGCGCGGCCCGGTTGCACCTTGCTCTATGGCAGAGGGCTTGCTGTGCCGCCTGCACATTGCGTGGGTCACCATGCCATATCTCCAAAGCCGGCTCCTGGATGGCACGCCCGAACGAAAACGCCAGCGCCCGCGGCAGCCGAGATTTGAATCGGAGGTTCATGCCGTTCAAACGGGCCGAGGCAAGTTCGCCAGTTTGGCCGCCCGACAGGAATGCGACCCCTGGAACGGCAGCAGGAACGGTCCGCAGCAAACACCTCACCGTAGCGTCTGCCACCTCATCCACTGTCTCCTGCTTTGGGCATGTCGACCCTGGAAGCACCATGTTGGGCTTCAGAATCAATCCTTCCAGCTTCACCCGCTGCAAGTGCATTTGAATAAAGACAGCGCGCAGCACTTCCTCTGTGACCTCGCCGCACGTTCGCAGGGTATGAGCACCATCCATGAGCACTTCCGGTTCGATTACGGGCACCAGGCCGGCTTCCTGGCACAGCGCCGCATAGCGGCCTAACGCGTGTGCGTTGGCCTCGATGCATCCCTGGCTCGGAATGCCATCGCCAATGGCAAACACTGCTCGCCATTTGGCGAAGCGTGCACCCATCTGGAAATACTCAGCCAGGCGTGCGCGCAGTCCGTCCAACCCCTCGGTGATCTTCTCGCCGGGGCAGGCAGCCATCTCCTTCGCTCCTGTGTCGACCTTGATGCCCGGAATGATTCCCACCCCGATGAGCGCTTTCGCAAACGGGGTGCCATCGTTCTTCTGCTGCCTGATGGTCTCGTCGTAAAGAATCGCCCCACTAATCGATTCGCCAAGACCGGGAGTGCTTACGATCAACTCCCGATATTTGCGCCGCGTCTCAGCAGTCTGCGGAATCCCCCACTTCGCAAATCGCTTGTTACAGGTTGACGTGCTTTCATCGATCGCCAGCAGTCCCTTGCCGTCAGCTACTATTTTCCCCGCGGTATCTATAAACTCTGGCGCATTCATTTGGTGGTGCCCCATTTCTAGTTACCAGGCTGCGATTCACCCAACCACTTCCGCGCCTCAGCGGCGTCGTCGTGATCGAAGTATCGAATCGTCGCTTTCGTGAATGGCTTGAAGAACGTCGCCATGCCTTGTTGCCACTTCTTATCACCGACTATCGCGAGCCGTTCGATGTCTGCGAAGTGTTTTGTGTCGAACTTGATGTCTTCCCACATCGCAGCGGCGTCCCAGCCATGGAAACCAGTCATATCGAACAGCACGCGCAGTTTTCCATGCTGCCGGAGGAGTCGCTCGAACTCAGGCACGAAGTGCCTGTAATCTGCCTTTACCAGCTTTCCGCTGATGTGAACAACGAGAATCTTCCCGCCGTTTTCTTCATCGAGTTGAATGGGCATTGGGGCTCCTTTGGTTCGTTTTCAAGGCAAGTCACAGTCCATGGTTTCCCCGCTTATCCACCCTTCCGCGTTTCGCTGCCGCTCCATTTCCAGTTCCGGATCTCCGGCATGTCCTGGCCGTGAGCGTCGATGTAGTGTTTGTGTTCGATCAGTTTGTTTTGCATCTGCTGCTTCAGGTAGGCTCCCCTGGAACCCAGATTCGGCACCCGATCCACCACGTCCTGCACCAGGTGGAAGCGGTCAAGGTCGTTCTGCACCCTCATGTCGAAGGGGGTCGTGATCGTGCCCTCTTCCTTGTAGCCCCGCACGTGCAGGTTGCGGTTGGTCCGCCGGTAGGTCAGCCGATGGATCAGCCAGGGATATCCGTGAAAGCCGAATATGATGTGTTTATCTTTCGTGAAGAGCGAATCGTAAGCCAGTTCAGTCAGCCCATGGGGATGCTCTGTACTCGGCTGCAGCTTCATCAGATCGACGACATTGATAACGCGGATTTTCAGGTCAGGCAGATGTTCGCGAAGAATAGAAGCGGCGGCGAGAATCTCCAGCGTGGGCGTGTCTCCGCAGCAGGCCATCACTACGTCGGGCTCGCTGTCCTGGTCATTGCTGGCCCATTGCCAGATGCCGACTCCTTCTGTGCAATGCACGACCGCCTCATCCATCGTCAACCATTGCGGAAGCGCATGCTTTCCCGCGACTACCACGTTGACGTAATTCCGACTGCGCAGGCAGTGATCGAAAACGGATAGAAGGCAATTGGCGTCCGCCGGGAGGTAACAGCGCACGATATCGGCCTTCTTGTTGATCACGTGGTCGAGGAAGCCGGGATCCTGGTGCGTGAATCCGTTGTGGTCCTGCTGCCAGACATGGGAGGCCAGCAGGTAGTTCAGCGAAGAGATATCGCGTCGCCACGGTAGCTCGCGGCATACCTTCAGCCACTTCGCATGCTGGCTGAACATCGAGTCGATGATGCGAATGAAGGCTTCATAGCTGTTGAACAGTCCGTGCCTTCCGGTCAGGAGATACCCTTCCAGCCAACCCTCGCACTGGTTTTCACTCAACATCGAATCCAGAACGCGGCCAGCCGGCGCGAGGAACTCGTCGTTGCTGAATTCGCGCGCGTCCCACTGGCGATTGGTGACCTCGAAGACCGCCTGCAGGAGATTCGAGACTGTTTCATCCGGGCCGAAGACACGGAAGTTGCGCTTGTCCTGATTCAACCGGGCAACATCGCGCAGGAACGAGCCCAGCACGAGCGTGTCTTCGATCTCCACAGCTCCGGGTGAAGTCACTTTGACCGCGTGATCGTGGAAGTCCGGCATGTGCAGGTCGTGAAGAAGAATGCCGCCGTTAGCGTGTGGATTGGCGCCCATGCGGCGGGTGCCCTGAGGGGCCAACTCGGCCAGTTCCTGAATGAGTCTCCCATTCTCGTCGAACAATTCCTCGGGCTTGTAGCTCCTCATCCAGTTCTCGAGGAGTTTTACGTGATCGGGGTGCTGGGGATCGACGAGCAGCGGTACCTGATGGGCTCGAAACGTCCCTTCGATTTGCAGGCCGTCGACGACCTTTGGTCCCGTCCAGCCTTTGAGCGATTTGAGGACGATCACGGGCCAGCGCGGTCGAGTCGCGTTGTTCTTGCTGCGGGCATCGCTTTGAAATCGATGGATGTCCTCAATGGCAGTGTCGAGCGTGGCGGCCATGAGTTCGTGCATCTTCTCCGGCTCGTCTCCTTCCACAAAGTAAGGCGTCCAGCCACAGCCCCTCAGGAATTGATCCAGTTCCTCATGCTCGATGCGGGCGAGTACGGTTGGATTGCTGATCTTGTAGCCGTTCAGGTGCAGAATTGGCAGCACCGCCCCGTCAGTCTTTGGATCGAGAAACTTGTTGGAATGCCACGAAGTCGCCAGTGACGCCGTTTCCGCCTCGCCGTCGCCAATGACACAGGCGACGATCAGATCGGGATTGTCGAACGCCGCACCAAAGGCATGGCTGAGCGAGTAACCCAGCTCGCCGCCTTCGTGAATCGATCCAGGCGTCGTCGGCGCAACATGGCTGGAAATTCCTCCGGGAAAGGAGAACTGTTTGAACAGCTCTTTCAGCCCGGCTTTGTCCTGCGTGACGTTCGGATAAACCTCGCTCCAGGTGCCTTCGAGGTAGACGTTACCCACAATCGCCGGTCCCCCGTGGCCAGGGCCGGCGATGTAGAACATATTCAGGTCGTACTTCCTGATGACTCGGTTCAGGTGAACGTAGATGAAGTTCTGGCCTGGCGTTGTACCCCAATGGGAGACCACCAGCGGCTTCACGTGCTCCAGCTTCAGCGGCTCCTTCAGCAGCGGATTGTCATAGAGGTATATCTGGCCCACGGACACATAATTGGCAGCGCGCCAGTAAGCGTTCATTTTGCGCAGTAGCTCCGGAGTGAGCGTGTGGCTATCCTTAACGGACTCTTCTTTGCCTAACGCTTCGGGCGTCTCGTGGAGCAGTTCCTCGGTGGTGAGCATGTCGGTCGGCATCGTTTGATACTTCCTTCGTTTCCATGGGCGGTGAAAGGGTGCGGTTGAACTGGACAGTCGCTAACGGCGAACCTGCTCGCTAACGAGGCCCTGATCCGTTCTCGGGCGCACGTACCTTTGCCCAACCATAGAGTCGCATCCAGGCCAGCGATAAGCTGATCCTTTTTGATCATGTTTGATGGACCGCTGACGATCCGGTTGTAACTCGTCGCCTGTTTTTGGAAATTCACATGAACGGGCAACCTCGATCGTGCTGTGGATGCCTGGATGAAGTTGCGCAGTCGTCGTGGCGCATTGCTGTCTGCAGTCATCGCAGTTTCCCGAACGAATGGTCCAATTCTTCATTATTGGTGAGCAATATTGCACAGCGCCGTTGTGCTCGCGAGGAGATACTTCATACGACGCGCGCAGGTGACCTCCGTCGTCACGATCCCCGCTCTAAGAAACCTGCTCAACAAGTGCGGGCAACTGAGGCGCAGCCGCGGAACACACACCGGGGGCGCGGGACAAGAGCTTTGACGGAGATCACTGGTAACCCGGCGACAGAGACGCGACCAGCCCAAGGCAACTGACCCGCAAACGCTGAGACAAGCAGACCAGGAGAAGTCCATCGTGTCTCCAAATACCACGACCACGGAGTCCACGCCTGAGGCAAAGCAGGATTCCCAGCCTGAGGCAAAGACCGCCTCGAAAGCTTCGGACAAGGGCGGGACTCAGCCCGATTCAAAAGCTCAGGCCAAAGAAGACTTGAAACCTGACGCAAAGCCTAAGTCCGGGGACGACCTGAAGTCCATCCCGATGGCGGATCTCCAGAAAAAGCTGGGGTCTTCTCCCGACGGCCTCAGCCAGGCCGAAGCTCAGAAACGCCTCGCGCAATATGGTCCGAACGCGATCGCCGAAGAAAAAACCAACGAGGTCCTGAAGTTCCTCTCCTACTTCTGGGGTCCGATTCCGTGGATGATTGAAGCCGCCGTGATCCTCTCCGGCGTTGTCCGTCATTGGCTCGATTTCTTCGCGATTCTTGCGCTGCTTTTGTCCAACGCCCTCGTTGGATTTTGGGAAGAGCATCAGGCCGGGAATGCCATTGCCGCCCTCAAAGCCCGCTTAGCGATCAAGGCCAAGGTCAAGCGAGATGGCAAGTGGACCAATCCGAAGGCAAGTGACCTGGTGCCCGGCGACGTCATCCGTTTGCGTTTGGGCGACATCATACCCGCGGATGCGCGCCTGCTGGCAGGCGATCCAGTCGAAGTCGATCAGTCGGCGTTGACGGGAGAATCCTTGCCCGTCACCGTCAAACCCGGCGGCGCGGTGTTTTCGGGTTCGATTCTCCGTCAGGGCGAGATCGACGGTATGGTGTACGCGACTGGCACGAACACGTACTTCGGCAAGACCGCCCAATTGGTGCAGGAAGCTCATACCGTCAGCCATTTCCAGCGCGCCGTATTGAAAATCGGCGACTACCTGATTGTCCTCGCGGTGGCGCTGGTCGCCGTGATTCTCGTCGTCGCACTAATCCGCGGAGACAAGGTCCTCACCACGCTCGAATTTTGCCTCGTGCTTCTGGTGGCTGCGATTCCGGTGGCCATGCCCACCGTGCTGTCGGTGACCATGGCCGTGGGCGCACGGCTACTGGCAAAGAAGGAAGCGATTGTAACGCGCTTGTCGGCAATTGAGGAACTTGCTGGGGTAGACGTGCTTTGCTCGGACAAAACCGGCACACTTACGCAAAACAAACTGACACTGGGCGATCCGTTCACGGTGGACGGTATTGCTCCCGACAAGGTGATTCTCTGGGCGGCGCTTGCCTCCCGTGCAGAAGACAAGGACACCATCGACCTTGCCGTCATCGGAGGCGTGAAGGACGACAAGGAACTGAAGAGCTGCAAGGTGCTTCACTTCATGCCCTTCGATCCTGTCCACAAGCGCACGGAAGCCACCGTCAAAGGAGCGGATGGGAAGCAGTTCTTTGTGGCCAAAGGCGCCCCCCAGGTAATTCTCAAGATGGCAACCAACGTCGGCGAGGTCAAGCCCGCCGTCGAGAAAGCTATTCTGGATTTCGCCGGAAAAGGCTTCCGCTCGCTGGGCGTGGCCCGGGCCGACGAGGAAGGCAAATGGAAGTTCGTCGGAATGTTGCCCCTGTTCGATCCGCCGCGTGTGCAAGCCAAAGCCACCATCGCAAGCGCCGTCCAGATGGGCGTAAAGATCAAGATGGTTACGGGCGACCAGATTGCCATCGCGCGGGAAACTTCGAAACAGTTGGGTCTGGGCTCGAACATCCTGGCTGCCAGCTCACTGGGCGACCTCAAGAAGGATGCTACTCCGGAGCAGGCCAAGGCCATTGAAGGCGCGGATGGCTTTGCGCAGGTCTTCCCCGAACACAAGTTTCACATTATTGAGGTGCTGCAGAAACACGGCCATATCGTCGGCATGACCGGTGACGGGGTCAATGATGCGCCGGCATTGAAGAAGGCCGACTGCGGCATCGCCGTGTCCGGAGCGACAGATGCAGCCAGAGCGGCAGCGTCCATTGTGTTGCTTGCCTCTGGCCTGTCGGTAATCATCGACGCGATCAAGGAGAGCCGGCGCATCTTCCAGCGGATGAACAGCTACGCCATCTACCGCATCGCGGAGACGCTGCGCGTCCTGTTCTTCATGACCCTGGCGATCCTGTTCTTCAATTTCTACCCAGTGACCGCCGTCATGATTGTCATGATCGCGTTGCTCAATGATGGAGCCATCCTCTCCATCGCCTACGACAACGTCCAGTACAAGGACAAGCCCGAAGCATGGAACATGCGGCTCGTGCTGGCAATTTCCACAGTGCTGGGAGTCATCGGAGTGGTCGCTGCGTTCGGTCTGTTCTATCTCGGCGAGCGCGTCTTCCATCTCGACCGGCTGCACGTCCAGACTCTCATGTACCTGAAGCTCTCGGTGGCCGGCCATCTCACCATCTTCCTCACACGCACCCGTGGTCCGTTCTGGTCCATACGCCCAGCGCGGATCCTGTGGATCGCGGTTCTGGGCACGCAAACCATAGCGACTTTGATCGCGGTCTATGGTTTGTTTATGGCGCCCCTTGGATGGAAGTGGGCAGGCTTCGTTTGGGCCTATGCATTGGCCTGGTTCCTCATCAATGATCGGTTGAAGCTGCTCGCATATCGGTTCCTGGACCATGCTAAGGCCGACGTGCCGAAGCATGAAGCTAAAGCAGACCAGTCGAAGCCGGACGCTAAAGCTGACGCACCGAAACCGGACGCTCAGGCCGATGCACCGAAACCAGACGCCAAGGCCGATCAGCCGAAGCCGGAAGTCAAAGCAGAGACCAAACCGGACGCCGCGCCAGACCAACCGAAGCCGGACGCTAAAGCTGACGCACCGAAACCGGACGCCACGGTCGATGCACCAAAGCCGGAAGTGAAAGCAGAGGCAAAGCCGGACGCCAAGGCCGACCAGCCGAAGCCGGACGCTAAAGCTGACGCACCGAAACCGGATGCCACGGCCGATGCAGCAAAACCAGAGGCCAAGGCCGACCAGCCGAAGCCCGAAGTCAAAGCAGGGGCCAAACCGGACGCTAAAGCTGACGCCCCGAAACCGGACGCCAAGGCCGATGCACCGAAGCCGGAAGTGAAAGCTGAGGCAAAGCCAGACGCCAAAGCCGACCAGCCGAAGCCCGAAGTCAA